>Ga0308159_1001324_pt1 | contig 37225 bp, 25 predicted proteins | sample PhyCR1_FD_201040 | JGI IMG/M metagenome (GOLD analysis project Ga0308159, IMG submission 201040) | Phyllosphere microbial communities from UC Gill Tract Community Farm, Albany, California, United States - DLSLC.R1 | ecosystem: Host-associated > Plants > Phyllosphere > Unclassified | place: USA... | reverse complement strand
GCAGCGCGGTGGCGGCGCCCGCGGACGCCTTGCCGTGGCCCTGCGCCGTTTCTTCCTGCAGCTTCGCGAGCGCGGCACGCACGGCCTGTTCGGCCTTCTCGCGGACGGCGGGATCGGTCTTCACGGCGGGGCGCGCGGCAGGCGCGGGCGCGGCACCGGCGGCCGCACTGTCGACCATCGGTTCTCCGCCACGCGCGACGCGCAGCTCTTCCGCCCACACGGGCACGGGTGGCAGCGGCGCCTCGGGGTTCTCGGCGGCGGCGGCGGCCTGCGCGATCGCGGGCTGGAAGGCGCCCCACACCACCAGCAGCTGGGTGCGCGAGGCTTCGAGCTGGGGCGGGAAGCGGGCCTCGACGCTCGGCCAGGCGGGATCGCCCGACAGCTCGTCGGCCTGCTGCTGCCAGCGCTCCACGTCGGCACGCAGGGCTTCCAGCGCGGCCTGCGCGTCGCGCCAGGGCTTGGTGGAGAGCACGTCGATGCGCTGGGCGAGCAGCACGGCCGCCTCGCGCTGGACCTGCACGCGGTGCTGCAGGTCCTCGATGACCTTCATGCGCTCGGCCAGGCGGGCCTTCAGCGATGCCAGCGGCTCGCGCGAGAGCGGCGCGCCGGCCTTGGCGGCGTCGCGCTGCCAGGCGAGCGCGTCGGCGATGTGGAAACGGGAGGCGTCGAGCAGCGCGGTCGCCTTGTCGGCCCATTCGGCGGCGATCGCTTCCTGGCCCTTGGCGCGGCGGATCTCGTCGAGGCGCTCGCGCACGGCGCGCGCGGCGCCCTTGTCGCGGCCGCTCAGCTCCTTGAACACTTCCTGCAACTGCTCGGGGGTTGGCTGGGTGGCCAGCCAGTCGCGGATACGCGAGGCGCGTTCGCCCGACGTGGCGGCGGAAAAGGCCCCGCCCGTCAACGCGTCCAGCGGATGCGGCTCGGAAGCTTTGGCCGGGGCCGGGGTCACTTCAGGGGCGTCAGACATTTTGTTGCGAGAAGAAAAAGGAAACATGGTTCTGGTCAGGAGGGGCAGGTGCCGGCGGCACCAGCGCCCGCACGCCGGACCATGGCCCGGCGAATCGTCGAAGTCGCTATTTTGGCCCGGTTTTGACTACCGGCCCGTCGAGACGGTCAGCGCGGCCGGGAAACTCCGGCCGCAAGGCTTCCCATATGGGGCGCGAAACGCACGCTGCAACCGCTTCGGAGCGGCCGGCGACGGCGGCACCGGGACGTCCGTCCATGCAGCATACGACAGTCCCGCGCCGCCCGGGTTCCGTTGCGCGCCCTGCCCCCGTCCGTGCTTCGAAAACTCAGCGTGCCTCCAGCGAGAGCTCGGCCCGCGGCGCCGCGCGGGCCGGCGCTGCGTCGTCCACGCGCGGCGCGGCCACGAACAGCCGCTCCAAAGGGATGCCGTCCTGCGCGAGCCGGTCGCGCACGGCCACGGCGCGCGCCTGGGCCAGCTCCCGCACCGCCCCGGCCGGCATGCGGATCTGTGCGAGCAGCAGCGCCTCCATCTCGGCGGGCGGAATGTCGCGGGCGAGTCCCAGGAGGTTGCGGGGCTTGGGAAAATCGGCGCGCCGGTAGAGCTCGCGCAGACCGTCGGCCTGCGCTGCGGGCCCCGTCACCGCTCCGGGAGCGGCATCCCGCGCGGTGTCCGCGGCCGCCTGCGCGGCGGCTCCGCCGGCAGCCCGGCCGGCGGAGCGCCGCTGCAGCACCTGCTGTACCTGGGCGCGCAGGCGCTCGCGCTTCCAGCCCTCCTCTTCACCGTCGGCCGATGCGTGGCCGGTCACGGTCAGGCGGAGCGCAGGCCGGTCGCGCAGGGAGCGCGCGACCTTCTCCAGCCCTTCCAGGGCGGCGGCATCCAGTTCGGCGCTGCCGGGCGCGAATACCACCGCGCCCTGCTCCGCCGATCCGCCACCGAAGGCGTTCGCCAGCAGCGTGAAGGGTGAGGTCACGGCCTTCAGTACCAGGCTGCCCACCGCCCGCAGGATGACCGGCCCCAGACTGAACTGCGGGTCGTTGAGCGATCCGCTGATGGGCAGGTCGAGATCGATCACGCCGTTGCGATCGGCGAGCAGCGCGGCCGCGAGCCGCACCGGCAGGCTGGCGGGCGCGCCCTCCACCGGGTCGCCGAACACGAGCTGCTGCAGCACGAGCCGGTTGCCGGCCGTGAGCTGGCCGTCGGGCAGCACGGTGTAGCGCACGTCCATGCCCAGCTTGCCGCGTTCGATGCCGTGCCCGACGTATTTGACGGCATAGGGCGAGAGCGGCGGCAGGTCCAGATCGCGCACCCGGCCCTGGATGTCGAGCGCGAGCGGCTTCGCCAGCGGATTGAGCCGCCCGGAGACCTGCAGCGACGCGGAACCCTGCACCCGGCCGGCCAGCTCCAGTTCCGCCATGTCCGGCGCCGCGCCATCCGCCGGGGGCTCGGACGAGAAGGCGCCCAGCCGGCCGGCCAATTCGCTGAGATCGGCGGAATAGTTGGGCTCGATGAAATAGTCGGTGAAACGCACGGAACCGGCGGACAGCACGACCGGGCCGAAACGCAGCACGGGTTTCGGCCCGGCGGCAGGTGCTGTGGCCGGCTCCGTGCCGGCCGCGGCCGCGGATTCCACCGGCGCACCGGCCGCGCGCGCGCGTCCCGCAGCCTGGGCGCGGGCGGCGGCCTGCGCGGTGCCGGCGGTCGCCGCCGGATCGCGCGTGAGGTCCTGCAGGTTGAGCCGCCCGTTCTTCTGCAGCACGATGCGCGCGAAGAACTCCCGCAGCGCCGTCTCGCGCACGTCCAGGCGCACGGGGCTGCCCGGCGCCATGCGCCAGTCCAGGCCCTGCAGGGCCAGATTGCGCCAGCGCAGCAGGTCCTCGCCGCGCTCGGCGGCAGCGGCCGGCAGGCCCTCGGCGGCCGGCGGTATCGCGCGCACGCGCACCTCGTCGAGGGCCGCATTGCCTCGCGCCGATGCCACCGCGCCCGACGCGCCCGACGCATAGCGCACCTCGCCGTCGAACCCCGCCTCGGCACGCGCGACATGCACGTTCAGCCAGGGGGCGACATACGGCTCCAGCACATGCAGCGGCAGGCGCCGCGCCTGCAGTCGCCCCTGCACGCCCACGGGCGCCAGGGACAGGCTGCCTTCGTAGGACAGCCGGCCCGGAGCGCGCCGCCCGGCCTCCCAATCCGCGGACAGCGACAACTGCACGGGTGCCGCGCCAGTGGCGCTTGCCGCGGGCGGGCCGGCGGGCCAGGCCAGGCCCCGGGCCCGCAGTGCGATGGCCGACCATTGCAACTGCACGGGCGCCGTCGCCGACGGCACCGCATCGCGCAACGCCACGGTCCCGTCCGCCACGGCCGCGTCGTCCACGCGCACCGACCAGGGCGCCGCCGCTGCGCCGGGCACCGCGGCCGTTCGGGAGGTCTCCGCCGTGCCGGCGGCAGGGGCGGGCCCGCCAGGGGCACGCACCGCCCAGCCGTCGACCATCCACCGGCCCGACGCATCGCGTTCCACGCGCACCTTCGGCGCCGTGGCCAGGAAGCGCCCCACGGATGCGGTCCGGGCGGTGAGGTGCACCACGGCATCCTCCACCTCCAGCCGGTCCGCCTGCGCCCAGACGCCCGGCGCGCCGCCCGGTCCTTCCTTCGCCGCCTCATCCGAGGGAGCGCCCGGCGTGCCGTTGGCCGCCACTGCCGAAGGAAGGCCACAGCGGCCCCCGTCCCCGCACGACAACACCATCCTGTCGACCGAGAGCCGCGCGAGCCGGGCCACCACGGCGCCGGTCGCATGGTTCCAGGCGATGCCGGCGTCGGCATCGGCCGCGCCCCGCAATTGCGGGGCGAACGCGGCAGCCAGGTAGCCGTCGAACGCCGCCAGCGGCAACCCGCGCAGCGAGGCGGCCACCTGCCCCCGGTCCGGCCAGGCCGTGCCCTCGATGCCCAGCGTGGCCGGGACCGCCTTGCGGGCATCCGATGGGGTTGCAGGGGATGCCAGCCGGGCCCGCGCGGCGAACGGCAGGCCGCCCTTCCAGGGCCAGGCCAGGGAGGAGGCCCTGGCGCTCACCGCTTCCAGCGCCAGCGCGACGGGGCGCCCGGTGCTGTCGTCGCGCCAGGCCACGCTTCCGCCCTGTACCGCGGCACGGTCGACCACCACCTGCCATGCCGGGGCCGCCGTCTTCTCGGGCACGGCGGCCGCGCCATGGCCGCGGCGCGCCGCCCCGGCCCAGTCGAGTCGGCCGCCTGCATCGCGGTGCAGCGCGATGCGGGGGGACGTCCATTGCACCGAGGCCAGGTGCGCCCGGCGCTGCAGTGGCTCGATCGACAGGGCCTGCACTTCGAGCGACTCGAATGCCAGGGGGGCCGCGCCTGCCGGCCCTTCGAGCCGCGCCCCCGACACGCGGGCGCGGCCGCTGACGGCCAGCCGCGGCACCTCACCCTGCCCGAAATCCAGCGCCAGGTCGGCGTCGAGCTGGCCCGCGAGCGGTCGCATCGGAGCGCCGTCCGGCCAGTAGGCCTGCAGCGGCGACAGGTCCATGCCCTGCACCTTCAGCCGTGCCCGCGCCTGCCGGTCTTCGGCGAACGGCGTGGCTTCGGCACGGGATTCGAAGCGGCTGCCATCCAGCGTGAAGGCGAGTTGCGGCGTGACGGTGGCCTGCCGGTCGGCGGGCAGATTGCTCAGAAACGGCAGGCCGACGTCGAGCCCGCGCAGCGCATGCGACTGCCCCGTGCCGCGGTCGGCGAAATCGATCGAACCGTCGCGCAGCCGGAGGTTGTAGAGGGCGAAACGGGCGCCGCTCCCGCCTTCCCGCGCGCCCGCCTTCTCGGAGGCCGCAGCCCATCGCCGCAGCAGGTCGTCGACGTCGAAACGGCCGTCCTTCTCCCGCACCAGCCGCAGCTGCGGTGCATCCACCTCCACCGCGTCCAGCACCGGCCCCAGGCGCACCAGGGACTGCAGCTCCATATCTATATAGATACGCCGAATCTCCACCTGGGGAGACGCGCCTGGCGAAGCCGCGGCCAGGGACACGTCGTGCATGAGGAGCTCCAGCGTCCAGGGCCTGAATTCCACTTTGCCGACCGTGGCGGTGCGGCCCCAGGTGTCCATGGCCCAGCGCTCGATGCCCATGCGCACGAGCGTCGGCACGGCGAGCCACGCCAACGCCCACACGGCCAGCACCACGGCCAGGCCGGCGCCCGGCCAGCGCAGTGCCGCCACTGCTGCGGAGCGGCCGCGTGGCGGGCCTTCCGGCTTCTTCATCCCGTTGCGCTTGTGCGATCTCCAGTGCATGCCCGGATTGCAGCAGATGCAGGGCCTGTAAAGATGTAACGGAGCGCAAAAAAGAAAGCCCGGCAGGGCCAGGAAGGCTCTGCCGGGCTTGACGGCTGACGCAACGGTCCTTTGCCATCGTTTTTGCACCATGGAGGTTGAAGGTCCATGGGGCAGGAGGCAAGGTATTGCCTCCAAGGGTTTGCCGTGGAAGTTTCTTCCTGCCCTGCCGGGGCACTGCATGCCCATGGCCGGTGGTTTCCGCTTCGTCCGGCGATGCCTGATCGATGTCAGACGCCTCCAATTTAACGAATCCCGGGCGCCACGCCAAGCGAATTTTGCAATGGTCTTGCCGGCCGCGATTGCGCCAGACTTTCGCGGCGTGACCAGCGTCATTACGGCGTCACAGTCAAGGTGTTACAAGGTTCGTAAAAACCCCCAAAACTGTGTTTGCATCCATATTTTTTAGAATAAATTGATCTAACGAATAGCCTCCTTAGTGTTGACCTGGCATTTGGCGGCCTCCTAGAATCCGCCAGCTTCAAAACCCGAGGCTGAACACGCTCACCATCGCTGCCGAATCCGGCGCACCGGGTCCCCCACTCCGCTCTGCTGCGGAGATGTCCTGTGGGGATCTTGATGGCGAACCCATCCAGGCGAGATGCCTGGCACGGAGGTCCCCGCAGGGACCTCCGCAACAGGCCTCGACTCAGAAAGGAAGAGCTATGACGGCGTCAGGAACGGTGATCGGCGGGGTACAGACCTTCGCATCCGATGTGATCGACGGTTTCCTCGAAATCACCCACAGCGGCTTCGCGCTCGTCGGTCTGGCGGTCGCGTTCGGCGCGATCACGCTGACCGCACGGCCGGACCTCCGGCAGGCCGGCGAGGAAGAGCTGCGCAGCTGGCTGCAGGCGCGCCAGGTGGCGACCGTGGGCATGCCCCTGGAGCCCGAGGCCAGCGAACGCGCCACGGCCACGAACCCGAAGGATCTGCCGAAGGAGCAGGCGTCCGTGGCCTTCTGGCTCAGCAAGAAATACCGCGTCGCCCCCGAGCCGCTGGCCGCGCTGGTGGCCGAGGCCTACGAGATCGGCGGCCGCACGAAGCTCGACCCCACGCTGATCCTGGCGATCATGGCCGTGGAGTCGAGCTTCAACCCCTTCGCGCAGAGCGCCGTGGGCGCCCAGGGCCTGATGCAGGTCATGACCCGGGTACACACCGACAAGTACGACCACTTCGGCGGGCATCTCGCCGCGTTCGATCCGGTGAGCAACCTGCGCGTCGGCGTGCGCGTGCTGCAGGAATGCATCGCACGCGCCGGCTCGATCGAAGGCGGGCTGCGCTACTACGTGGGCGCGGCCAACCTGGCCGACGACGGCGGCTACGCGATCAAGGTGATGGCCGAGCACATGCGCCTGCGCCAGGTGGCCAACGGCCGCAATGTGCCCATCTTCACGCCGCCGCCCGCTCCCGCGGCGCCTGCGGCCCCCCCGATGCTCTCGACCCAGGCCCCCGCCCAGACCGTGCCCGCCAAGGCCTCCGGCACCGCCGATGCAGCGCCCACCGCCGCGGAGGACAAGGTGGCCCTGCTCTCGCCCGCGACCTGATCCGCCGCCCGGGCCGGACCGCCGCGCAGCGCATGGTGCGCAGCGCGGACTGCTCCTCGGGCAGGCGGGCCTGCATGCCATGCCAGCCCCCCTGCCGTCCGGTACACTCGAGGGGTACGCGACTGGCGATAGGCGCGGCGCATCCCGCACGGGCGGGCGCCGCCGCTGACGTGGAATCCGGCAGGCCCTTTTCCGTCCTGCGAACCACTGGGAAGCGTGCCGCACGGGCTGCAGGGCCCGCTGTGTTCCGCCGTTCGCCTGGGCAGCCCTTGTTTTCCAAGGGACACCATTCACAGGACTGCCACGCCATGTACCAACGCAACATCCTCGTCGAGCAAACCGATCCCGAAGTGTGGGCCGCCATCCAGGCCGAGAACGTCCGCCAGGAACAGCACATCGAACTGATCGCGAGCGAGAACTACGCCTCGCCCGCCGTCATGGCCGCCCAGGGTTCGCAGCTCACCAACAAGTACGCCGAAGGCTATCCCGGCAAGCGCTACTACGGCGGCTGCGAGAACGTCGACGTGGTCGAGCAGCTCGCCATCGACCGCGTGAAGAAGCTCTTCGGTGCCGAGGCCGCCAACGTGCAGCCCAACTCCGGCTCGCAGGCCAACCAGGCCGTGCTGCTCGCGTTCCTGAAGCCCGGCGACACCATCCTCGGCATGAGCCTGGCCGAAGGCGGCCACCTCACGCACGGCATGCCCCTCAACATGAGCGGCAAGTGGTTCAACATCGTCTCCTACGGCCTGAACGAGAAGGAAGAGATCGACTACGACGCGCTGGAAGCCAAGGCCCGCGAGCACAAGCCCAAGCTGATCATCGCCGGTGCCTCCGCCTACAGCCTGCGCATCGATTTCGAGCGCTTCGCGAAGATCGCCAAGGAAATCGGCGCGATCCTGTGGGTGGACATCGCCCACTACGCCGGCCTCGTGGTGGCGGGCGTGTACCCCAACCCGGTGCCGCATGCCGACGTGGTGACGTCCACCACCCACAAGAGCCTGCGCGGCCCGCGTGGCGGCATCATCCTGATGAAGGCCGAGCACGAGAAGGCGATCAACTCCGCCATCTTCCCGGGCCTGCAGGGCGGCCCCCTCGAGCACGTGATCGCCGCCAAGGCCGTGGCCTTCAAGGAAGCGCTCACGCCCGAGTTCAAGGCCTACCAGGAGCAGGTCGCGAAGAACGCCAAGGTGTTCGCCGAGACGCTGATCGAACGCGGCCTGCGCATCATCAGCGGCCGCACGGAAAGCCACGTCATGCTGGTGGACCTGCGCGCCAAGGGCATCACCGGCAAGGCGGCCGAAGCGGCCCTGGGCCAGGCACACATCACCATCAACAAGAACTCGATCCCGAACGACCCGGAAAAGCCGATGGTGACCAGCGGCATCCGCGTGGGCACGCCCGCGATCACGACGCGCGGCTTCAAGGAAGAAGAGACGCGCATCACCGCGAACCTGCTGGCCGACGTGCTGGAGAACCCGAACGACGAAGCCAACCTGGCCGCCGTGCGCGAGAAGGTGCACGCGCTCACGAGCCGCTTCCCGGTCTACCGCTGACCGCCACGCAGCCCCGAGACCGCCCGCCGCCACGATGAAGTGCCCGTTCTGCAGCCACCCCGACACGCAGGTCGTCGAAACGCGCGTGGCCGAGGACGGGGACTTCGTGCGGCGGCGCCGGCAGTGCGGGGCCTGCGACAAGCGCTTCACGACCTATGAGCGCCCGGAAGTCAGCTTCCCCAACGTGGTGAAGAAGGACGGCCGGCGCATCGAATACGACCGCAGCAAGCTCATCGGCTCGTTCAGCATCGCGCTGCGCAAGCGGCCGGTGAGCACCACCCAGATCGACAGCGCCATCGAGCGCATCGAGGAAAAGCTGCTCAACCTCGGACAGCGCGAAGTGCTCTCCAGCCGCATCGGCGAGCTGGTGATGCGCGAACTCAAGAAGCTCGACAAGGTGGCCTACATCCGCTTCGCGAGCGTGTACCGCAGCTTCGAGGACATCGACGAATTCCGCGCACTGGTGGACGAAGTGCGCAAGTAGCCCGTCCCCTCTCCCCGGTGCCGGCGGCGCCCTCCCCTTGCCTACCGCTCATTCCACGCCCATGCAGCCTCCCGCGAACCGTTCTTCCGCCTCCGCGCATGCGTGGCAATTCTTCCGCGCCGGCGGGGTCGACCAGGTGGCCATCCGCACGGGCGCCGACATCGCGCACCTGGCCGAACTGGACCAGAAGCTCTGGGTGGCGCTGGCCTGCCCCACGCGCGGCGTGGAGTTCGACCACCGCACGCTCGACCTGATCGACACCGACGGCGACGGCCGCATCCGCCCGCCGGAGCTGATCGCCGCCTGCGCATGGGCCTGCGCGCGGTTGCGCGACCCGGACGAACTCGCCCGGCCCGCCGATGCGCTGGCGATCGACGCGCTCGACGAAACCACCGAAGACGGCGCGGCGCTGGCGGCGCAGGCCCGCCGCATCCTGGGCTTCGCGGACCGCGAGGGCGAGACGACGATCGCCCTGGCCGACGTGATCGCGCGCAGCGAGCAGTTGAATGCGCAGCGCTTCAACGGCGACGGCGTAGTGTCGCCCGCCACCGCCGGGGACGACGACGAGGCGCGCGAGGCACTGGAGCGCATCATGGCCACGCAGGGCAGCGTGCCCGCCGTGGCCGACCAGCCCGCGGGCGTGGACCGCAAGACCGCGGAAGCGTTCTTCAAGGAGGTGGAGGCGCTGCAGCACTGGGCCGACGGCGTGCAGGCGCACCCGGAAGGCCTGCCGCTGGGCGACCGCACGCTGCAGGCGGCCCAGGCCGTGCAGGCGGTGCGCCACAAGGTGGACGACTTCTTCACGCGCGCGCGGCTCGCGGCCTACGATCCGCGGGTGCGTTCCGCCATGCACCCCTCGGACGACGACTACGCAGCGCTCGCGCGCCAGGAGCTGTCGCCGGACTCGGATGCGGTGGCCTCCCTGCCCCTGGCACCGTTCACGCAGGACGGCGACCTGCCACTGGTGCGCGGCATCAACCCGGCATGGACGGCTGCCGTCGAAGCGCTGCGCGAAAAAGTGCTGCAGCCGCTGCTGGGCACCGATGCGGAAAGCCTGTCGGAGGCCGATTGGAAACGGGTGCTCGCAGCGCTGCAGCCGTGCCTCAAGCAGCTGTCCGCCCGCCCGGCCACGCGCCTGGACACGCTGGACGCCGGGACCATCCGCCAGTTGCACGGCAGCGGCGTGCGCGAGCGGGTGATGGACCTGATCGCGCAGGACGAAGCCGAGAAGGCGCACAACGGCCACACGTTCGCGCTGGAGAAACTGCTGCGCTTCAAGCGCGACCTGCTGAAGCTGCTGAACAACTTCGTGTCGTTCTCGGCGTTCTACCAGCGCGAGGGAGCGATCTTCCAGGCCGGCACGCTGTACCTCGACGCGCGCAGCTGCGACCTCGCCGTGCAGGTGCCGGACGCGGGCCGGCATGCCAAGCTGGCGGGCCTCGCGAAGACCTACCTCGCCTACTGCGACTGCACCCGCAAGGGGCAGAAGATGGGGATCGTCGCCGCGTTCACGGCAGGCGACGTGGATTTCCTCTTCGTGGGCCGCAACGGCGTGTTCTACGACCGCGAGGGCCTCGACTGGGACGCGACGATCACCAAGATCATCGAAAACCCCACGAGCATCGCCCAGGCGTTCTTCTCGCCCTATAAGAAATTCCTGCGCATGATCGAGGAGCAGGTGGCCAAGCGCGCGGCAGCGAGCGATTCCCGCGTCGAGAAATCGCTGGGCGCGACGGCCGGCAACCTCGCCACCGCGCCGGCCAAAACGCTGGTGAATGCCACGACCCCGGCGGCCGACGGCCAGCGCCGCGTGGACGTGGGCACGGTGGCGGCGATCGGCGTGGCCCTCGGCAGCCTGAGCGCGGTGGCCGTGGGCATCTTCGCGAAGTTCGTGGACCTGGGCGCCTGGATCCCGATCGCCCTGCTGGGCATCGTGCTGGCGATTTCCGGACCGAGCATGCTGATCGCCTGGCTCAAGCTGCGCCAGCGCAGCCTGGGGCCGATCCTCGACGCGAGCGGCTGGGCGATCAACGGCCGCATGCGCATCAACACGCGCCTGGGCGGATCGCTGTCGCAGACCGCGCACGTGCCGCCGGGCGCGCGGCGCCTGATGGACGACCCGTTCCCGGAATCGCGCAAGCCCGCCTGGGCCGCGGCGCTCGTGGTGGTGGCGGTGGTGCTGTTCTGCGCGCTGGCCTGGAAGATGGGGTGGCTCGAACAGGCCGCAGCGGCGGTGAGCGCCCCGGCGCAACGTACGGTGCCCGCAACGGCCCCCGCGCGGCCGGCGTCTTCGCCGCAGCAAGCCACGCCATCCACGAACGCGGCATCGCCCGTGCCGGCGGCGAGCGGCGCGGCGGTGGCCGCTTCCGCCACCCCCTGACCGCAGGGCCGGCCCGTCGCGGCCTTACAGGAACGAGGCCTGGATCGGCGGCACGGCCTGCACCACGTCGCCGCACTGCGCGCGGTGCCGCAATGCGTGGTCCATCAGCACGATCGCGAGCAGCGCCTCGGCGATCGGCGCGGCGCGGATGCCCACGCACGGGTCGTGGCGGCCCTTGGTGATGACCTCGGTGCTCTGGCCGTGGATGTCGATGGACTGGCGCGGGCTGATGATGGAGCTGGTGGGCTTGATGGCGATCACGGCCTCGATGTCCTGCCCGCTGCTGATGCCGCCCAGGATGCCGCCGGCATTGTTGCTGGCGAAGCCCTCGGGCGTGAGGGAATCGCCGTGCGTGGTGCCGCGCTGGACCACGCTGGCGAAGCCCGCGCCGATCTCCACCGCCTTCACCGCATTGAGGCCCATGAGCGCATGGGCGATGTCGGCGTCGAGCTTGTCGTAGAGCGGCTCGCCCAGGCCCACCGGCACGCCCGTGGCGTGCACGCGGATGCGGGCGCCGCACGAATCGCCGGCCTTGCGCAGCGCGTCCATGTAGTTCTCCAGCGCCGAGACGTCGGCCACCGGGGCGAAGAAGGGGTTGTGGGGCACGTGGTCCCAGCTCTCGAACGGGATCTCCACCTCGCCGATCTGCGTCATGCACGCGCGGAACCGCGTGCCGTATTTTTCCGCCAGCCACTTCTTGGCGACGGCGCCGGCCGCCACGGTGGGCGCCGTCAGCCGGGCCGACGAGCGGCCGCCGCCGCGCGGATCGCGGATGCCGTACTTGTGCCAGTAGGTGTAGTCGGCATGGCCCGGACGGAAGCTCTGGGCGATGTTCGAGTAATCCTTGCTGCGCTGGTCGGTGTTGCGGATCAGCAGGGCGATGGGCGTGCCCGTGGTGCGGCCTTCATAGATGCCGGAGAGGATCTCCACCGCATCGGGCTCGGCGCGCTGGGTGACGTGGCGGCTCGTGCCAGGCCGGCGGCGGTCCAGATCGGCCTGGATGTCGGCCTCCGACAGCTCCATGCCCGGCGGGCAGCCGTCGATCACGCAGCCGATGGCCGGGCCGTGGGATTCACCGAAATTGGTGACTGCGAAGATGGTGCCGAGTGTGTTGCCGCTCATGGCGCCGGATTATCCCAGAGCCATCCGCCGAGCCGGGCCATTCCGACCCTGGTCATTGAACCAGGCAGTCAGCCCAAACACCAGCCATCAAGCGCGGCCCTTAAACAACCGCGCCCTCACCCGTCGAACGGCCGCGGAGCAGGCCAAGCCAGCAGACCCCGCGGAACCGGCTTCGCCGGGCCGCTGGGGTCGTCCCCCTTCCCGATGCGCGCAGCGCAGCGAGAGAAGGGGGAAGGCGCGCAGCGCCTCAGGGGGTAGCTTCTTTTTCTTCAGGCCAGTCGCGGATGTAGGCCTTCAGCATCTTGTTCTCGAAGTTCTGGCTGTCCACGACGGCCTTGGCCACGTCGTAGAAGCTCACAACTCCCATGAGCATCTTCTTGTCCATGACCGGCATGTAGCGCGCATGGCGGTTGAGCATCATGCGGCGCACCTCGTCCATTTCGGTTTCGAGCGTGCAGGTGAGCGGCGCATCGTCCATGGCCGTGCGCACGAGCATGGTGCCCACGGTGCCGCCGTTCTTCACCACGGCCTGGATGACTTCGCGGAAGGTGAGCATGCCCACCAGGTCGCCATGGTCCATCACCACCAGCGACCCGATGTCCTTCTCCGCCATGATCTCGACGGCTTTCGCCAGGGGCTCGTCGGCGGTGACGGTGAAGAGCGTGTTGCCTTTGACGCGGAGGATGTCGCTGACTTTCATGGGAGGATCTCCAGGGGGGCGCCGCGCCGCGGAGGCGGGCCGATCGGTGTTTCCTGCGCAATATAGCCCACAATGTTGCGCTGCGATCACACACAGGAGACAACGAATGCCCGGCTACTCCGATCCCGGCTTCGACACGCTGGCGCTGCATGCGGGCGCCGAGCCCGACCCGGCCACCGGCGCGCGCGCCGTGCCCATCCACCTGACGACCTCGTTCGTCTTCGAATCGAGCGACCACGCCGCGTCGCTCTTCAACCTCGAGCGGCCCGGCCACGTCTACAGCCGCATCAGCAACCCCACCAACGCGGTGCTGGAGCAGCGCGTGGCCGCGCTCGAGGGCGGCGTGGGCGCGATCGCGGTCGCGAGCGGCCAGGCGGCGCTGCACCTGGCCGTAAGCACGCTGATGGGGGCCGGCGGGCACATCGTGGCGAGCACCGCGCTCTACGGCGGCTCGCAGAACCTGCTGCACTACACGCTGCGGCGCTTCGGCATCGAGACCACCTTCGTGCGCCCGGGCGACCTGGACGGCTGGCGCGCCGCGATCCGGCCCGAGACGCGGTTGTGCTTCGGCGAAACCGTGGGCAACCCGGGCCTGGACGTGCTCGACATTCCCGCGGTGGCCGACATCGCACACGACGCGGGCGTGCCGCTGCTGGTGGACTCCACCCTCACCTCGCCCTGGCTGATCCGCCCGCTGGAGCATGGCGCCGACCTGGTCTACCACTCGGCCACCAAGTTCCTTTCGGGCCACGGCACGGTGATCGGCGGCGTGCTGGTCGATGGCGGCAGCTTCGACTGGGAAGCCTCCGGGCGCTTTCCGGAGCTGTGCGCGCCCTACGCGGGCTTCCACGGCATGGTGTTTTCCGAGGAATCCACCGTGGGCGCCTTCCTGCTGCGCGCGCGCCGCGAGGGGCTGCGCGATTTCGGCGCCTGCATGAGCCCGCACACGGCCTGGCTGATCCTGCAGGGCATCGAGACGCTGCCGTTGCGCATGGAGCGCCACGTGCGCAACACCGGGCGCGTGGTGGAGTTCCTGGCGAGCCATCCGTTCGTCTCGCGCGTCGGCCATCCGATGCTGGCATCGCACCCCAGCCATGCGCTCGCGCAGCGCCTGCTGCCGCGCGGCGCCGGCTCGGTGTTCAGCTTCGACCTGAAGGGCGACCGCGCCCAGGGCCGCGCCTTCATCGAATCGCTCCAGGTGTTCAGCCACCTGGCCAACGTGGGCGACTGCCGCAGCCTGGTGATCCACCCGGCCAGCACCACCCATTTCCGGATGGACGACGGGGCGCTGGCGCAGGCCGGCATCTCGCAGGGCACGATCCGCCTGTCGATCGGGCTGGAGGATGCGGACGATCTCATCGACGACCTGAAGCGCGCGCTCAGGGCCGCGGAGAAGGTGGGCGCCAGCGCAGGCGGCCAGGCCGGCGGCGGAAAGGCGGGTGCGTGATGCAGGTGACCGTCAACGGCCACGCGGCCTACTGCTACACGGGCGGCAAGCCCTTCGACCCCGCCAAGCCCACGGCGGTGATGGTGCACGGGGTGCTCAACGACCACAGCGTGTGGGGCTTCCAGAGCCGGCACCTCGCGCACCACGGCTGGAACGTGCTGGCGGTGGACCTGCCCGGCCATGGACGCAGCGCGGGCGATGCGCCGCAGAGCGTCGAAGAGGCCGCGGACTTCGTGGTGGCGCTGCTGCGCGCGCTGGGCGTGGAGCGCGCCGCGCTCGTCGGCCACAGCTGGGGATCGCTGATCGCGCTGGAGGCGGCCGCGCGGCTCGGCCCCGCTGCGACGCATCTGGCGCTGGTGGGCACGGCCTATCCGATGAAGGTGTCGCCCGCGCTCATCGAGGCCGCGCTGAACGAGCCCGAGAAGGCGCTGCGGATGGTGAACGTGTTCTCCCGCAGCAGCCTCGCCTCACCCTCCGGCGCGGGGGTCTGGGTGTTCGGCGCGGGCATGGCGCTCGGGCGCCGCGTGCTGCGCAGCAATCCGCACGTGAACGTGTTCCACCGCGGCTTCGTGGCCTGCGACCGCTATGCGGGCGCGGAAGCCGCCGTGGCCGCCCTCGCCTGCCCGGTGCTGTTCGCGCTCGGCACGCAGGACCAGATGACGCAGCCCCGAGCGGCCCAGGGCCTGATCGCGGCGGCGCGTGCGGCAGGCCAGGACGTGCGTGTGGAGATGCTGCCCGTGGGCCACCACCAGATGACCGAGGCGCCCGAAGAAACGCTGGCCGCGCTGCGGCGGTTCCTCGGCGCCTGACCCCGGACGGCCGCCCCCGCGGCCGGCCATCCCGCTCCCTGCCCCACGCGGCATCCCCTCCGTCTGGAATGACATGCCCACACCGTCCCTCGAATCCGTCGCGTCCCTGTGGCGCCTCGCCGGACTGCCCGGGCAGGCGCTGGAATGGCTCGACCTGCCCGGCGCCGATCCCGTGTTCCCGTCGTCGTTCGCGGTGGCCGCGGCGGGGCAGTCCGCCATTGCGGCCGCGGCGCTCGCGGCCTGCGAGCTGGGCCACGCCCGCGGCACGGCGCGCCAGCGCGTATCCGTGCCCGCGGAGCATGCGGCGGCGGAGTGCTCCGGCTGGTTCGCGCTGGACGGCGCCACGCCGGAGGCCTGGGACGCGTTCTCCGGCCTCTACCGCTGCGCGGACGGCCACGTGCGGGTGCACGCCAACTTCCGGCACCACCGCGATGGCGCGCTGCGCCTGCTGGGCCTGCCGCCCGAGACCGCCACGCGCGAGGATGCCGAGCGGGCGATGGCCGGCTGGCGCGCGATCGATTTCGAGACCGCCGCCGCGGAGCGCGGGCTCGTCGCGACCGCGCTGCGCACGTTCGCGCAATGGGACGCCACGGCCCAGGGCCAGGCGATCGCGGCCCAGCCGCTGATGGCCATCGGACGCATCGGCGATGCGCCACCCCTGCCCCTCCCGGCACTGGACGGATCGCAGCGGCCGCTGTCGGGCGTGCGCGCGCTCGACCTGACGCGCGTGCTGGCCGGCCCGGTCGCCGGCCGGGCGCTGGCGGGGCTGGGAGCGGACGTGATGCTGGTCAACGGCCCGCACCTGCCCAACATCGACGCGATCGCGGACACGAGCCGGGGCAAGCGCTCCGCGCTGGTGGACCTGCGCACCGATGGCGGCCAGGACACCCTGCGGCGGCTGGTGGACGGCGCCCACGTGTTCTCCCAGGGCTACCGGCCCGGCGGGCTCGCGGCACGCGGCTTCTCGCCCGAGGCCCTGGCGCAGCGGCGGCCGGGCATCGTCTGCGTGTCGCTCACCGCCTACGGCACGCAAGGGCCTTGGGCCGATCGCCGGGGCTTCGATTCGCTGGTGCAGGCGGCCATGGGCTTCAACCATGCCGAGGGCGAGGCGGCAGGCAACGGCACGCCGCGCGCGTTGCCGATGCAGATCCTCGACCAGGCCACCGGCTGGCTCATGGCCTTCGGTGCGGCAGCGGCCCTGTGGCGCCAGCAGCGCGATGGCGGCAGCTGGCATGTGCAGGTGTCGCTCGCGCAGACGGGGCACTGGCTTCGCGGGATGGGCCGTGTTCCCGAGGGCCTGCAGGCCGCCCGCCCCCCGCTGGCACCCTATGTGGAGCGGTCGGCGTCGGGATTCGGCCCGCTCGACGCCGTGAAGCCGAGCGCACGGCTGGAGCGCACGCCCATGCGCTACGACCGGCGATCAGAGCCGCCGGGCAGCGCGCCGGCGCAGTGGTGACCCGCACGGCGCCCGGCGCGGCCGGCCGCTGCGCCGGGCGGGGCCTCCGGCCGCATCAGGCCAGCAGGCGGCACAGCCCCGTGAGGTCTTCCACCACCACGGGCTCCGGCCCCTCGTGCGGCCAGGCGATGCCGCTGCGGTTGATCCACACCGCCTGCATGCCGGCCTGCAGCGCGCCATGCGCGTCGAGCGTGGCATCGTCGCCCACGTGCAGCACGGCTTCGGGCGGCACGCCGAGCCGCTGCGCGGCCTCGTGGAAGATCCGCGGATCGGGCTTGGCCACGCCGAACCCGCGTGCCGTCACGCTGCCCTGGAAGTAGTGGCCGAGGCCGATCAGCCCGAGGTCGGCGTTGCCGTTGGAGAGCGCCATCAGCGGATGGCGCACGGCCAGGAATTCGAGGGCGGCGATGGCATCGTCGTACAGTTCCACGCGCTGGCGCTCGGCGAAGAACAGGTCGAAGGCGGCATCGGTGAGCGATTCGTCCTCGCCCGTGCGGCGCAGCGCGGCCCGGATGCTTTCGCGGCGCATGGCGCTGAGATCGTGCGCAAGGTGCGCATGGGCCTGCACCACCTCGGCGCGGATCACGGCGGCCGTCTCGGCGTCGGCCAGCAGGGCCGCGGTGGCCGGAGCGCGGTCCTTGAGCCAGGCGCGCAGCATCTGTTCGGCGCGCCGGATGGCGGGCCAGACCGGCCAGAGCGTATCGTCGAGATCAAGGGTCATCGCACGGATGCGGGCGGTATCGAGCATGGTGGCCGAGAATAGCGCAACCGCTGTTCCCGCCCATCCAGGAAACCTCCGACGCCATGCCCTCCATGACCGCCGTCACCGCCGCCGCGGCACCCGCCGCCCGCTCCCCGTCCGACCGCACCGTGCCCCGCACCGCCATCCTGCTGTGCAACCTGGGCACGCCCGAGGCCCCCACCGCGCCCGCGCTGCGGCGCTACCTCGGGCAGTTCCTCGCCGATCCGCGCATCGTGGAGATTCCGCGCGTGGCCTGGCTGCCGATCCTGCACGGGATCATCCTGCGCATCCGGCCGGCGAAATCCGCGGCCAAGTACGCCAGCATCTGGATGGCGGAAGGCTCCCCCCTGGCCGTGTGGACGGAGCGGCAGGCCACGCTGCTGCGCGGCTGGCTGGGAGAGGCGGGGCTGCGTGTGCAGGTGCGCCACGCCATGCGCTACGGCCAGCCGGCCATCGCCGCGCAGCTCAAGGCGCTGCAGGCCGAGGGGGTGGACCGGGTGCTGGTGCTGCCGCTCTATCCGCAGTATTCGGGAACCACCACCGCGAGCGTGTCGGACGACGTGTGCGCCTACGCACTGCGCACGCGCCGCCTGCCGGAGCTGCGCTTCGTGAACAGCTACCACGACCATCCGGACTACATCGGTGCGCTGGCGCAGAGCGTGCGCGCGCACTGGCAGCGCGAGGGCGGCCCGGCCGAGCAGCTGGTGATGAGCTTCCACGGCATCCCGGAGCGCGCCGTGCGCCTGGGCGATCCGTACCAGCAGGAGTGCCTGGCGACGGCGGCGCTGCTGGCGCAGGCGCTGGGCCTGGCGCCCGAGCGCTACCGGGTGACCTTCCAGTCGCGCTTCGGCAAGGCCAAGTGGCTGGAGCCCTACACCGAGCCGACGCTGATCGAGATGGCGAAGGGCGGCACGCGCAGCGTGGACGTGATGTGCCCCGGCTTCACCAGCGATTGCCTGGAAACGCTGGAGGAAATCAACCAGGAAGCGCGCGAGGCCTTCCTGCATGCGGGCGGCCAGGAGTTCCGCTACATCCCCTGCCTGAATGCGGACACCGCCTGGATCACGGCCCTCAGCCGGATCGCGCAGCAGCATCTGGCGGGCTGGGAGACGGGTACGGCTGCGGACACGCCAGCGCCCTCTTCCTCGCGCTGAGATTCCCGCCCCGGGGGTGGCGGCGCCTCGCAGCGCCTGCCGGTGGCACCTGGCGGCAGCGGCGCGGGCTCAGGCCAGCGGCGTGCGCGCAAGCCGGCGCGCGTTCGCCACGGCGGCGCGGTGCACGGGCGCCAGGCCCTTGCCGAGCACGCCGGCCGCGGCGTCCTGCCACTGCCGGGCGAGCGCCGGGCCGGTGGCCGCCGTCCAGGGCGTCCACCAGAGCCGCGCCATGCTGGCGGCCAGGGCCTGCTGGGCGGTGAAGGCCTGCAGGCCCATGGCGGCCCAGGACTGGAAGAAGGCCCACTGCTTCTCGGCGACCATGCGGCCGAATTCGCGCCGGTCGCGCTGCGAGGGCGAGGGCCCCGCCAGCGCCATGCGGGCGACGCGGTGCGCGACGACCGGCGGCACGGCCATGGCGAGTTCGGTGCCCTGGCGTGCCAGGGATCGGTTGCGGCGGGACGACGGACCGGACATGGGCATTCCTCTCGGTGGTGGCCCCCCACTCTAGCCCGTCAGCGGCGGCGCGGGTGGCGAACAACCGCGCGCGCTGCGAGGGCTTGCGCGGCAGCCCTCAGTCCGGCACGGCGATCGCCCCGCTGGTGATGGTGATCGCATCGGCGGCGGCGGGCGTCGCCGCGATGGGCGGCACGTTGGCGGCCGTGATCGCGGGCGCGCTGCCCGGCGTGCCGCCGCGCGGCACGGTGCGCACCACCTGGCTGCCCGGCAGGGGCTGGCCGTTCACGAGGTGCGCGTACATGGCGTCCAGCGCGCGGTTGAGGTACAGGTGCAGGGGGATGTAGCGGCTGTCGTAGCCCGGCAGCGTGGCGGGCAGGCCGATGAACGCATCGAAATGCTGGGCGTTCGTCACCTCGATGTAGCTCAGGCGGCTGGCCGGGCCTTCCACGCGCCGGTTCAGCGCGGCGTAGGGGCGCGAGGTGTGGTTGACCGGGATCAGCGCATCGTCGCGGCCGTGCACGATGATGGCCGGCTTGCCCTGCAGGTTGCCGCTGCGGCGGGTTTCGTCCAGGCCGGCCTGCAGGCGCTGGGCGGCCGCGTCGGTGCCCGTCACGAGGCTGCGCAGGCAGAGCGCGCCCTCCAGGTTCCAGGTGGGGGTGCCGGCGGCGTTGAAGGAGAACAGATCGCGCACCGGCACGCCGCGGCTGCGGTCGTTGACGAGCTGCACGCCGGCCGTCGGGGGAATGCCGTTGCCGGTGGCGAACAGGGTGGCCGTCACCGCGGCGGGCGTGGGCTGCACCGCGCCGATGGCGGAAGTGGTCGCGAAGCTGTAGCCGCACAGACGGTCCTTCACGCTCGCGCGCGACAGCGCATTGGCGTAGGTGACGGCGATGGACGGGGCCACCTCGAAGGCGGCGAGCGAGGCGTGCAGCGCCGCCGATTCGGGCTCCCAGCCGTAGGCGGCGAGGCGCGCCAGGGCTTCTTCGGCCTGGGCGGACGTGGTGGTGGCCGTGAGCAGGCCCTGGGCCTTCAGGCCGGCGCAGCGGTTGGCGGCCACCGGGAAGGCCGGGTCCGCGAAGCGGATGGCGAAGGCCGCGGCGAACGGGGTGGACGCGACCGAGGGCGCGAGCGCCGCGCACGACTGGTAGAGGTGCGCCTGCGTGGTGTAGTCGATCAGCGGCCGGGCGTTCACGGCCACGGCGCGTCCGCCGCGGCGCACGGTGACGCCGGCATCCGCCGGCAGCTGGACCGAGGGCTCGGAGACGGCCACGCCGTCGATCAGGCCCTGCGTGTCCTGCTCGGCCGCCGCGATCGCCGCGCCGCCGCCGTTCGACAGGCTGGAGGCGATCACCGTGGTGTTGGCGGGCTGGAAGGTGCGCAGCGGCTGGCCGCCCGGGGAGCGGTCGCCGAAGCGCTCGTTGAGGATGTAGAACGCGAACTCCACCGCCTGCAGCGTGGACCGGCCCCAGTCCTTTTCGGGGTTCTGCCCGGAATGCGCATGCTTGAACGCCAGGCGCTGCGGCGTGGCGGCATTGAAGGCCGCGAGATCGGCCGCGGACAGGCCCGCGTTGAAGGCGGCGCGCGTGCCCGCGAGCGAGGCCGTGGTGCGGGTGCCGTCGATCAGCGCCACGGTGTCGTTCTGCAGGTCGTGCGGGGACGTGCCCGTGCCCTTGTCGGTGTAGGCCACCGCGCAGCCGCGCTTGAGGCCCCATTCGCCGGTGGGGATGCCGCCATAGATGCCGCGCGATCCGGACGAGGTCGCGGTCACGATGCAGGGGCGCGTGCGGTCGAAGCCGTCCGGCACCTGCACCATCAGGGTGACGTTGCGGCGCCCGGTGCCGTCGTCCGCATAGGCGATCGCCTCCAGGCCCGCCACCTTGCCCTCGCCCTGGGTGGGACGGCCCTGCACGTCCACGTTCGGGCCGTAGAGCGTGCCGTAGCCGCCCTCGCTCGTGGTGTCCACCAGCGCGCGGTAGTTGACGTAGATGGCGTTGCGGCGCAGTTCGTCGGCCGTGGGCTGGGCACCCTCGTAGCCCGGCGCGGAATCGTCCTGCAGGCCCGAGCGGCCCAGGCCGCCGGTCAGCAGGTCGTCGCCCACGCCGTCGTAGGTCGCCTGGCTGACGTTGCCGAGGTAGCCCGGGCGGGCGTTGAAGTCGTAATCGACCGAGGCACCGCTGCCCCCGCCTCCGCAGGACGAGGCAGCCAGGGCGGCGATCAGCAGGGGGGCGGTTTTCAGGGGATGCATGGTTGTTCTTTCCTCGGGATCGTTCGGGGCGGTTCTCGGGTGCCGCCTGCAGGGCGCATTCAACCACGGCGCGGACGCCCGCGCCAGCACCGCGCGCCGCCGGGCGGGCGCGCGCTTTGGGCGCATTCCATGAAATTCAATGCGAACCATTCGCAATATCTTTTAGAATGGAGGGATCGCGAGCACAGTGCCCTGGTGGGGAGCCCCGGCGGACGGCAGCGTCCCCGGGGCGCGCTGTCGCGACCGTGCCGGCGGTCTTCTCACCGTTCCGGCCCCGCCCACCCCATCCTTCCGATCGCCCATGTCCGCCTCCTCCGCTTCCGGCACTGCGCCGCAGTCCGCCGCCTCTTCGCCCGCCGAGGGCGAGTTCGCCGCCGAGCCCGTCCTCCAGGCATCCGGAGAGACTGAGCGGCCCGGCCGTCTCTGGGGCTGGCCCATCGCGCTCGGTGTGCTCACCGCCACCGGGCTCGTGAGCGCCCTGGTGTCCGAGGGCTGGGGCGATGTCTGGTCGTGGATCGCGCTGGGCGTGCCGGTGGCCGTCATGGCGTGGTTCGGCCTGCTGCGCCGTCGCGGCTGACCGCGCTCCCCGCACGCCCCCTTTTTTCCATTCCCCTCCTTCCTCCCGCTCTCTCCTTCCTTTTTCCAGGCCTCGCCATGTTCCGCCCCCATCCCGTCGCCGCCGCCGCTTCGCTCGCCCTCGCCCTGCTGGGCGCGCAGGCCGCGGCCCAGTCCGTTCCCTCCGCGCCGCCCGCCCCCGGTGCGGAGACGCCCGCCCTGCCCACGGTGACGGTAGGCGCCAGCGCTGACGCCTCCGCGCAAGGCCTCTCCCCGGCCTATCCCGGCGGCCAGGTGGCGCGCGGCGGACGCGCCGGCATCCTGGGCACGAAGGACTCCATGGAGACCCCGTTCAGCATCACCAGCTACACGAACGAGCTGATCCAGGACAAGCAGGCCAAGAGCGTGGGCGAGGTGCTGCTGAACGACTCCGGCGTGCGCCTGGCGCGCGGCTTCGGCAACTTCCAGGAGGCGTACTTCATCCGCGGCTTCGTCCTCGGATCGGACGACACCGCCTACAACGGCCTCTACAGCCTGCTGCCGCGCCAGTACATCGCCACCGAGCTGTTCGAGCGCGTCGAGGTGATGCGCGGCGCCTCCACCTTCCTCACCGGCGCCACGCCGTCGGGCGGCGGCATCGGCGGTGCGGTCAACCTGCTGCCCAAGCGCGCGCCCAACGAGCCGCTGTCGCGCGTGACGGTGGGCACCGGCTCCGGCGGCCGCGTGGAGACGGCGGTGGACATCGGCCGGCGCTTCGGGCCGGACAACAGCACCGGCATCCGCTTCAACGCCGCCTACCACGACGGCGACACGGCGGTGGACCATGAAAAGAGCCGCCTCGGCCTCGCCGCCCTGGGCCTGGACTGGCGCAGCCGCGACGTGCGCCTGTCGGCCGACATCGGCTGGCAGGACAACCGCCTGAAGGGTTCGCGCCCGAACGTCTCGCTCTCCGGCGCCACGGCCGTGCCCGCCGCGCCGGATGCCTCCTCCAACTTCTCGCAGCCCTGGTCGTACTCCAACGAACGCGACGTGTTCGGCACCTTCCGCGGCGAGGTCGATCTCTCGCCCGGGGTCACGGCCTGGGGGGCGTGGGGCATGCGCCGCGGCAAGGAAGCGAACTCGCTCGCCAACCTGACGGTGAACGATGCCGCCACGGGCGCGGCCAGCACCTACCGCTTCGACAACACCCGCAAGGACCGCGTGGACACCGGCGAGCTGGGCCTGCGCGGCAAGCTGCGCACCGGCGCCGTCGGCCACGAATGGGTGACCGCGCTGTCGTACTTCGAGGCCGAGAAGGACGGCGCCTACGCGATGGACTGGCGCAACACCATCGCCTCCAACCTCTACCAGTACCGCCCGATCGCGCAGCCCGCGTTCAGCGCGGCGACGCTCTACGGCGGCACCCTGGCCAGCCCCAACCTCACGGGCCGTACACGCCTCATGAGCTATGCGCTCGGCGACACGCTCTCGTTCCTGGACGACACCGCCCTGCTGACCCTGGGGCTGCGCCACCAGCGCCTGGAAGTGTCCGACTTCGCCTATGGCACGTCGGCCCCGCTGGGGCACTACGAGCAGAGCCGCAACAGCCCCATGGCCGGGCTGGTGTTCAAGGTGGCGCCGCAGTGGTCGCTGTACGGCAACTACATCGAGAGCCTGAGCCAGGGCCAGACCGCGCCGGCCACGGCCAACGGGGCGCCGGTCGTCAACAGCGGGCAGCAGCTCGCTCCCTACGTCGCCAAGCAGAAGGAGGTGGGCGTGAAGTACGACGGCGGCCGCCTGCGCGGCTCGCTGGCGCTGTTCAGCACCACCAAGCCCCGGGCCTACGTGAATGCCGACAACGTCTTCAGCGCGGCCGGCAAGGACCGCCACCAGGGCGTCGAGCTGGACGTGCAGGGCGAGGCCGTGCGCGGCCTGCGGCTGCTGGGCGGCGTGACCTGGCTGGACGCCAGGCAGCGCACCACGGGCAGCGCCGCGTTCGACGGCAAGCGCGTGATCGGCGTGCCGCGCGTGCAGGCCAATGCCGGCGTGGAGTGGGACGTGCCCGGCGTGCCCGGCCTGGCGCTGGACACCCGCGCGCTCTACACCGGCGCGAGCTACGCGGACGGTGCCAACACCCTGCGCGTGCCCGGCTGGACGCGCCTGGACCTGGGTGTGCGCTACACCACCGAATGGAGCGGCCGCCTCGTGACGCTGCGCGCCCGCGTGGACAACGTGGCCGACCGCAACTACTGGGCCTCGTCCGGCGGCTACCCCGGCTCGGGCTACCTCGTGGTGGGCGCGCCGCGCACCTTCACGCTGAGCGCGAGCGTGGACTTCTGACCGCCCCGCCCGCCCGGCCCGCCCCCGTTCTCGACAGGAAAACGACATGACGCCCAAAGCCCTCAAGACCTGGTCCTGGCTGCACAAGTGGAGCAGCCTCGTATGCACGGTGTTCATGCTGCTGCTGTGCCTCACGGGGCTGCCGCTGATCTTCCACCACGAGATCGGGCACCTGCTGGGCACCGAGATCGAGGCACCCGCCATGCCGAAGGACACGCCGCGCGCCAGCCTCGACCAGGTGCTGGACGTGGCGCGCGCGCAGCACCCGGACCGGATCGTGCAGTTCGCCTCGCAGGGCGAGGACGATCCGAACGTCTGGTACGTCACGCTCACCCACACGCCCGACCCCACCACCGATTTCCGCTCGGTGGCGGTGGATGCCCGCACCGGCGCCATCCTCGCGCAGCCGCGGTTCGACGAAGGCTTCATGTATGTGATGTTCAAGCTGCACGTGGACCTGTTCGCGGGCCTGGCGGGCAAGCTGTTCCTCGGGTTCATGGGCCTGCTGCTGCTGGTGGCGATCGTCTCGGGCGTGGTGCTGTATGCGCCGTTCATGCGCAAGCTGGATTTCGGCACGGTGCGCGAGCAGCGCTCGACGCGCGTGAAATGGCTGGACCTGCACAACCTGCTGGGCATCGTCACGCTGGTCTGGGCCTTCGTGGTGGGCGGCACCGGCATGATCAATACCTGGGCGGACCTGGTCATCAAGTACTGGCAGCACGACCAGCTCTCCGCGCTGCTCGCGCCCTATGCCGGCCAGCCCATCACCCCGCAGGCCGAGCGCGGATCGCTGCAGAAATCGCTCGACGCCGCACTGGAGCGCGCACCGGGCACGCGCCTGTCGTTCATCGCCTTCCCGGGCACGGCGTTCTCCAGCCCGCACCACAATACCTTCTTCCTGCACGGCAGCGAGCCGCTCACCTCCAAGCTCTACCAGCCCGTGCTGGTGGATGCGCGCACCGCGCAGGTCACGGCCGCGCCGGAACTGCCGTGGTACCTCACCGCCCTGCTCATCTCGCAGCCGCTGCATTTCGGCGACTACGCGGGCATGCCGATGCAGATCCTCTGGGCGCTGCTCGATATCGCCACCATCATCGTGCTGGGCAGCGGACTGTATCTGTGGCTGAAGAAGGGCTCCACCGCCACGCAGAAAGAGAAGGAAGCGGCCTCCCGCCGCCAGCGCAACGGGGCGCCCGAAGGCGCCCCGCTGGAACCATCCGCGGCGCGTACCGCGGGCAGTTGAAAAACCGCCGGCCCGGTCAGGCCGCCGCGGTGTTCAGCCGCCGGGCGGCCCAGCCGCGCAGCAGGCGCGGCAGCACCAGCACCAGCACCACGATCACGATCAGCGCGAGGGACATCGGCCGCGTCACGAACACCGACCAGCTGCCCTCGCCGATCGAGATCGCGTTGCGCATCTGCGCCTCGGCCAGCGGCCCGAGGATCATGCCGACCACCACGGGGGCCGTGGGGAAGTCGAAGCGCCGCATCATCACGCCCAAGAGGCCGATGCCGTAGAGCAGGAACAGGTCGAACGCGCTCTGGCGCATGCCGTAGGCCCCCACCGTGGCGAAGATCAGGATGCCGGCATAGAGCTGCGGCTTCGGGATCTTGAGCAGCTTCACCCACAGGCCCACCATCGGCAGGTTGAGCACCAGCAGCATCACGTTGCCGATGTAGAGCGAGGCGATCAGCGCCCAGACCAGCGCGGCGGAACTCGTGAACAGCTGCGGGCCGGGGTTGATGCCGTAGTTCTGGAACGCGCCCAGCAGCACCGCCGTGGTGTTGGAGGTGGGAATGCCCAGCGTGAGCAGCGGGATCAGCGCGGCCGTCACGGTGGCGTTGTTGGCGGCCTCGGGGCCGGCCACGCCTTCGATGGCGCCCTTCGTGCCGAACTCCTCGCGGTCCGCGCCCTTGGCGAGCTTCTTCTCCGTCGCATAGCTCAGGAAGGTGGGGATCTCGGTGCCGCCGGCGGGAATGCAGCCGAACGGCGTGCCCAGCAGCGTGCCGCGCAGCCAGGCGGGCACCGAGCGCTTCCAGTCGCGCGCCGTCATGTGCACGCGGCCCATGCGGTTCTGCGTGTCGACGATGCGGCCCTCGTACATCGCGGCGTACAGCACCTCGGCCACCGCGAACAGGCCCACGGCCACGAGCACGATGTCGATGCCGTCCAGCAGCTCAGGCTGGCCCAGCGTGTAGCGCGCGGCACCGGAAATCTGGTCCATGCCCACGCAGCCCAGGGCCAGGCCCAGGAACAGCGCGGTGAGGCCGCGCACGGTGCTCTGCCCCAGCACGGCGCTCACCGTGGTGAAGGCCAGCACCATCAGCATGAAGTATTCGGGCGGCCCGAGCTTGACGGCGAATTCGGCCACGGAGGGCGCGAACAGCGTCACCACGATCGTGGCGATGGTGCCGGCGACGAACGAGCCGATGGCCGCGGTGGCGAGCGCCGCGCCCGCGCGCCCGCTCTTGGCCATCTTGTTGCCCTCCATCGCCGTGACCATGCTCGCCGTTTCACCGGGCGTGTTCAGCAGGATCGAGGTGGTCGATCCGCCGTACATGGCGCCGTAGTAGATGCCGGCGAAGAAGATCATGGAGGCCGTCACCTCCACCTTGGCGGTGATCGGCAGCAGCATAGCCACCGCCACCGCGGGCCCGATGCCGGGCAGCACGCCCACGGCGGTGCCGAGCGCGCAGCCCACCAGGGCCCAGAGCAGGTTGGCGGGCGTGGCCGCCGTCGCGAAGCCCTGCAGCAGGGCGTTGAAAATATCCATCATCACAGCCACCCCGTTTGCGTGAGCCCCGGCAGGTTGATCGCCAGGAATTGCGTGAAGGCCCAGAACACCGGCGCGGAGATCGCCAAGCCCGTGAACAGGTCCACGGCCCAGGTGCGGGCGGTGCCCGCGGCGGGCTGCCCGGCCGCGCGGCGCAGGCCCTGCACGGCCAGCAGGTAGCACAGCGTGCAGCTCAGGATGAAGCCCACCGTGCCGATCAGCGCGGCATTGAGCAGCAGCCCGGCCGACACCCACACGAACGCCTGCTTGTCCGCCCGGGCCGCTCCGCCGGGCGCGCCCAGCGACCGGAAGCCGCCGGAGAACACTTCCCACAGCAGGAAGCCGCCGCACACGGCCAGCACCGCCGAGACCAGCCAGGGCAGGAAGTTCGGGCCCACGCCGCCGTAGCCGGCGTCGCCGGGAATCTGCAGTGCGCCGGCGGCGAGCAGCGCAGCCACGAGCAGCACGCCGCCGCCCACGATGGTCTGCGCGCGGCGGGAAGGAACCGCGCCGTCGGCGCCGTCGGCATCCGCCGCGGAAGGTGCGAGAGGCTCTGTCATGATGGATGTGTCCTCGTAAATGGGCCCCCGCGCGGCGCACGGGCGCGCGCCGGCCTGCCGCGCGGCCGGCCCTTGTTCGGGGCCCTGCCGCGCACAGGCGCTGCGGGGGAGGGGAAACGGGTCCGCGGGCACGGGGCCCGCAAGGGAAACGGGTCCGCGGGCACGGGGCCCGCAAGGGAAACGGGTCCGCGCGCACGAGGCCCGCGGCGGGGGTCAGACCATGCCGGCCTTGACCATGGTGGCGCGCATGCTGGCGAACTCGGCATCCACGAAGGCGCCGAACTCGTCGCCCGCCATCCAGGCCGGCGTCCAGTCGTTCTTCTCGATCGATTCGGCCCAGCTCTTGCTCTTGGTGGCCTGGGCCACCATGTCGATCAGCGCCTTGCGCTGCTGCGCGGTGATGCCCGGGGGCGCATACACGCCGCGCCAGTTGCCGATCTCGACGTTGATGCCCTGCTCCTTGAGCGTGGGCACGCTGGAGCCCTTCAGGCGCTGGCCCGACGTGACGGCCACCGGCACCATCTTCTTGGTGTTGATGTATTCGGCCATCTCGCTGTAGCCGCCGCCGCCGATGGTCACGTTGCCGCCCAGGATGGCCGCGATCGCCTCGCCGCCCCCACGGAACGCCACGTAGTTGATCTTGGCCGGGTCCACGCCCACTTCGCGCGCGATCATCGCGGCCGCGATGTGCTCGGTGGAGCCGCGCGAGCCGCCGCCCCACTTCACGCTGCCCGGGTCTTTCTTGAGCTGGGCGATCACCTCGGCCATCGACTTGAAGGGCGAGTTGGCGGGCAGCACGAACACGTTGTACTCGCTCGTCAGGCGTGCGATCGGGGTGGCCTGCGACAGGTTCACGGGCGGCTTGCCGGTGATGATGCCGCCCACCATGACCGAGCCCATCACCATCAGGGAGTTCGGATCGCCCTTGGCGGAATTGACGAACTGCGCGAGGCCGATGGCACCGGCCGCGCCGCCCTTGTTGTCGTAGGTGACGGACGAGGCCACGCCAGCGTCCTGCATCGCCTTGCCGAGGGCCCGGCCGGTGGTGTCCCAGCCGCCGCCGGGGTTGGCGGGCAGCAGCATCCGGATGGCCGCCGCGGCGCGTGCCGACAGCGGCAGCGCACCGGCGGCCGCGAGGGCGGCCAGGGATTTGAGGAAGGTATCGCGACGCATGCTGCTTGTCTCCTTGTGGTGTGGCGAACGGGGCCGATGATGCGCCCGTATCCTGTCAAACGGCTGTCCGCCGACTCAGGGAAAACACCCATGGGGCCCACGGCCGCGCCCGGTGCTATGGTCGCGCCCCATGCAACTGCTTCTCGTGGAAGACGACCCCGCCATGCAGGCCACGCTGCAGCGCTCCCTGGCGCGCCGCGGCATGGACGTGACCGCGCTCGGCGACGGCCGCGCCGCGCTCTCGCAATGGGCCGCGCGCCCGCCCGACGCCGTGGTGCTGGACCTCACGCTGCCGGGCCTGGACGGCCTGCAGGTGCTGCAGCAGGCGCGCGCCCGGGGCCTGCGCACGCCCGTGCTGCTGCTCACCGCGCGCGGCACCGTGGGCGACCGGGTGCTGGGCCTCAATGCCGGTGCGGACGACTACCTGCCCAAGCCCTTCGACCTCGACGAGCTGGAAGCGCGGCTGCGCGCCCTGGTGCGCCGGCTGGGCGACCTGCCGGATGCCCGCCCGGCGGCGCCCTCCACCGTCTCGGTCGGCGCCATCCGGTACGAGAAGGACAGCGGCGCCATCTACCTGCACGGCGAGGTGATGGAGTTCACGCCGCGCGAACTCGCGCTCATGCACGCTCTGCTGGCCCAGCCGGGCCACGCGGTGACCAAGGAGCGGCTCTACGAACTGGTGTTCCCAGGGCAGCTCGACGTTCAGTACGAGGCGATCGAGGTGGTGGTGTACCGGCTGCGCAAGAAGCTGGCCGGCACCGGCCTGACGCTCATGACGCTGCGCGGCCTGGGCTACCTGCTCAAGGCGGACGCATGACGGCGGACCGGAGCGCATGCGCATGAGGCGGCGCGGAACGGACCCCGCCCAGTCGCTGCGCCGCCGCCTGCTGTTCGGCATCCTCGTGCCGGTGGCGCTGTTCATCGCCTACAACACGGCGAGCCTGTACCGGCAGACGCTCTCGGCGCTGCACACGGCCTACGACCGCACGCTGCTGGCATCCGCCAAGACGATCAGCGAGCAGATCGACGTGTCCGGCTACGACGACGGCGCCCGGCTGCGCGCCACGGTGCCCTACTCGGCGCTCGAGGCCTTCGAGGCCGACAACCAGAGCCGCATGTTCTATCGCGTCTCCACCCTCGGCGGGGAGCTGGTGTCGGGCTTCGCCGAGCTGCCCATGTGGCACGGCCGCATCCCTTCCAGGCCACCCTATGCCGCGCTGGTGGACTTCTACGATGACGAGTTCCGCGGCCAGCCGGTGCGCGTCGCGGTGCTGCTGCAGCCCGTCGCCAGCCCGACCGGGCGCGGCATGGCGGTGATCCAGGTCGCCGAGACGCTGGAGCTGCGGCGCACGCTGGCGCTGCAGATCCTGCAGACCACGCTGGCGCGCCAGGCGCTGCTCGCCCTGGTCGTGGCGCTCATCGTGGGCCTGGTGGTGCAATCGGCGGTGCGGCCGGTGCGCCGGCTCAGCGAGCAGTTGCAGACGCGGCCGGAGGACGACCTGCGGCCGATCGCGGCCCCGGGCACGCCGCGCGAGCTGCAGCCGCTGGTCGATGCCATGAACCACGTCATGGGCCGGCTCGCGCACCTGCTCGCGCACCAGACGCGCTTCGTGCGCGATGCCTCGCACCAGCTGCGCACGCCGCTGGCGGTGCTGAAGGTGCAGGTGCAGTCGGCGCTGCGCGGCGACGTTGCGCCCCAGCAGGCGCTGCACGAGATCAGCGACACGGTCGATCGCGCCACGCAGCTGGCCAACCAGATGCTGGCGCTCGCCAAGGTGGAGCAATTGCGCCAGCAGAGCGCGCCGCCCGTGACGCGGCTGGACGACGAACTGCGCGCGATCGCGCTCGAACTCTCGCCGCTGATCGCGCAGCGGGACATCGACTTCGGCATCCACACCGATCCGGCGCCCGTGCAGGCCCACGAATGGATGCTGCGCGAACTCACCCGCAATCTGCTGCACAACGCGATCCGGCACACGCCGGTGTCGGGCGTGCTGTCCGTCGACCTCATGACGGACGGGCGGCATGCGGCGCTGACGTTTTCCGACAGCGGCCCGGGCATCGACGCCGAACTCGCGCAGCGCCTCTTCCAGCCGTTTTCCGCGGGCGACGTGCGCACCGGCTCCGGCCTGGGGCTGGCCATCTGCCAGGAGATCGTGCAGGCCCTGGGGGGGCAGATCGAGCTGTCCAACCGCATGGAGGGCAGCCGCATCGCGGGGCTGGACGCGGTGGTGCGGCTGCCGCTCGCGCCGGGCGATTCCACCGCCGCCGAGCGCAGGAAGCCTGCGGCCTGACGGCGCGCACGGTATTCAGATACCCGCGGGCGGCCGGGGATGCGAAGCCACCCGGTCGATCGCGGCGGCGATCCGGTCGAGCATCGCATCGTCGGTACGCGCGATGTTGAGGCGCACGTGCGAGTCGAACCGGTGGCTCGCGAAAATGGTTTCGTTGGCCACCCTGGCGCCGTCCGCGGCCAGCGCCTGCCATACGGCGGGGGCATCGACGGCTTCGCCGGGCGACATCCACAGGTACATGCCTGCGCCCGTCCCGTTGGCCTGCCAGCCGCGGGCACGGACCTTCGCCAGCAACGCCCTGCCATGGGTTTCCAGCCGTTCCTGCAGTCCCCTGCAGTGCTGCTCGTAATCTCCTTCGGTCAGCAGGTGGTGCAGGATCTGGTCGGTGGCCAGCGAGGAATGGATCGCGCTGACCGAACGCATCAGCATCAGGCGCTGCATGCGCTGGCTGTTCACGGCCAGGAACCCGGCCCGCAATGCCGGGGCCGCGGTCTTCGAGAAGCTGCCGATGTGGATCACCCGCTCGAAGTGGTCCAGCGCGGCCAGGCGCGCCGTCTCGCCCAGCCGGCTGCGCGGCAGCAGGTCGCCGTAGGTGTCGTCGTCGACGATCCACAGGTCGTGCTGTTCCGCGAGCTTGAGCAACTGGTGGGCCTTGCGCGGCGACAGGCTGGTGGACGTCGGGTTCTGGAGGACCGAGCTGCAGAAGAAAGCCTTGGGTTTGTACTTCTCGCACAGTTCCGCGAGCCGCTCCAGGTCCGGGCCGTCTTCCAGGCGCTGCACGCGCAGTATCCAGATGCCGCTGGCCAGCAGGCGCTGGGTGTGGATGAACGGAGCAGGTTCTTCCAGCACCACGTACTGGCCCTGGTAGAGCAATGACCAGACCACGAGATTGAGCGCGTCGGCGGCACCGGCCGTGGTCATGATCTGGTCGGGCGTGGCATCGATGCCGGCCATGCGCAGCCTGGCCGCCAGGGCTTCGCGCAGCGGCAGCCACCCGCGCCGGTCCGCATAGTCGGCCAGGCCCGCGGGCGGGCGGCCGGCCAGCGACCGCAGGGCCGCGGACAGCGCCTCGGTGCCGGTCCACTCGGCGGGCAAGGTGCCGAGGGCGGAGTCTCCCTCCGGACCCGTGGACTGCAGCAGGTGGTCCCACGAACCCGGCGACGGCGGCCCCTCCCACCGCGGCGACGGCGTGAGCGCGCCCACCTCAAGAGCCCGCGGCGAGACGTAGAAACCGGAGCCGCGCCGTGCTTCCAGGTAGCCCGCTGCCGCCAGTTTGTCGTAGGCCCGCAGCACGGTCTCGTTGCTGATGGACATGCTGGCGGCCATCGCACGCACCGAAGGCAGCCGTTCGCCGACGGCCAACGCCCGGCTCTCGATCCGGCCCCGGTACTCGTTGAAGATGCGGTGGATGAGCGCTCCGCTGGCGCGGGCGTTCTGCGGCGCCGCCTGTTTCTTCGGTATCACGGGGCCTGGCTTCGGCGTGGGGGTGGGTGCCATGGGGATGCGGCGTCGGAGGGACCAAGGAGTGCGGGTCGCAAATGATAGACCGGCCGGTGCCGCGAAGTGCCGGCCGGAGGGAACTGATACGGACAGTTTCCCTTTCGTCCGGTTTGCTGCCGCATGCACGCTCGGCCCGGAACGCACCGGCACGGAGCACGTCCCGCCACCGATCACGGCGCCGCCGCGATCTGGTGCAGCACGCTGCACCTGATTGGCGACAAACCGGGCCGGCTCCGCGAGCTCATCCGTACATACCCTTATCCCGTCCACCGGGCGAACTGCCACAATAAAACTGTACCAAACACTTTTCATGCAGAGACTTCTGGAGGAATGGACCCGGAACCTGGACGGAGCCCCTTCCTCTGCACAGACCGATGAAAAGCGTATGGAACACTAATTGCATCTGTTGCTGGCGATTTCGCCGACCACATCCCTTCCGAGGATTCCTGCCATGCTGCCTGCCCCGTCCCCGATGCTCCGTCCGGTCCCGTTCCGTGCGACCGCCATCTGCGCCGCCCTCGCACTCGCATTGCCCGCCGCCGTGCATGCCCAGCAGCAGGAGCAGCCTGCCGCTTCCGCTCAGGTCCCCTCGGAAAGGGAGTTCTCCCTCCCCGCGGGGCCGCTGTCCGCCACCCTGCAGGCGATCGCCAGGATTGGTGGAAAGCGCATCCAGTTCGAGGAAGCGGACGTGCAGGGGCTCCAGGCACCGGCGATCGCCACCAGAACGACGGTGCAGGGTGCCGTCCAGACCGCCGTCTCGGGCAGCGGCCTGACCATGAACACGAGCCCGGACGGCTCGATCCGCGTATTCGTGCAGCAGCTGGCGGCCGTGGCCGTCACCGCCCAACGCGACGAGGCGGAAACCGGCTTCCGCGCGTCCAGCTCGTCCACCGCGACGCGCGGCGGCGCCGACCTGCTCGACGTGCCGCAATCGGTCACGGTGCTGACGGCCAAGGTGATGGAGACCCAGCAATCGGCTTCCGTCGAGGATGCGCTGCGCAACGTCGCCGGCGTGGTGGTGCAACCCGCCACGCAGGGGGCCAACGCGTTCAACATCCGCGGCTTCAACACGGGCACCGCCACGCTGTCCAACGGGCTGAGCGATCCCAACTCCGTGAAGACCAACATCGCCGGCGTGGAGCGCGTCGAGATCCTCAAGGGACCGCAGGCCCTGCTGGCCGGTGCGAACGCCCTGGGCGGCACCTTGAACATCGTCACCAAGAAGCCGACCACCGAGCGCATCCGCGACGTGTCCGTGAGCTACGGCAGCCATGCCGAGCGCACCGGCACCATCGACCTGGCCGGTGGCATCAACGACAGCAAGGAATTCAGCTACCGCCTGATCGGATCGGCGACGCGAGCCGGCGGCAGCTCCGCCGGCTACGACGGGCGCTCGCAGACCTATGGACTGGGCGAGGTGCGCTGGAAGAACGCGGACACGGACTTCATCGCCGGCGTGTCGGCCGACAATTCGCGCTCGGTGCTGGACCGGTACACGGTGGCGATCCGGGGCTACATCGAGCCGCCTCCACCGACCCTGCCCGGCAACCCGGGCAATGGCATCGAAACCCGGACGCGCTCGGTGTTCTACACGCTGCAGCACTCCTTCTCGGACGCGCTGCAGTTCAGCAGCCGCATGCAACGCGTCAGCACCGACATGGACCTGTCCGTCTGGACGCCCCAGTTCCCGGTCAGCACGCCCAACCTGCTGCTGAACTACAGCGGCACCATGGTCAACTCGAACCAGACCACCACCAGCGGCGATCACTACCTGAGCTACAAGTTCAAGACCGGCCCGGTGGAGCAGCGCCTGGTGGCCGGCGTCAACCACAGCGATTACAGCTACGACCAGACCCAGTACACGGGCCCGAGAGCGGTGGTGCGTTTCGACCAGCCGACGCAGTACCCCTACCCTGCCCTCACGCGCAGCAATGACACCCGCTCCTTCAGCAACTACTCGCCGCAGGAGCAGCGGGGCCTGTACCTGCAGGACACCCTGAAATGGGAGCAATGGACGCTGGTGGCGGGCCTGCGCCACACGAGCCTGGACACCGGCCCCGGTCTCACCACCGTCTACACGAATCCTCCCACGCCCAGCACGGTGTCGTCCAAGAAGTCGTTCGGCAGGAACACCGTCAATGCCGGCCTGATCTACAACCTGGACTGGAACACGTCGGTCTACGGCAGCTACGCCGAAGGCTTCTCGCCGCTCTTCTCCGACCTGAACATCTGCGGCACCAGTTCGGCGGCCACGCCGCCTACCCTGTCCAAGAGCAAGGAACTGGGCATCAAGAGCAATGTGGAAGACCGCTTCTCCTGGTCGGCCGCCGTGTTCCAGATCGACCAGGTCAACCTCCTGCGGCGCAACCGCCCGCAGAACTGCAACGACCTGATCGACGGGCAGCGGTCGCAGGGCGTGGAGCTGGAGGCCTCGGGCAAGCCCATGCGCGGGCTCAACCTCATCTTCAACTACTCCTACAACAAGCGCAAGAGCATGACCGATCCGACGGCGCGTCCCGGCGTGGGGCCGAACACGCAAGTCAGCGCGTGGAGCACCTACGACTTCCAGTCGGAACGGCTGCGCCACTGGAGCCTCGCTTTCGGCATCAGCGCCTGGGGCCAGTCCCTGCTGGGCGTCACCGACACCGCGACACGCTCGCCGGGCGGCGCCCGCATCGACGCCGGCGTCGCCTACACGCAGCCGGAATGGTCCGTGCGGCTGGGCGTGAAGAATCTGGCGAACCGCACCCTGTACGGTTTCTCCACGAGCACCATGTTCGTGCCTGTCTATGACAAGCGCACGTTCATGCTGACCTACCAGCGCAAGCTCTGACGGCACGCCGCTCATCGCTGCCCCGCCCCCGCGCTCCCATCCAGGCCTTCTGCGCTCATGAACATCCACCAACGTCCCCGACTGCGCGACCTGATCCTGCCCTACTGGACTTCGCGCGAGAGCTGGCGCGGCTGGGTCCTGCTCGCGATCAAGCTGACGCTCATGTTCACCAGCGTCTATGTGGCTGTCTGGAGCAACCGGCTCCAGGGTCAGGTGGTGGATGCGCTGGTGAAGCGGGAGTGGGACGGCATCTGGCGCAGCCTGGGCCTGTCATGGATCGCCGGCATGGTCGCCATGCTGGTGTCGATGGTGCTTCTCTTCGTGGTGACGGAACTGCTGCAGTACGAATGGCGCACCGCCATGACGCGCCGGTACCTGGCGGCGTGGACGGAGCGGCGCGCCTACTACGCGATCGAGCGGGACAATCGCCTGGACAACGCGGACCAGCGCATCTCGCAGGACATCCCCCGGTTCATCGAACTCACGCTTTTTCTTTTTCTCAATCCGATCCACGTGGTGGTCTCGGCCATCTCGTTCAGCGTCGTTCTCTGGAACCTGTCCGGCACGCTGCAGTTCACGTTATGGGGCATCGGCTTCTCGATCCCCGGGTACATGGTCTATCTGGTGTATGCGTATTCGGCCGGCGCGCTGCTGGTGTCGCACCTCACCGGGCGTCCGCTGATCCATCTCTTCAACCTCCGCCAGACCGTCGAGGCCAATTTCCGCTACCGCGGCATGCAGTTGCGGGAAAACGCCGAGCAGATCGCCTTCTACGACGGCGGCGCGCGCGAGCACAAGCGCCTGGACGAATCGTTCGAAGAGGTGCGCGCCAACTGGCGGGACATCATCGTGCGCAATGCCAAACTGATCCTGGCGCGCGAAACCTATACCCACACCTTTTCCAGCCAGCTGCTGCCCACGGCCGCGGCACTGCCGCGCTACCTCTCCGGCGCCATCACGATGGGCGACGTGACGCGCGTCGGGGGCGCCTTCACCGCCGTCAGCAGCAGCCTGGTCTTCTTCAGCCTCGCCTACGTCAACTTCACCGAGTGGTGGGCGCTCGGCAATCGGCTGCGCGGCCTGCTGGGCGCCCTCGACGAAGCGAAACAGCGGCCGGCGGGCATCCACGTCGCTCGGACGCCCGAGCCCGCCATCGAGGCACATGGCCTCGCCCTGCAAAAGCCCGATGGCCAGCCGCTCGCCACCATTCCCGTGGTCCACATGCGCAAAGGCGAGCGCTGGCTGGTGCGCGGCGCCTCGGGCGCCGGCAAGAGCACGCTGCTGCGGGCCGTGGCGGGCATCTGGCCCTATGGCGAGGGCGACATCCGGCAGCCGGACGGCGGCCGGATGATGTTCCTGCCGCAGCGCAGCTACATCCCGCAGGGCACGCTCAAGGCCGCCCTCTGCTATCCGGGGCAGCCCGGCGATTTCGACGACGGACGCGTGCGCCAGGCGCTGCGGGAAGTGCGGTTGCCGGCGCTGGCCGAGCGCCTGCACGACAGCGACCGCTGGCAGCAGAAGCTCTCGGGCGGCGAACAGCAGCGGCTGGCGATCTGCCGTGCGCTGCTGCACCGGCCCGACTACCTCTTCCTGGACGAGGCGACCAGCGCTCTCGATCCGGACACGGAGCGGGCGCTCTACCAGGCACTGGTGCATGCGCTGCCGCACAGCACCCTGGTCAGCGTGGCGCACCGCGAATCGCTCGTCGCCTACCACGACCATGTGCTCGACCTCACGCCCCAGCACGGCGAAGCCCCAGGCCAGGGCGGCGGCCCCGTACCCGCTCCGGGCACTGCCTGAATCCGCCTGCGCTTTTTCCGCTCACTTCCCGATC
>Ga0308159_1001321_pt1 | contig 37285 bp, 39 predicted proteins | sample PhyCR1_FD_201040 | JGI IMG/M metagenome (GOLD analysis project Ga0308159, IMG submission 201040) | Phyllosphere microbial communities from UC Gill Tract Community Farm, Albany, California, United States - DLSLC.R1 | ecosystem: Host-associated > Plants > Phyllosphere > Unclassified | place: USA... | reverse complement strand
CTCGCGGCCAGCCGCGAGGTCGGCCAGGTCGGCACCGCACTCAACCGGCTGCTCGGTCACGTCGCCCGTGCCCTGACCGTCCGCCGCGACGCCGAGGCCGGCATGCGGACCTTCGTCGCCGACGCCTCCCACGAGCTCCGCACCCCGATCGCCACCGTCCGCGCCTACGCCGAGCTGACCGGTCGCACCGACGACCCAGCCGAGGTCCGGCGGAACGTCGACCGGATCGGCACCGAGGCCCGCCGGATGGGCGACCTGGTCGAGGAGCTCCTGCTGCTGGCCCGGCTCGACGCCGCTGCGGTCGCGGCAGGCCCGACCGCTGCCGGCTCGACCACGTCCAGGACCACCCAACCGGTGGACCTGACGTCGATCGTCGTCGAGGCGGCGATGGACGCCCGCACCACTGCCCCCGGCCACCACTGGACACTGCAGGTCGACGACGACCCCGTCGTGATCGACGGTGATGCCGGGGCACTCCGCCGTGTGGTCACGAACCTGCTGACGAACGCCCGGACCCACACGCCCGCCGGGACCGCGGTCGTGGTGTCCCTCAGCCGAGCCGCGGGCGCGGTGCACTTCGTCGTCGCCAACGACGGCCCGCCGATCCCCGCCGAGGCGCTGCCGACGCTGTTCGACCGGTTCACCCGCGGGGCGGCCTCACGCTCTCGGGAGCACGGCACGAGCGGGCTGGGCCTGGCGATCGTCCGCGCCGTCGTGGAGGCCGAGGGCGGCACGGTCCGCGTCGTCTCGGACCAGGCGCGGACCGCCTTCACGGTCACCCTGCCGCTCCGCTGAGCGGGAGCGCGGCGGCGTCCGAAACGCGCGAGACCCGAGCGCCACAACCGTCCGGATGGGTCTCGGGTCCACTTCTCGAAGCTCAACGCAACGAGCAACCTGACCCTAGCACCCCCGGCATGTGACACACCACCCCTTCTTACCCGCACCACAGCGCCCTGCTCCGACCCCCACTGTCCCGCTGCCGAGCATGATCCGCATGACGGAGACGAACCCCACCCTCGACATCGACATCGTCGTCCCGTGCCACGACGAGCAGGACACCCTCGCCGCGCACGTCCGACGGCTGCACGCCTTCTGCACGACGTCACTGCACCACTCGTGGCGCATCACGATCGCCGACAACGCCTCGACCGACGACACCGCCCGCATCGCCGACGACCTGGCCGCGATGCTGCCCGGGGTCCACGCCGTGCACCTGCCACTGAAGGGCCGCGGCCGCGCGCTGAAGGCCGTGTGGGGAGCGTCGCCGGCCCGCGTGCTCGTGTACGTCGACGAGGACCTGTCCACCGACCTCGCCGCGCTCGAGCCCCTGATCGCCCCGCTGCTGTCCGGCCACTCGGACCTGGCGATCGGGACCCGGCTGGCCGGCACCTCCCGCGTGGTCCGGGGCAGCAAGCGCGAGTTCATCTCGCGCTCGTACAACGCGCTGCTCCGGACGACGATGGGTGTGGCCTTCTCGGACGCGCAGTGCGGGTTCAAGGCCGTCACCGCCGAGGCCGCCCACCACCTGCTGCCGCTCTGCGAGGACGACGCGTGGTTCTTCGACACCGAGATGCTCGTCCTGGCCGAGCACGCCGGCCTGCGCATCCACGAGGTCCCGGTCGACTGGGTCGACGACGTCAACTCCTCCGTGCACATCGCCTCGACCGCGACCGAGGACCTCCGGGGCATGTGGCGGGTCTCGCGTGGTCTGGCCTCGGGACGGGTGCCGATCGCGCCGGTGTACGAGGCGATCGGCCGCCGCCCCTTCACCCCGGCGCACGTCGGGCTCGGTGGCCAGGTGCTGCGGTTCGGTGCCGTGGGCGTGCTGTCGACGGTCGCGTTCGCCGCGCTCTACGCCCTGTTCCGTCCGGCGATCGGCGCGCAGTCCGCGGACTTCCTCGCGCTGCTGCTCACCGCGGTCGGCAACACGGCACTGAACCGCCGGTTCACCTTCGGGGTGCGCGGCCGAGCCGGTTCGGGACGGCACCAGGTCCAGGGGCTCGTTGTGTTCGCGATCGCCTGGGCGATGACCTCCGGCTCGCTCGTGGTGCTGCACGCCGTCGCCCCGGGTTCGACGCACACGGCGGAGATCGCGGTGCTGACCGGCGCGAACCTCGTGGCCACGGTCGTCCGGTTCGTCCTGTTCAAGGCGTGGGTGTTCCGGTCCGGTCGTCGTCACCCGATCCGGACCGGCACGACGCCCGCGACCGAGGCGGGCACGGCCTCCGGACCGACCCCGGTCACGATCCCGGGACGGACGGTCCGCTGACGGCCAGGCGGGCACTGCGGACGGGAGGCACGCCCCGCGCACGCGGGTCGTCGCACGTCCGGCGCCGGCCCGGCCTGGTCTCGCCTGGCCTGGCTCGGCCCGACCAGACCCGCGTCCGCGCGGACGGGCGACGGTCAGCTCAGCCCGGTGACCGTCAGCTCCGCGATCCGCTCCCGCCCCCGCGCGCCCGCGCTGGCGAACGGCGCACCACGGACGACCTGTGTGTGCACGACGTCGACGGCGTTGCAGGCCGGGTCGCGGAACGGTGGCAGCCACTGCTGCTCGCGGTGGTTCCGCGTGGTCGCCGGCGCCAGGCCGGGATGGGTCTCGTGCCGGGTCATGATGCCGCTCCGGCTCGCGGTGTCCGTCGTGCGTCCATGACGCCTCCTTGGTCCTCGCGGCACTGCTCCCTGATGCGGTGCCGCTCGTCCCACGACGCTACGTCCGGATGCGTCCCCCGACCAGGGGGCACCGGCCATCCGCGGATCACGTACACGGAGTACCGCGCACGCCGGATGAGCACACCGTCGTGCGGCCGGACGAATGGACTGGCGGACGATTGCCGGTCCCGGGAGGCCGATCACGGGCCTCCCGGGACCGAGCCGGCGTCAGGCGCCGGTGGCCTCGTAGTGCCGCGCGCCGCCGGCGACCCCGGCGAACCGGAACGGTGCCGACGTGACGCGGGGACGGTCGACGTCCTCGCTGGTGGCCGCGCCGGCGGCGTGCAGTTCGCGGTACGCCTCGACCGACAGCGGCACGCGCGCGGCGAGCAGCTCGTGCACCCGGCCGGTGCGGCGGTGCTGCTGGTACTCGGGGCGGACGATGCCCGTCATGAGTTCGCCGACGCTGCCCGAGCCGTAGCTGAACATGCCGATGCGGGCGCCGGCCAGGTCGTCGTCCAGGTCGAGCAGCGCACCGAGGGCGATCCAGAGCGACGCCGTGTAGGTGTTGCCGGTCTGCCGGTTGTACGTGAACCCGATCGCGAGTTCGGTCTCCTCGAACGGCACGCCCACGTGCTGGGCGAGCTTCCGGTGCGCCTTGATCGCCATCTTCGTGAACGGCTGGTGGTGGACGAAGCGGTCGATCGTCTCGATGCCGGGACCGCCGCGTGCTGCGAGGTCGTCCCAGGCGCCGATGAACGAGTCGACGTAGGCGGTGACCGACAGCCGGCCGTCGACGAGCGCGGTCGAGCGGTCGTTGGGCCGCCAGAAGTCGTCGACGTCGGCGGTGAACAGGCCGGACTGCGGCTCGAGCTCGATCAGGTCGGGGTCGGCGGCGATGAGCATCGCGACCGCTCCGGCACCCTGGGTCGGCTCGGCAGCGGTCTCGACGTCGTAGCGGGCGACGTCGGCGGCGATGACGAGCACGCGTTCACTCGGGTCGCGGGCGATGATGCCGAGGGCCATCTGCACCGCCGCGGTCCCGCCGTAGCAGGCCTGCTTCAGCTCGACGACGCGGACGTTGCGCGGCAGGCCGAGCAGCCCGTGGACGTACACGCCCGCGGCCTTCGACTGGTCGACACCGGACTCGGTGGCGAACAGCACCGTGCGGATGCCGTCGACGCCGTGGCGGTCGAGCACCTGCTTCGCGGCGGCGGCGCCCATCGTGACGATGTCCTCGTCGGGGGCGGGGACACTGAAGGCGTCCTGGCCGATGCCGACGTGGTACTTCGCCGGGTCGACGCCGTTCGCGGCGGCCAGGTCGTCGAGGTCGAGCACGTGGTGCCCCGTCGCGATGGCGAGGTCGTGGATGCCCAGTGCGAGTGGGTGCTGGGCGGTCATGCCGAGGCTCCTTCGGGTCGGTGGCCGCGGCGTTCCATCGCGACGTGGGCTGCCATCAGCTCGCCCGGGTTCGTCTGGGCGGCGAGCAGCGAGAGTTCCCCGCACAGCACGGTGGCGGCGCAGAGTGCGGCCAGGCGGCGGGCGTTGGCGCCGGGCTCGCGGTCTTCCCGGCAGCCGAGGCGCACCAGGGCGTCCTCGACGACGGGCAGGTCGTTGCCCTTGCCGTTGCCGACGGTGCCGACGATCAGGTGCGGCAGCGAGCACGAGAAGTACAGGTCGTCGCCGCGGGCCTGCGCGAGCGTGATGCCCTGGGAGCCCTCGACGATGTTCGCGGCGTCCTGCCCGGTGGCCAGGTAGAAGCCGAGCAGCATGTTGGCGTAGTGCGCGTTCGCCGAGCGCAGGGCTCCGGCGATCGTCGACCCGACCAGGTTCTTCGCGGTGTTGAGTTCGACGATCCGCTCGGTGGAGGACCGCAGGCGCTTCTCGACGACCTCGCCCGGGATCACGATCTCGGCGATGGTGTTCCGCCCGCGCCCGCGGATGCCGTTCACCGCGGTGGCCTTCTTGTCGGAGCAGAAGTTGCCCGAGATCGACACGTAGCGGAGCTCGGGCTCCCAGGCCAGGATCGCCGGCAGCAGGGTGTCCGCGGCCTGCGTCACCATGTTGTGGCCGGAGGCGTCGCCCGTGGTGAACGCGAAGCGCAGGAACAGCAGGTCCCCGACGATCTCCGGGTGCACCTCGATGAGCTTCGCGAACCGGCTCTGCCCGGCGACGATCGTCTCGAGTTCGCTCTGGCGGGCCAGGATCCGGCCTGCGGAGATGTGGGCGGCGGCCGCACTGGCGGCACGGACGACGACGGAGCGGGTCATCCGCTCGTCGACGACGGTCGAGACGATGCCGCCCTCGATCATCCGCGAGATCCGCGCGCCACGGCCGACGGAGGGCCAGAGCGGCGACTCGTAGGTGGCGAGGGGCACCTCGTGCTCGCCCTCGACGGCGTTGCCGCTGACGCGGATCGGTCCGACCCACTTCGTGGGGATCGGGGTCTGCAGCTCGCTCATCGCGTGCTCCCTTCCTCGGGTTGCACCGCGACGCTGAGGTGCCTGATGTCGTGCGCCTCCCAGGCGCGGAAGATGTCGGCGGCGTCGCTGTCCACGGGGACGAGCGCGATGCCGCAGTCGCCGCCGCCGGCACCGGAGGGCTTCGCGGCCCCGCCGGCGGCCTCGACGACGTCGCACAGGGTCGCGAGCCGGGGGGTCTCGATCTGCGAGCCGACGGACGTGCCGAGGCCCTGGAGCAGACCGCGGGCACGGCGGAGCGCGGCGAGCGTGCGCTCGGCGTCGCCGGTGCGGAGGCCCTCGGTCAGGTCGTCGACGCAGGCCCGGCTGGCGTCGAGGAACGCCGCGTAGTCACCGTCACGGTGTCGGCGGACGACGCCGACGAGCTTGGTGGTGGACGCCGGCGAACCGGTCCACCCGACCAGGAGGCGCAGGTCCGCCGGTGCGGGCAGGTGTTCGACGTCGAAGCCGGCCCAGGCCTGGTCGTCGTCGAGGATCGCGGAGACCGAGCGCTCGTCGAGCAGGCCGGCCAGGGCCTCCCGGTCGGGCGCGCTGTACCGGAGCCAGCCGCCGAACGTGCTGGCCGCCAGGTCGCCGCCGGACGCACGCGGGGCGACCCGGATCGTGGCGAGCAGCGCCACCATGAAGCGTCGGCGCTGCGAGAGGCCGAGGCCGTAGAAGCGGTCGAGGGCGCCGACCGTCGCGACGGTCACCGCGGCCGAGGACCCCAGGCCGAACTTCCGGCCGCTGGCGTCGTCGAGCTGGCTCTCGATGCGCAGGTCGTGGAAGCGCGGTGCGATGCCGAGCTCAGCGCGGAGCTTCTCGACCAGGTCGATCGTCGCCATCACGTAGTCGTAGGGGTGGTGCTCGCGGTCGAGTGCCAGGCCGTCCTCGGCACGGGTCCAGGTCAGCGGGAGGTTGCCGTACTCCTCCGAGTGCACGCTGCCGGCGCCGTGCCCCTCGGTCACCCGGGCGGTGATGGCCCGGTCGAGGGCGATGAGCACCGACGGCTGTCCGGGCTCGACGACGGCGTACTCGCCGGCCACGAACAGCTTGCCGTGGGCTCGGAACTCGATCACCTGGTGTGCTCCTCTGTCTCGGGGTTCTCCCCCGTGCCTTCGGAGCGGAGCAGGTGGGCGGCAGGTCCGGTGCCGGACTCGATGACCGCGCCGTACCCGTCGAGCGCGGTCGCCACCCGGGCCCGGTCCGCCGGGCGGCAGAGCACGACGACGTTCGGCCCGGCGTCCGCCGTGGCGTACGCCTCGAGCCCGTCGGCCCGCATCGCGGCGACGGCGTCGAACACGGCGACGCTGCGGCTGTTCAGGTAGCGGATGGGCGGGAAGGCGCCCTCGATCGTGGCGTGCATGCGGAGCGCGTTGCTCTCGGTGAGCTCGCCGATCCGGGTGAAGTCGCCCGCGGCGCACGCGGCGAGCATGTCGTCCACGGTGACGGTGGTCGAGGTGACCCACGCCGGGTAGAACGGCGACGTCGCGATGGTGCGACGCATCGCCTCGCGCGAGCCGATCTCCTTCGGGCCGTCGTTGATCGTGACGACCACCATGGCCATCGGCGGCGCGGGGACGGTCTCGGCGAACGAGGCCTGGTCGTCGCCGGCGTGCCAGACGGACACCCCGCCGGGGATCGACCGCGTGGCCGAACCGGAACCGCGACGGGCGAGTCGGGAGAGGTCCCGCGCCGACAGGTCGAGCCCGTACGCGTCGGCGGCGGCGACCGCGAGGGCGGCGAAGCCCGACGCGCTCGAGGCCAGGCCGGCGCCGGTGGGCACGGTGTTCTCCGAGACGACGGCGGCACGGGCGTCCGAGCCGGCGATGTGGCGCACCAGGTCGAGGAAGCGTTCGACCCGCACCAGGGCACGGTCGTCGACGACGCGGCCGTTCAGCGTGAAGGCATCCTGCTCACCCTGGTCGAGCAGGGTGACCGAGGTCGTGGTGGGGAAGACGTCGAGGCCCATCGAGACGCTGCCGGTGGCGGGCAGCGCGAGGTCGGCGTCCGCCTTGCCCCAGTACTTCACGAGCGCGATGTTGGGGTGCGCGACGGCGGTGGAGGTCATCAGGCGCGGGCTCCGATCGAGGTGGTCCAGGTGGCGGTCGCCCCGGCGGTGCGCAGTGCGGTCGCGATGCGGGCGGCGTGTTCGTCGTCGGCGGCGAGGGCCAGGACGCATCCGCCGCGGCCACCGCCGGTGAGCTTCGCGCCGAGGGCGTCCGCGCTGCGTGCGGCACCGACGAGCCGGTCGAGGTCCGCACTCGACACGTCGAGGGTGGTGAGCAGTTCGTGCGCGGCGTCCATGGTGACACCGAGGCCCTGGGCATCGCCGTCCACGAGTGTCCCCCGCGCGGCCCGGGCGAGTCCACCGATGCGCTCGACGACGGCGTCGACCATCTCGGGGGCGCGGTCGTGGCGTTCGCGGACGGCAGCGACGGCTTCGCGGGTGTGGCCCGGCACGCCGGTGTCGGCGACGACGAAGACGAAGCGGCCGGTGACCTGCACGGGCTCGATGACCCCGGCGGCGAACCAGACGGGCTCGGAGGCGACGACCCCGCGGGCGTCGAGTCCGGAGGGGCGGCCGTGCGCGACGCGCTCGCACTGCTGGATGAGTTCGTGGTGGGTGTCGGTGTCGAGCGCGACGCCGAACACGTCGGCGACGGCGGCGGTCACGGCAGCGGCGACGGCGGCGCTCGAGCCCATGCCGCGGGCGGTGGGCACCTGGCTGTCGACCAGGACGTGCAGCGGCGTGGCCTCGGCCGCCGGGCGGCCGGTCTGCGCCAGGTGGCGGAGCGTGGCCGTGACGGCGGTGACGGTGGGCAGCACGGCGGCGGGCGCGCTGCCGAGGGGCCCGGTGTGGACGGTCGACTCCAGCGTCGGCTCGGCGCCGGCCGACAGCGGGGTCGCGGTGGCGGTCACACGGACGTCGGTCACCGGCAGGACGAGGGCGGGTGCGCCGTAGACCACGGCGTGTTCGCCGATGAGGATCGTCTTGCCGTGGGACGCCGAGGAGCCGACTCGCGGGATCGCTGTGGTCGTCGTCGGTGCGGAGGCTGGGTGGTTGCTGGTCATCGTCGGTCCAGCCAGCCTAACCGGCTCCGACGACACCCGTCCCGACGTGCGCTGACGGCACACCCCACGGCACTCGCTGGCCACCCGGCGGCACGCCCGGCGGCGGCGAACCCGGACGCTGTGCAGCCCGACCCTGGGCATCCGGTGAACTGAGTTGTGCGCAACCCGGTCGCGTGCAACAGTGGTGGACATGCCCGTGACCGACGAGATGGTGTGCTTCTCCCTCTACGCAGCGACCCGGGCGACCACCCAGGCGTACCGCACCCTGCTCGAACCCTGGGGCCTCACCTACCCGCAGTACCTGGTCCTCGTGACCCTGTGGGTGGAGGGCGACCAGACCGTCTCGAGCCTCGGCGAACACCTGCAGCTCGACTCCGGCACGCTCTCACCGCTGCTCAAGCGCATGGAGCAGGCCGACCTGGTCCGCCGCGAACGCCGCAGCACCGACGAGCGCGTCGTCACCGTCACGACCGGCGAGCGCGGGCTCGCACTCCGCACCGAACTCGCCCACGTCCCGGCACGCATCGCCGCCGGCACCGGGCTCACCGACGAGCAGTCGGCCCTCGAACTCATCGCGACGCTGCAGCACCTCACCGAGGCGATGCACCGAGCGGCGGCCACCCCCGCCCCGGTCGCGGACTGACCACACAGACCCCACGAAGGAAGGAACCCCACATGGACGTCCTCTACACCGCAGAAGCCCTGTCCACCGGCGAAGGCCGCAACGGCAAGGTCCAGACCAGCGACGGCACGTTCGAGCTGGACATGGCCATCCCCAAGGAGATGGGCGGCTCCGGCGCCGGCGCCAACCCCGAGCAGCTCTTCGCCGCCGGCTACGCCGCGTGCTTCCACTCCGCGCTGCAGGGCGTCGCCCGCTCGCAGAAGGTCAAGGTCGCCGACTCCTCCGTCGGCGGTCGCGTCCAGATCGGCCCGAACGGCCAGGGCGGCTTCCAGCTCGCCGTCATGCTCGAGGTCGTCATCCCGGGCATGGACCACGATCAGGCCCAGGCCCTCGCGGACGCCGCCCACCAGGTGTGCCCGTACTCGAACGCGACGCGCGGCAACATCGACGTCACGATCACCGTCTCGGAGGACTAGACCATGGCAGACCAGAACACGATGCGCGCCGTCGTCCACCCGCAGTTCGGCGAGCCCGCCGACGTCCTGACCGTCGAGCAGCGCCCCGTCCCCACCCCGGGCGCCGGTCAGGTCCTCGTCCGGACCGTGCTCTCCCCGATCCACAACCACGACCTGTGGACCATCCGCGGCACCTACGGCTTCAAGCCCGAGCTGCCCGCCCAGTCCGGCACCGAGGCGCTCGGCGTCGTCGAGTCCCTGGGCGAGGGCGTCACGAACCTCACCGTCGGCCAGCGCGTCGCCGGTGGCACGTTCGGCGTCTGGGCCGAGTACTACGTCGCCGACGCGGCCGGGCTCATCCCCGTGCCGGACGCGATGCCCGACGAGGCCGCCGCCCAGCTCGTCTCGATGCCCTTCAGCGCGATCAGCCTGCTGCACTCGCTCGACCTGCACGAGGGCGACTGGCTCATCCAGAACGCCGCCAACGGCGCGGTCGGCCGCATGGTCGCCCAGCTCGGCGCCGCCCGCGGCATCAACGTCATCGGTCTGGTGCGTCGCGCCGCCGGTGTCGAGGAACTGCGCGAGCAGGGCATCGAGCGCATCGTCGCCACCGACGCGGACGACTGGCAGGACCAGGTCACCGCGATCACCGGCGGCGCCCCGATCATCGCCGGCGTCGAGTCCGTCGGCGGCAAGGCCGCGGGCGACATCGCCTCGGTTCTCGGTGAGGACGCCACGCTCGTCGTCTTCGGCGCGATGGCCTCCCCCACGCTCGAGATCCCGTCCGGCAAGGTCATCTTCGGCCAGCTGACCGTCAAGGGCTTCTGGGGCAGCGTCGTCAGCCGCACCATGCCGGCCGAGACGAAGCAGCAGCTCTTCGGCGAGCTCATCACGCGCGTGCTCGACGGGTCGCTCACGCTGCCCGTCTCCGAGACGTTCGCGTTCGAGGACGCCCGTGACGCCGCTCGCGCGAGCGACACCGCCGGCCGCGTCGGCAAGGTGCTCCTGCGCCCGTAGGACGCACGCACACGACGGACGGGAGGCCCGGTACCAGCTGGTACCGGGCCTCCCGTCCGTCGTGTGGTCGCGACGACCGCGATGGCGACCGCCGCGGGACCGCGTCAGTGCGTGCGGCGACCCGCCTTGTCGACGGTGAAGATGTTGCCGGTCGTGACGCCCTCTTCGACCTCTTCGAGGGTGCGGCCGCGGCTCTCCGGCACGAACTTCCAGATGAAGAACAGCGCCAGCAGGCCGACGATGCCGAAGCCGAAGAACGTGCCGGTGATGCCGGTCGCGGCGACGATCGTCGGGAAGTACAGCCCCAGGAAGGCGTTCGCGATCCAGAGGCAGAACACCGAGATGCCCATGCCGAGCGCGCGGATCTGCGTCGGGAAGATCTCGGACAGGACGACCCAGACGGCGATGTTGAGGAAGGTCTGCATCGACCCGACGAACGCGACGACCAGGAACAGGATCACCCAGGGGCGGGCCGGGTTGCCGTCGGGCAGGGCGACCGAGGCGATGCCGATGAGGAAGTGGCAGACCGTCGTCAGCGAGAACCCGAGGATCAGGGTGGTCCGGCGGTTGATGCGTTCCATGTTCATGATCGCGATGACGCCACCGATGACGGCGATGACCCCGGGTGCGATGTTGGCGATGAGGGCGGCCGAGGCCTGGAAGCCGGACTCGATGAGGACCGTCTGGCCGTAGTACATGATCGAGTTGATGCCGGTGAGCTGCTGCGCGACGCCGAGGCCGGCACCGATGAGCACGATCCGGATCAGCCACTTGTTGCCGAGCAGGGTGCGCCAGCCGCTCTCGTGCTGGATCTGCGCCTCGAGCTCGTTGCTGCGCTTGATGTCCTCGATCTCGGCCTCGGCACGGTCGTCGGAGCGGATCTGCCGGAGGACGTCGAGCGCCTCGGCGTTGCGGCCCTTCGAGGCGAGCCATCGCGGCGACTCCGGCACCCGCAGCATGCCGACGAAGAGCGCGATCGCGGGCAGGGCGCAGACGGCGAGCATGACGCGCCAGACGCCGTTGCCCTCACCCCACAGGCTGCCGATGACCGCGTTCACCAGGAAGGCGGCGAGCTGGCCGATCACGATCATCAGCTCGTTACGGCCGGACAGCGACCCGCGGATCTCGTACGGGGCCAGTTCGGCCAGGAACACCGGGACGACCGTCGACGCGCCGCCGACCGCCAGCCCGAGGAGCACACGGCCGACGACGATCACGGCGAAGGTCGGGGCGAACACGCACGCCAGGGTGCCGACGAAGAACGTCACCGCCAGCACCAGGATCGTCTTGCGCCGACCCCAGCCGTCGGCGATGCGGCCGCCGAGCATGGCACCGATCGCGGCACCGAAGAGCAGGGAGCTGGTGACGACCCCCTCGGTGAAGTTCGTCAGGCCGAGCTCGATGGTCATCGGCCGCAGGGCGCCGTTGATCACCCCGGTGTCGTAGCCGAAGAGCAGCCCGCCGAAGGTGGCGACCAGCGCCAGCATCCCGAGGCGCCGCTGGTGGGGACCGGCGCCGTTCGGGGGCAGGGCGACAGTCGGTGCTGCCGGTTTGATGTCGACCATGTCGGTGACTCCTTCGTCCGTGATCGCGCGTCATCGCGTGGGAGTGATCGTGACCCAGAAACTTTGTCCTGTCAACCGGACAACATGTCGTATTGCGACTTGGACCGGTCCATGAAAGCCCTGGTCAGCATCGGAGCGGTCCACTGCGCGTCCGGAGGTGTTCCCGCTCGCGGAGTGGACCGTCTCTGATCTTCCCACCGGGCCACTGACGTCGACGCCGGTAGGCTCTCCGGGTCAGAAGTCGACGATCCGTCAGCCAGGGATCGCTCGGCACGAACGCAGGGGGACCATGCAGCACGGGGACGGACACCAGGGGAACAGCCGACGACGGACGGCGGCACTCGCGCTCGCCGTCCTGGTCACGACCGCCACGGCGGGGTGCTCGCTGCTCCGCGGGCCGGACGAGTTCCCGGCGCCGCAGCGGACCACCGCCAGCACCGCTCCGGCCACGCCCGAGGCCGACCCGAGCGCCAGCGCCGAGGCCCGCCGGATCGCCGAGTCCGCCTCGCCTCGCACCCCGACAGCGGTCCCCACCGAGGCCGCCGCCCCGGACCCCACCGTCTCGCCGATCCCGGTCGGCAGCGTCCTCAGCGAAGCCGACGTCGTCACACCGAAGGGCAGCGTCCGGTTCCACTACCGCGTCGTCGTCGGCGCGGACGGCACCCCGACCGCGCAGTGGTCGAGCTTCGCCTCCACCCTGCCCGTCCCCGTCGCGACCACGTTCCTCGAGACGCCACCCTCGGTCGGGGACGGGATCACCTGGCACGGCGTCGGCGACACCACGCTCGGCGGCGGCCCCGGCGCAGCGGCAGCGCCCGCGTCGACGGCGCTCGACCCCGGCCGCGCGGACCCGTCCTGGCTCGGCGCGATCGTGGTCTACTCGGCGGCTGCGTCGGCCGGCCCGGACCTGCCGGTCGAGATCGGCCCGGGCAAGGTGCTCGCCGTGCAGCCGGTCCGGTGGTCGGTGCCGGCCCGCACCACGAACGTGCACCCGGTCGACGGCGGTGCCCGGCCGAACGCCACCGGGAAGTCCAGCAGTGACAGCTCGACCGACGGCGCCCCGACCGCCTACCGGATCGCGTCGGAGGACCTCATCGGCTCGGTCGCGGCTCGCTTCGGGCTGTCGGTGAAGGACCTGGTCTGGCTGAACCCGGACGTCACGGTCTACGGGGACCAGCAGTACCTCTACGAGGACACGGTCCTCAACCTGGACCCCTACCGGCGGTAGCGCGGACAGACATCAGCGCCGACGGCTGTCAGCGCTCGGCGTCATCCGGCAGGTCCAGCTCGACGGACTCGGCACGCTCGACCGGCCCGGCGTCGAGGACGTCGCCGATCGCCGACATGCCGGCACCGTGGTCCGTGTACCGGCGCACCGTCCGTCGTGCGGCCGCCCGGGCCGCCCCGGTCAGCCGTTCGTTGCGGCGCGCGGCGTCGGCGACCCGGCCGGCGTGCCCCGCGGTGGAGAGCAGCACGTTCGCGAAGGCCCGGGCGTCGCCCTGCTCCGGGATCCCGGTGACCGTCCACGCACTCCGCACCTGCGCGTCCGGCGTCACCCCGCGACGGGTGCCCATCCGGCGCCAGTCCGACAGCGCACCCTCGGTGCGGTCGGCAGCCCGGCCGGACTCCGCGGCACGCTCGGCGTCGGCGGACCGGCGTCGCTCCGGTGCGGGCGCAGCCGAAGCGGCCTCGGCACGGTCGCGTGCGGCGGTGTCGTCACCGCCCGCGGCAGCGATGCGGGCGGCGTGGGCCGCTGCTGCGGCCGCGAGGATCTCGGAACGGTCCATGCGACGACGGTACCCCGGACGACCGACCGTGCCGAGCCTCCCGGCCGGTGCGACGCCCTGCCGGACGCGAGACGCCGCCACATCGCCGAGACGCCGCGCTGTTCGTCGAGACGCCACGCTGCCGTCGAGACGCCGCCCGGTCGTCGAGACGCCGCCACATCCGGCGGTGTCTCGACCACTCGGCAACGTCTCGCCGACGCGACGGCGTGTCAACGCGTCCGCCCGAGGGTGCCCTCCGGGTCAGACCCCGACGTGCGCCGCCAACACGTCCCGCACCGACGTCCACTCGTGCGGGCCGTAGCGGTCGTTGCGCACGTGCCGCAGCTCGGCCTCGCCGCTGAACATGCTCACGAAGTACTGCATCCCCTGCCAGGCCGGGAAGGTCTCGTCCTCGGTCGACGACAGCCGCCGCCCGGTCCGTGCCATCGCGGACAGGAGGCCCGTGGTGCCGGCCCACTGCAACCGGAACGTCCGCCCCGTGATCCGGGACATCGTGGCCGCCAGTTCCCGCGAGGTCACCCGGTCCCCCGCCACCTCGACGACCCGCGGGGCGTCGGCGTCGAGCGCCACGTGCGCGGTGACCCAGGCGACGTCGTCCTTCGTCGTGAAGTCGAGCACCTGGTCCGGCGACGACCAGAACAGCACGCGCTGCCGGTCGAACAGCACCAGCGGCGCCTGCCCGGTGAGCATGTCGGCGAAGGCGCCGTTGAGCACCGAGGTCGCCCGGATCGAGGCAGCGTCGACGTCGGCGGCGAACTCGCGGCGGAGCTCGAAGTTCCGGTTCGTGCCGGGCGTGACCGAGCGGTAGTCGGCGGCGTAGTCCGACGGCACGAAGCGCTGCACGCCGGCGTCCACGGCGGCGGCGAGCAGGGCCCGCTGCGCGTCGACGATGACCGAGCGGGTGCCGCTGACGGCCGAGACGACGACCTCGACGCCCTCGAGCGCCCGGAGCAGCGCGGCCCGGTCGGTGTAGTCGGCGACGACGACCTCGACCCGGTCCTGGTCGGCGAACTGCTCGGCGGCACGGCTCGAGCCCCCGCGGGTGAGGACGCGCACGTGCGTGTCGTGGAGCAGGAGTTCGCGGACGATGCGCGAACCGAGGTCGCCGGTGGCACCGGCGACGAGCACAGAGGTGGTCATGTCCACCACGCTACGGACGGCGGATGTGCCCGTCCGCATCGGCTGCGGCGGCGAGCGCGCGGAGTCCCTGGTCGATCGAGACGGACGGCGTCCAGTCGAGGTCCGCCCGGGTGCGGCGCTGGTCGAACCAGTGCGACGTCGAGAGCTGTTCGGCGAGGAACCGGGTCATCGGCGGTTCGTCGGTGCCGGGGCGGACACGCCAGACGGCCTCGATCGCGGACCCGGCGGCCCGGGCGAGCGCGGCCGGCAGGTGCCACCGCGGCGCGGCGACGCCGGAGGCCGTGCAGATGCCGGCGAGGAGCTCCCCGACCGGACGCGGCTCCCCGTTCGTCACGACGTACGCCTGGCCGTGGACGGCCTCGGCACGGTGCAGCGCGGCGACCATCGCGGTGGCGGCGTTGTCGACGTAGCAGGTGTCGATCAGGGCCGCGCCGGAGTCCAGGACCGGCAGGCGTCCGCTCCGGGCCCGGTCGACGATGCGGCCGACGAGTTGCTCGTCACCCGGGCCCCAAACCAGGTGCGGGCGGACGGCGACGACCGCGAAGCCGGGGGCGTCGGCGGCCAGCGCCAGGCGTTCCGCGGCGGCCTTGGTCCGGGCGTAGTCGCCGCGGGCGGTCTCCGGGGACGCCGGGGTGGCGTCGTCGCCGGCGATCGACGCCCCGGTGTGGGCGACGGAGGGCGACGAGACGAACACGAAGCGGGCCACTCCTCCGGCGCGGGCGGCGGCGAGCAGGTCCCGCGTGCCGTCGACGTTGACCCGCTCGAAGTCTGCGGGGTCCCCGGCGAGGGACACCTTGGCGGCCAGGTGCACGACCGCCTCGACCCCGTCGACCGCGGAACGGACCGCTGCCGGGTCGGTCATCGTGCCGAGCACGTCGATGACGCCGTCGACACCGGAGGGTCGGCGCTGGAACGTCCGGACCTCGTGCCCGGCGTCCCGGACGGCAGCGGCGACCGCGCGACCGAGGAACCCGCTCGCACCGGTGACCAGGACCCTCACGGGCGGGTCATCCGTCCCCCGGCGAGCACCGACGACGCCCAGCGGGAGAGCCGCGCCCGGTCGACCTTGGAGTTGTGCCGGATGTCGGTCGGCAGCACGGGCACGACGAGGACCGCGGCGACCGGTACTCCGGCGGCAGCGCGGATCGCATCGGCGAGTGCGGGCGCAGCCGGGCCCGGGCGTCGTGCCGCGGGGACGGTCTCGACGACGGCGACGACCTGCTGCGTGCCGGCCGGACCGATGCCCGCGATGCCGACGCGGCCGATGCCGTCGACCCGCTCGATGCGCTGTTCGGGGCCGACCGGGGTGACGACGCCGTCCGGCGTGGTCACCACGTGCTGCATGCGGCCCTCGACCCAGAGCTGTCCGGAGGCGTCGAGGTGTCCGACGTCGCCCGTGCGGTGGCCGCGGGGGTCGTCGACATCGAGGCGCGAGGCCCGGTCGGTCCGCCAGAGCCGGTCGTAGTGGTCCCGCACGTGCGGGGCGACGACGACGATCTCGCCGGTGACGTCCGGCGCCTCGGTCAGTGCTCCGGTCGCGCGGCCGTCGGCGTCGAGCGGGGCGATCCGCACCCGCACCGACGCAGCCGGCCGGCCGACGCAGATGCCCTCGGCCCCGGACGCCCCGGCAGCGCGGACACCGTCCAGGTCGACGTCCGTCATGAGCAGTCCCTCGGTCATGCCGTAGGGGGTGTGTGCGCTGGCGTTCGGCATCAGCTCGGTCGCCGCGGTGAGCAGCGCCGCCGACACCGGGGCACCGGCGGACAGGAACAGCCGGACCCGGCCGAGGGCCCGCCGGTCGTCGTCGGTCAGGGCGGAGGCCGTCGCGACCACGTTCGCCAGGGCCGCCGGCGAGAGGAACACCACGGTGGCGTCGGCCGCCACGACGGCGTCCGCGACCGCACGAGCGGTCAGGGTGCGGGGTGCGGTGACGTCCATGTCGGGAGCGGCCGAGCGGGCACCGAGGGCGGGGCCGAGCAGCGCGAACGGCGCGAAGCCCGCCACCAGGCCGGTGCCGACACCGACGTCGTACTGGCCTGCGAGGGCGTCCCGCACCGCACCGAGCTGCCCGTGCGTGTACACGACGCCCTTCGCGGGGCCGGTCGACCCGGAGGTGAACAGGACCGCGGCCGGGGCGTCGGCAGCGGGAGCCTCTGGCAACGCGGAACCGGCGGCCAGGCGTGCGGCACCGCGACGGGCGACGGCGGCGAGGGTGTGCTCGACCCGCAGCGCCCGGCGAGCGGGGGCGGGCAGGGCCACGGTCGCGATCCGGCGTCCGGGCCAGCCGAGGGCTCGCGCCGCGGCGAGTCCGGGCAGGGCGCCGATGATCCAGTCCGGTCGGGCCCCACGGACGGCGCGGGTCAGACCGCCGAGTCCGAGTCCGGCGTCCGCGACCACGACGACCGCGCCGATCCGGATGCAGGCGTAGAGGGCGGCGGTCAGGTCGGCGCCGGGGGTCACCAGGAGCGAGACCCGGTCGCCGTGTCGGACGCCGAGGTCGAGCAGTCCGGCGGCGACCTCGTCGATGCGTCGGGCCAGCAGCCGCCAGGTGATCGTGCGGGTCCCGCCGGGTGCGGCCATCTCGACCAGGGCCGGCTCGTCGCTGTCGCGGAGCTCGGTCAGGTGCGTCCAGAGCGGGCGGTGCGTGCTGTCGACGTCGACGTCGACGTCGGCGGCGGTGTCGGTGTCGGTGTCGGCCGGGAGGCTCGGGTCGGCCGGGGTGGGCACGCGACCGTCCGGCAGGTGGTCGCCGAGCCAGTCGAAGACCGTCCCGGCGACGTCGGCGTCGTCCGGCAGCAGGTGTCCGGCACCCTCGAAGCGGTGCACGTCGGCCTGCGGCAGCCGGGCGGCGAGGTCGTCGAGGTAGCGCTCGAGGAACACCGGGTCGCGCGGCCCCCAGAGGAGCAGGGCCGGGACCTGCAGCGCAGCGACCCCGGCAGCGATGCGGTCGAGTTCGACCGCGCTCGGGTGGGACGCGTCGACGGGGATGTCCGCGACGAACCCGCCGACCGCACCGCGTCGGGCAGCGCCGCGGTACGGCGCCCGGTAGGCGTCGGCGGTGGCCCGGTCGAGCTTCGGGTGCGCGATCGCCAGGGTGGTCTCGATGAACGCCGGGGTGATGACCGTCGCGCGCCCGAGCAGCTGCGGGCGGAGCGCCAGGCGGAGCGGTGCCGGGATCGGGGCGTCAGCGCTCTGGTGCACGGCGGTGTTGCAGGTCGTCACCGCGACGACGAGGTCCGGGTGGTCGACGGCCCAACCGAGGGAGACGACACCGCCCCAGTCGTGGCCGAGCGTGACGACCGGGCCCGCGAGTCCGAGCTCGTCGGTCAGCGCGCCGAGGTCGGCGACCCGGTCGGCCAGGCGGTGGTCGACGCCGGTGCGCTCCGAGAAGCCCATGCCGAGCTGGTCGACGGCGACGACGCGCCAGGCCGGACCGCCGGCAGCGGCGACCGCGAGTGACTGCGCGACGACCGAGCGCCACAGGTAGGACCAGGTCGGGTTGCCGTGCACGCAGAGCAGCGTGCCGACCGGCTCGACGCCGAGCGCGGCCAGGGACGCGGCCGTGTCGAGGAGGTGCCAGGTGCGCGCGGGGCGAGCCGGGCCTCCCGGGCCGTCCGACGGCGATGCCGGGACCGTGACCAGGCGGGACCAGGCCGGGTCGAGTCCGGGCAGGGGCGGCGGGAGCGTCGCCGGAGCCGTGCTCGTGGCGACGCGGGGCAACCGCGGTGTCACCAGCGCAGTTCCATCATCGCCGTGTTGATGCCGGAGCCGACACCGCCGAGGAACACGCGGTCGCCGGGGCGGATCGAGCCACGGGCGACCTCGTCCGCCAGGGTGATCGGGATCGACGCGGGGCCGACGTTGCCGAAGCGTTCGTAGGTGGTGGGGACCTTGTCGCGCGGGACGCCGATCGCGGCGACGAACGCGTTCGTGTGCACGTCGGAGACCTGGTGCAGCACGTACCGGTCCATGTCGGTCCAGTCGAAGTGGGCGCGCGCTTCGTTCCAGGCGGCGACGACGAGCTCCATGCCGCCCTTGAGCAGCATCTTGGCGTCCGTGAACATGCCGTCGACGCTGCCGACGCACAGGTCGTACCACTGGGTCGCCGCACGGGTGACACCACCGACGATGCGGTGGCCGGTCGGGTGCAGGTCCGCCGGGCCGAGCACGGCCGCGGCGGCACCGGAGCCGAGCGTCAGGCTGGCGAACTCGCTCATGAAGTCCTTGCGGTTCCGGCCGCCCTGGTTCAGGCGGTCGATGGTGTTGAGCTGCACCTGGTCCGCGTCCTCGCCGTCGACGACGAGGGCGTACTTGATCTGCCCGGAGTCGATCATGCCGGCGGCGACGCTCATGGCGTTGACGAAGCCCAGGCAGGCGTTCGCGATGTCGAAGTTGATGGCCGACGTCGGCAGGCCCAGACCGTGGTGCAGGCGCACGGCCACCGAGGGCTCGAGGTGCGGACGCGTCACCGAGGTGTTGATGAGCAGGCCGACGTCCTCGGGCTTGATGCCCGCGGCGGCCATGGCACGACGTCCGGCGTCGATCGCGGCGTCCTGGAAGGACTGGTTCTCACCCCAGTTGCGGCGCTCCCGCACGCCGGCGACGCGCTCGAGCAGACCCATCGGCAGGCGGAGGCGACGGAGCACGCCGCCGAGCTTCTCCTCGATGTCCGCGGAGGTGGTCACGCGGTCCGCGACGGTGGTCTCGACGGCCAGGACAGCGGCGTTGCGGAAGCGGACGGTCGCGTTGCCGGGTCGCTCCGTCTCGGCGCTCGGGGTGTCCTGCTGAGGCCGCTCGGTCATGATCGTCACTTGCACATACTTCCGTATCGATGCTGGGTCTCCGTTGCGACTGCGCCGGACGGACCCCGGGAACGTCGTCGCCGTTGCCGATCCGGCAATCGTACTGGCCGTCCCCGAGCACCGGTGGGATGCTGCGCGGATGACCGCAGAACACACTCCCGGCCCGGATGCCGAGGCCTACTGGACCGACCGCTACGGGGACGCCCCGATCTGGTCGGGGGCGCCAAACGCCTCGCTCGTCGACACGGTCGGGCGGCTCTCCCCCGACGGCGACCCGGCGGCAGCTGGCGGGGCTGCTCGTGCGCGCCGGGCGCTCGACCTCGGCAGCGGTGAGGGCGGCGACGCGCTCTGGATGGCCGCGCAGGGGTGGCAGGTCACCGCGGTGGACATCGCGGCGAACGCCCTCGCCCGCGGACGCGCCGAGGCCGAGCGCGTCGGACTCGGTGACCGGGTGACCTGGGTGCAGGCCGACCTGGCCGCCTGGGACACCGACGACCGGTTCGACCTGGTCACGGCGTCGTTCCTGCACTCGTCGGTGTCGTTCCCGCGGGCCGCGGTGCTCCGTCGGGCGACGACGCTCGTGGCACCCGGCGGGCGCCTGGTCGTCGTCGGGCACGCCGGGTCTCCGTCCTGGGCGTCGCACGCCGAGCACGCGCACGCCGAACCGCTGGTCGGACCGGCGGAACAGGTCTCGCAGCTCGCGCTCGACGACGGGTGGGACGTCGAGGTCGCGGAGCTCCGCACCCGGCACGTCACTGCACCGGACGGCAGCCCGGCGACGCTGGAGGACTCGGTGGTGCTGGTCCGGCGCCACTGACGGCGGTCTCGGGCCGCGGTCTGCGGCCCGAGACGCACGAGAGGCCCGTCGCCGGAGCGACGGGCCTCTCGTGCGCGGCGTCGGATCAGCCGCGCAGCTCGAGGTACTTGGCGATGAGCGCCTTCGTCGAGGAGTCCTGCGCGTCGAGGGCGTCCTGGTCGCCGTCGACCGCCGGGGCGACCTGCAGCGCGAGCTGCTTGCCGAGCTCGACACCCCACTGATCGAACGAGTCGATGCCCCAGATGGTGCCCTCGGTGAACACGATGTGCTCGTAGAGGGCGATCAGCTGGCCGAGGACGCTCGGGGTGAGCTCCGGCGCGAGGATCGACGTGCTCGGCTTGTTGCCGGTGAAGGTGCGGGCCGCGACGATCATCTCGTCGGTGGTGCCCTCGGCACGGACCTCGTCGGCGGTCTTGCCGAACGCAAGCGCCTTCGACTGCGCGAAGAAGTTCGCCAGGAACAGCGAGTGGACGTCCTGGCCGGGCTGCACGGCCTTGCCGTCGCCGGTCTGGTCGGCGAGGGCGTGGGCGGGCTTCGCGACCGTGATGAAGTCGGCCGGGATCAGGCGCGTGCCCTGGTGGATGAGCTGGTAGAACGCGTGCTGGCCGTTCGTACCGGGCTCGCCCCAGAAGACCTCGCCCGTGTCGGTGACGACGTCCGAGCCGTCCCAGCGGACGCGCTTGCCGTTCGACTCCATGGTGAGCTGCTGCAGGTAGGCCGGGAAGCGGTGCAGGTACTGCGTGTACGGCAGCACCGCGTGGCTCTGGGCACCGAGGAAGTTCGTGTACCAGACGTTGAGCAGGCCCATCAGGACGGGGACGTTCTGCTCGAGCGGGGCGGTGCGCATGTGCTCGTCGATGGCGTGGAAGCCGGCGAGGAACTGCTCCCAGTTCTCCTGGCCGATCGCGATGACGACGCTGGTGCCGATGGCCGAGTCGACCGAGTACCGGCCGCCGACCCAGTCCCAGAAGCCGAAGGCGTTCTCCGGGTCGATGCCGAACGCGGCGACCTTGTCGAGGGCGGTGGACACGGCGACGAAGTGCTTCGCGACGGCGTCCTTCTTCTGGTCGTCACCGGCGTCGGCGAGGCCCAGGCCCGCCCAGAGCCACTGGCGCGCGAGGCGGGCGTTCGTCAGGGTCTCGAGGGTGCCGAAGGTCTTCGACGCGACGATGAACAGCGTGGTCTCGGGGTCGAGGCCGACGGTCTTCTCGTGGATGTCGGCGGGGTCGATGTTCGAGACGAACCGGACCTCGAGCCCCTGCTGCACGTACGGCTTGAGGGCTTCGTAGACCATGACCGGGCCGAGGTCGGAGCCGCCGATGCCGATGTTGACGACGGTCTCGATGCGCTTGCCGGTGACACCGGTCCAGGCGCCGGAGCGGACCTGCTCGGCGAAGGCGTAGACCTTGTCGAGCGTGGCGTGCACGTCGGCGTCGACGTCCTGGCCGTCGACGGTCAGGGGTGCGGCGGGGACCAGGCCCTCGGTCGCCTTGGGTCGGCGGAGCGCGGTGTGCAGGACGGCACGGTCCTCGGTCACGTTGATGCGCTCACCGGAGATCATCGCCTGGTAGCGCTCGGCGACGCCGGTGTCCTCCGCGACCTGCAGCAGTGCCTGCAGGACCTCTTCGGTCACCAGGCCCTTCGACAGGTCGACGGTCAGGTCCGCGGCCTGGAAGGTGTACTTCTCGGCACGACCGGGGTCGGCGTCGAACCACCCCCGGAGGTCCGGGGAGAAGCCGGCGGCGATGCCGTCGAGCTGCTTCCATCCTGCGGTCGATGTGGGGTCGACGGGTGCGGAATCGGTCACTTCGGTCCTCCTGGACGCCAGAGCTGGACGGCCCGCAGACCTGGCGCAGCATCGCGTCGCGGGCCGGGTCCGAGCGTAGTGCCGTTCCACCGACCTCGCGCACAGGACCGCATCGCCTGTGGAGAACACGGACACGCCGGACACGACTTCGTCAGGATCGTCGATCCGCCGACATTGCTGTAGTGAAGGAGGCACCGTGGACACCGAGACCGACACCGACGCAGACGTCGCCCTCACCCGACGACTGGCGGGCGGGGACCGCGCTGCGCTGGCGGACGCGTTCGACCGGTTCGCGCCGACGCTCACCCGCTACGCGTGGGCGCTGGCCGGCAGCCGGCAGGACGTCGAGGAGCTCGTGCAGGACACGTTCCTGACGCTCTGGCAGAAGGCCGACACCCTGCAGCTGTCGACCCGTGCGCTCCTCCCGTGGCTGCTGGTGGTCTGCCGGAACCACGCGCGCAACCAGGCCCGGGCGGTCGCGGGACGGGCCGCCGACGAGCTGCCGGCCGAGCTCGCCGTGCCGGAGGCCGACCAGGAGGCCCGTGAGCGCCTCCGGTGGGTCCGTGACGAGATCGACGCCCTCCCGCCGCTCGACCGGCGGATCTGCGAACTCTGCCTGATCGAGGGCCACTCGTACACCGAGGCGGCCGCGATGCTCGGGCTGAGCGTCGGCGCCGTCACCCAGCGGGTCTCCCGCTCCCGAGCACGACTGAAGAAGGCGGTGACGCACGATGAACACTGAGCCCCCCACCGGAGACGACCTGCAGCGGATGCTCGTCTCGATGAAGCAGAACGTCCTCGAGCACGCCGAGGAACGTCACCCGAAGCCCCGGCGCCACCGCAGCCGCATCGTCATCGCCACCATCGCCCTCCTCGCCCTCGGTACGGCCGGTGGTGCCGTCGCCCTCGCCGTCGTCCCGCAGGTCCAGCAGGCCGCGCCGGCACCGAGCCCGACGACCGAGCCCTCGGTGCCCGCGAGCACGCCGGCGTCCGCGCCGGTCGTCGACTCCCCGGCTCCGAAGCCGTCCGCATCGAGCGCCGCCGCGCCGTCGCGGTACCCGACCGATTGCCGGGCGCTGTACTCCGACGCGGACCGGGAGCGGCTCTTCGGCAAGACGCCCCTCACCCAGAGCCCCGCGCACCCGGACGGCACGACCGTGCCCGCACCGTCGACGATGCCGTACGCCGGCGGCACCTGGACCGCTTCCGAGTGGCTCGACTGCGTCTGGGCGGATCCCCGCGCCGACGTCAGCGGCATCCACGTGACCATCGGCAGCGCCTCGGCCGCGGCGCTGTCGGGGCGCGAGGACGGGTTGCGCGCGGCCGGTGCCGACTGTGCTCCAGGCGACGGCGGGACGGTCTGCTCACGCAGGTTCCGAGCCGACCCGTCCCCGCAGGACGGCACCGAGACCTCGTGGTGGGACGGCGACGGTCACTGGATCACGATCAGCCAGGTCAACGCACCCACCTCGGGCCTGCTGTCGGCGACCATCGCCGGGCTCTCGTCCGACCGGGTCGGACCAGGCTCCTGGGTCGTGAGCGGCGCGGGCGTCGGACCGATCACCATCGGCAGCGCCTACCGGGACGTGGTGGCGGCGGTCGGACCGGTGGTGCCGCAGGCGAACGGCTCCTGCCCGAACCCGAACGTCGGGCTCTTCGACTCCGGTGACCTGCACCTCGTCGTCCAGCAGGCGGACGGCAAGGTCATCGGCATCGAGGCGACCGGACTGACCACCTCGGCCGGGATGGGCCGGGGCAACAGCCTCGACCAGCTCCGGGCGGCCTACCCGGACCTCACCCGCACGCCGGGCTACGGCGACGACTCGTCCCCCTCGTTCGCCTACTGGAGCGTCCGTGACGGCGACCGGTCGGTGACGTTCGAGATGGACGATGCCGGCACGTCGGTGATCGGCGTGTGGGTCGGCGTGGACCCGCGGCCGCCGCACGAGTACTGCGGCTGAGGACCCGCGGCGGCCTGGTGCGGCGCCTTCCCGGGCAATCGGTACGACGACAGTCGTACTGTGGACAGGCCCACGAACCGAACAACCGGGAAGGACCCGCGTGACCCACGCACTCTTCGACCCCATCACCCTCCGCGGACTCGAGATCCGGAACCGCGTCTGGATCCCGCCGATGTGCCAGTACATGGTCGAGGCGCAGGACGGCGTCCCCACGCCCTGGCACCTCGTGCACCTGGGCGGCCTGGCTTGCGGCGGTGCCGGCGCAGTGGTCGTCGAGGCCACCGGCGTCGTCCCCGAGGGCCGCATCAGCCCGCAGGACCTCGGCCTCTGGAACGACGAGCAGCGCGATGCGTTCCGGCCGATCACCGACTTCATCCACAGCCAGGGGGCCGTCGCCGGCATCCAGCTCGCCCACGCCGGCCGCAAGGCCTCCACCAGCCGCGAGTGGGGTCCGACCGCGGGCGGCGGCAACGTCGCGCCGGAGCAGGGCGGGTGGCAGCCGGTCGGCCCGTCGCCGGTCGCGTTCCCCGGCCTGCACGTCCCCACCGAGCTGACCGTCGAGGGCATCGCCGACGTGGTCCGGGCCTTCGCGGCCGCCGCACGCCGCGCCGTCGACGCCGGCTTCGACCTGCTGGAACTGCACGGCGCCCACGGGTACCTGCTGCACGAGTTCCTGTCGCCCCTGTCGAACGAGCGCACCGACCAGTACGGCGGCTCGCTCGAGAACCGCGCCCGCGCCCTGCTCGAGACGGTCGACGCCGTCCGGGCCGAGGTCGGCGAGGACGTCCCGCTCGTCGTCCGTCTGTCCGCGACCGACTGGGTCGAGGGCGGCTGGGACCTCCCCGAGTCCGAGCAGCTGTCCGCCTGGCTCGGCGAGCACGGGGTCGACCTCGTGTCCGTGTCGACCGGCGGCAACGTCCAGAACGCCCCGATCCCGGTCGGCCCCGGCTACCAGCTGCCGTTCGCGACCGCGATCCGGCAGGCCACGGGCGTGCCGGTCGCGGCCGTCGGGATGATCGACGACCCGTTCCAGGCGGAGCAGATCGTCGCCCTCGGGCAGGCCGACGTGGTCCTCATCGGGCGGGGCGCACTGCGCGACCCGAACTTCCCGATCCGTGCCGCGCAGGCGCTCCGGGTGGACCTGCCGTACAAGCCGGCACCGTACGAGCGCGCCTACCGCTGATGCGCGCGGGGTGACGGACGGGAGGCCCGCACCACGGCCTCCCGTCCGTCGCCCTCCACAGGTGGCCGGGTCCCGACCACCGTCCACAGGTCGGTGTCGCCGCGGCGGCCCTGCGGACGTGAGCCGCTACCGTGGTCCCCATGACGGGCACGGGGGTGACCGCCGGGGACGGACCGGCGCGCAGCGAGGAGTGGTCGCGGCTGCCGGTGGGACGGCGCGAACACCGGCAGGACGCGGTCCTGGCGCTCGTGCTCGCCGCCGCGCTCACGGTGTCGATGACCCTCTACGGCGCGATCGGCCTGTACGACGACCCGGCTCCGTGGTGGGTGTCGGCGCTGATGGTCGTCGCGAACGCCGGGCCCCTGGCCTTCCGCCGGCGTTTCCCGATGTCGGTCGCCGTCCTCACGGCGCTGGCCTTCGCCGCGACCCAGCTCCTGCACGTGCCAGAGGGGCTGTTCCTCAACTTCACGCTGTTCATCGCCCTGTACACGGTCGGTGCCTGGTGCTCCGACCGGACCCGCGCCGAAGTGGTGCGCTGGGTCCTCATCCTCGGCATGTTCGCGTGGGTGTTCCTGGCGATCGTGTTCCGGTGGTCGGTGCCGAGCGCACTGCCCGACGACGGTGACTCGGCGATCCCGCCGTACGTGGCGAACTCCCTGCTGGCGATCGTCATCAACCTCGTGTACTTCGGCGCGGCCTGGTACTCCGGCAACCGTGCCTGGACGGCCGCGGTCGCCAAGCACGACCTCGGCGTGCGCACCGTCGAGCTGGCCGCCGAGCGGGAACGGTCCGCGGCGCAGGCGGTCGCGCTCGAACGGGTCCGGATCGCCCGCGAACTCCACGACGTCGTCGCCCACCACGTGTCGCTGATGGGCGTGCAGGCCGGTGCCGCCCGACGGGTGCTCGAGCGCGACCCGGAGCAGGCCGCCGCGTCCCTCGCCGTCGTCGAGGACAGCGCCCGGACCGCGGTCGAGGAACTCCGCCGGATGCTCGGCACCCTCCGCCAGACCGACGCCGACGGGCACACGCTGCCCGCGGACGCCCCGAGCACCGAGGGGCTCGCGCGCCTGCCGGAACTCGCGGCCGCCGCGACGACCGCCGGGCACGCCACCGGCTTCAGCGTCGTCGGCGACGAACGCGCCGTCCCGCCGACCGTCGCCTCGGTCACCTACCGGATCGCCCAAGAGGCGGTGACGAACGTCCTCAAGCACGCCGGCCCGGACGCCCGCGCCGACCTACGGCTGCGCTACCTGCCGGACGCCCTCGAGCTCGAGGTGACCGACACGGGTGCCGGGGCACGGGCCTCCCGGTCGACCGCTGGCAGCGGGCTCGGCCACGTCGGGATGCGCGAGCGCGTCGACGCGGTCGGCGGACGGATCGAGATCGGACCCCGAGCCCGCGGCGGCTACCTGGTGCGGGCATGGCTGCCGACGGTGTGATCCGGGTGGTCCTGGCCGACGACCAGGACCTGGTGCGGGCGGGCTTCCGGGTGATCCTCGAGTCCGAACCCGGCGTGCGGGTCGTGGCCGAGGCCCGCGACGGTGCGGCAGCGGTCGCGGCCGTCGCCGAGCACCGCCCGGACGTGGTGTGCCTCGACGTGCAGATGCCCGGCGTCGACGGGCTCGAGGCGGCACGGCGGATCACCGCGACGGACGACCCGCCGGCGGTGCTCGTGCTGACCACGTTCGACACCGACGAGTACCTGTTCGACGCCCTCGCAGCCGGTGCCAGCGGGTTCCTGCTGAAGAACGCCTCGCCCGAGAAGCTCATCGAGGCGGTGCGGACCGTCGCCGCCGGGGACGCCCTGCTCTCCCCCGACGTGACCCGGCGGGTGATCAGCCGCGCGACGACGGCGAGCGTGCCCGTGGTGACGCCGGCCGCCGAGCCGCCGACCGTCAGCACCGAACCCTGCGCGGCTCCGGTGCCCGGCCTGACCGAGCGTGAGACCGAGGTGCTCCGGCTGCTCGGACGGGGGCTCAGCAACGCCGAGATCGCCCGGCTGCTCTTCGTCGGGGACGCCACCGTGAAGACCCACGTGTCGAACGTGCTGCAGAAGCTCGGCCTGCGCGACCGGATCCAGGCCGTGGTGTGGGCGTACGAGAACGGCGTGGTCCGCTCCGGCGACTGAGCTGGCCTCCCCCGCGCGGCGGAGGCGACGCCGGCGCGATCCCCGTCTCGTGTGGGAGGTACCGAACCGCCCGCTCTCGTAGCGTCGGAGGCGCAGCGAGGGCCGCTGCGGAAGGGACCCGCCATGCTCAGCATCGAGGGAGTGACCAAGCACTTCGGCGAGCGCCAGGTGCTCGACGACGTCGGCTTCACGGTCGGCCGCGGTCGGTTGACCGGGTTCGTCGGCGGCAACGGCGCCGGCAAGACCACCACCATGCGCATCATGCTCGGCGTGCTCGACGCCGACAGCGGCACGGTCGCGATCGACGGCGTCCCGATCGGCCCCGCCGACCGACGTCGGTTCGGGTACATGCCCGAGGAGCGCGGCCTCTACCCGAAGATGCCGGTCGCCGAGCAGGTCACCTACCTGGCGCGGCTGCACGGCGTCGACCGCCGGACCGCGACCACCCGGACGACCGAGCTGCTCGAGCGGCTCGAACTCGGCGCGCACGCCACGGACCCGGTGGAGAAGCTCTCGCTCGGCAACCAGCAGCGGGTGCAGGTCGCCGCGGCCCTGGCGCACCGACCCGAGGTCCTGGTGCTCGACGAGCCGTTCTCCGGGCTCGACCCGATGGCCGTCGACACGGTCCTCGGCGTCCTCCGCGAGACGGCGGCGGACGGGGTGCCGGTGCTGTTCTCCAGCCACCAGCTCGACGTCGTCGAACGGCTCTGCGACGACGTCGTCGTGATCGCCGGCGGTCGGATCCGGGCCGCCGGGCCGCAGGACGAGCTCCGTCGCAACGCCGGTCCCGCCGCGTGGGAGATCCTGGTGGCGGACGACGTCGCCTGGCTCCGCGACGAGCCCGGGGTCACCATCCGGGCCTTCGACGGCGGGTACGCCCTGTTCGAGGCCGACGAGTCCGTCGCCCAGACCGTCCTGCAGCGCGCGGTCGCCCGTGGCGGGGTGGCGTCGTTCGGCGCGCGGGTCCCCCGGCTCAGCGAGGTCTTCACGGAGGTCGTCCGATGAGCGCCGTCCAGCGCGGCATCCTGCAGCGCAGCACCGTCGACGCCGTCCGGCTCGTCACCGTGCGGGAGATCCAGGCCCGGCTCCGCAGCAAGGCCTTCGTCGTCTCCGCGGTGATCCTGCTCGTGATGGTCGTGGCGGGCATCGTCGTCGCGGGCATCGTCGGGAAGTCGACGGCGAACGCGACGACCCCGGTCGCCGTGGTCAGCGGGGTGACCCTGCCGAGCTCGGACGGGCTCGACGTGACCAGGACGTCCGACCGTGCCGCGGCCGAGCAGCTCGTCCGTGACGGCGAGGTGGACGCCGCGATCGTCCCCGACGGCGGGCAGCTCGGCTTCCGTGTCGTCGGCCTCGACAGCGCCTCGACCGACGTCGTCCAGGCGCTCAGTGTCTCGCCCGAGGTCGACCTGCTCGACCCCGGCGCCCTGCCGCCCGGTCTGGTGTCCCTGGTGGGCATCGCGTTCGGTGTGGTGTTCTTCGCCTCGGCCGTCACCTTCGGCCAGTCGATCGCGCAGAGCGTCGTGGAGGAGAAGTCCACCCGGGTCGTGGAGATCCTGATGGCGGCGATCCCGGCTCGGGCGCTGCTGGCGGGCAAGGTGATCGGCAACAGCGTGATGGCGCTCGGCCAGATCGTCGCGATCGCGATCGCGGCCGCCGTGGCCCTGGCGGTGACCGGGCAGGACAACCTCTTCACGCTGCTCGGCCCGAGCGCGCTCTGGTTCGTCGGGTTCTTCGCGGTCGGGTTCGTCCTCATCGCGGCGCTGTTCGCGGCCTCGGCAGCACTGGTGTCCCGGCAGGAGGACGTCGGCAGCGTGACCACCCCGGTGATGATGCTGCTGATGATCCCGTACTTCCTCATCGTGTTCGCCGCGGACGACCCGACGATCCTCGGGATCATGTCGTACGTGCCGTTCAGTGCTCCGATCGGCATGCCGGTCCGGATCTTCCTGGGGACGGCCGAGTGGTGGGAGCCCCTGCTGTCGCTGGTCGTCGTCGCGGTGTCCGCCCTGGTCGTCGTGCTCCTCGGTGCGCGGGTCTACGAGAACGCGCTGCTCCGTACCGGGGGCCGGGTGAAGCTGGCCGAGGCGATCCGCGGCTGACCCGCGCACACGCGGTGATGCGGTGATGCTCCGCAGGACGCGGTCGGTCGGTCCCCCGTGGCGGTTCCCGGACACCGGGCTGCCACGGGGGACGGCCGTCGTGGGATGCTTCGCCTGATGCCGATCGACGACGCGATGCCGGTGCGTCTCGACGTGACGGGGACGGACCTCGGAGAGGCCGCGACCTTCATCGCGGACCTGTACGGCGCCGACCTGCACGTCGGGCCGGCGTCGACGCCGTTCTCGTTCCGGTACGCGGCCCTCGGCGACAGCACGATGTCGCTCCACACGTCGCAGTTCGGCGGACACCTCGACGGGGACCTGCCGCCCTCCGACGCCGTCATCGTGCAGTGGCTGCAGTCCGGGTCCTCGCGGCTCGACACCGGGGGCACGGTGCTCGAGATGGAGCCCGGCGTCCCCGTGCCCCTGATCCCCGACCGCACGTTCTCGTTCGCGATGGACGACTACGAGCAGCGCCTCGTGCACCTGTCCCGCGAGGTCGTCGAACGCGTCGCGGCCGAGCAGGGTGCCGACCTGTCCGCCGGGCTGCGCTTCGACCACCTGACCGCACCCTCCGAGCAGTCCGTGCGGACCTGGCACAACACGGTGTCCCTCATCTCCCACACCCTCCGCGACGGGACGCCCGGGCGGCTGCTGCACGCCGAGATGGCCCGGCTGGCGGCGGCGTCCCTGCTGGAGATGTACCCGCAGCAACGTCCGGTACGCCGGCGCCCCGAGGGCACCGCGCTGTCGGTGCACGTCCGCGCGGCCGTCGAGTACATCCAGGACCACGCCCGGATGCCGATCACGACGAGTTCCCTGGCGCGCCACCTCGACGTCAGTCTGCGCGCGCTGCAGGAGGCCTTCCAGCGGGACCTGCAGACCACGCCGAACGCCTACATCCGGCAGGTCCGCCTGGACCGGGTGCGCCAGGAGTTGCTCGTCTCCGACCCGACCGCCGTCTCGGTGCGCGAGGTCGCCGCGGCCTGGGGGTTCGCCCACCTCGGACGCTTCGCGCAGCAGTACGCGGCGGAGTTCGGCGAGAGCCCGAGGGACACGCTCGAACGGTCGGACGAGCCTCGGCCTAGATGAAGTCGGTGTGCGCGCTGGGCGCGTACGCCGTCATGAGGGTGGCCGCCGCGAGCCGGGCCGATCGCGCCGGACGGGTGGTGCGGTGGATCGCCGACTCGACCTTGGCGCCCTCGACCAGCAGGGAGAGCGCATCGGCCACGTGCACGGGCAGGCCGGCGCGACCGGCGAGGGCGTGCAGGTGCGCCTCGATGCCGCGCAGGTGTTCGTGGGCCAGCGCGGCGACGCGGGACTCGGAGCGGCCGAGTTCGCCGTAGCCGTTGATGAACGCGCAACCTGTCCAGGTCGGGTCACGGAAGCAGGCCTCGAGGTGCGCGAACACGGTGAGGATCTCGTCCCGGGCATCTGCGGCTCCGAGGGCGGCCTCGGCGAGCCCGTCGTTCCACTGCGCGTGCCGGTGTTCCAGCACGGCGACGACGACGTCGATCTGGTCCGGGAAGTACGCCCGGACCGTGTCCGGGTCCGTCCCGGCGAGCGTCGCGACGGTGGCGTGGTCGAGGCCGGCGGCACCCTCGGCGGTGAAGACCCGGTCGGCGGCGTCGACGACGCGAGCACGGTCCCAGCGGTGCGGTTCGTGCTCGACGTCGACGCCCACGTCAGATGGTCGTCGTCGTCGTGGTGCGGAGCGCGGTGCTCCGGGCGGTGCGCTCGGCACAGAGTGCCTCGAGGCGTCCGAGACGGGCCCAGACGACCCGGTGGTCGGCACTCAGCCCGGACGAGTCGGCCGTCACGCGGACCGGTCCCTGCTCGAGGGCGATCACGCGGCGGCCTGGAAGAAGTCGGCGTACGTCGGGTCGGTGCTGACACCGATGCCGAGCCGGCTGATCACGATCCGGTCGATCTCGAGGGGCGAGGACATGCCTCGACGGTGCCACTCCAGCGGGTCGGAGCGGAGTTCCTGCATCAGGGTGGAGTCACGCACGGAAGGCCTCCTGTTCGCGCATCAGCGCGGTCATGTCGATGGGTTCGGTCAGCGCGACGACGTCGTACGGCGCTGGTGCTGCGGCGATCACGAGGCGACCACCAGGGCGATCACGGCGAGCGTGAACGTGGTGACGGCGGCGAGGCCGGCGACGAGCGCGCTCGCGGTCAGGATGCGACCGTGGGTGGCTTCGCGGATCTCGGTGAAGGTCTCGGTGTGCGTCGGCCGACGAGCGGCCGGGCCTCCGGCGAGGGGTGTCGGGATGGCGGTGATGGTGGCGGGCATGAGCTTCGCCTCCTCTGCAGGGACCTCGTTCGGTCCCACGTCGACCGGGGCGACCGCTGCGGCCAGGCCACCGCGGATCGCGGGGGATGTCGGGGCACGCGGGATGGTGTTCGTCCTGGTGTCTCCGACGCTACGACACCCGCTCGAGCGGACACGAACGCGTCCGCCGATCCGCGAATCGCGACGGATCCGGGCCGCGCATCCCGACCGGGGGCCATGCCCCGACCAGCGCAGCGCAGCGCGTTCAGCGGAGCGCGCGCCGGTACCGCCAGCGGACGACGACCTGCGCGGCACGGAGCACCGGGAACACCAGTGCCCAGGCGCGGGTGGTCGACGGCCGGGTCAGGGACCGCAGCGTCAACCAGACGGTGTCGCCCTCGCGGCTGACGACGAACGACTCCTCGCCGTCGACGGGGTGGCCGGGCAGGGTCCGGTAGGCGAACCCGACCCGGTCGTCGGTGCGCACCACCGCGACGACCTCGACCGGCTCCCGCACGACGACCGGGCCGATCCGGAAGCGCACCTCGAGCCGTCGGCCCGGCTGCACCTCGACGTCGTCGGGCACCGAGAAGCCGCTGCGGGTCTTCACACCCCAGCGGAGCACCGACCGGGAGGCCCGCTCCCACGCCGCCTCGCCGGTCCCGACCGCAGACCGCCGCTCGTACCGCCGGTGCGTCGGGGCGCTCGGCCCCCAGACGACGGACGCGGGATCCGTCCGCGCCGTCCCCTCGTCGCTGCCCATGCCGGCCATCCTGCCCGAGTACCGTGCCCGAGGGCCCGGGACGACCCTCCCGGCCGGTCGCCGACCGCCCCGTCGTCGACCACCCCGTCATCAGGGCCCGCGCGTACCGTCCACGTCATGAGCAACGTCATCATCCTCGGCGGCCACGGCCGCGTCGCCCTCCTCACCGCGCAGCTCCTGACGGGCCGCGGCGACACCGTCTCGTCGGTCATCCGGAAGGCCGAGCAGCAGGACGACGTCCGCGCCACCGGTGCGGAGCCCGTCGTCGCCGACATCGAGCAGCTCGACATCGCCGGCCTCACCGACCTGGTCCGAGGCCACGACGCGATCGTGTGGGCAGCCGGCGCCGGCGGGGGTTCCGCCGAGCGCACCTGGGCCGTCGACCGGGACGCCGCGATCCGCTCGATGCACGCCGCCCTCGAGGCCGAGGTCCAGCGCTTCGTCCTCGTCTCCTGGTCGGACGCGGGCCTCGGCCACGGCGTCCCCGAGGACGACGACTTCTTCGCCTACGCCGAGGCGAAGACCGTCGCCGACGCGGTCCTCCGCGACTCCGCGCTCGACTGGACGATCGTCGCCCCGAGCACCCTGACCGACGACGACGCGACCGGCTCCGTCGAGACCGCCGACCCGTCCTCGAGCATCGCCCGCGCGGACGTCGCCGCGCTGGTCGCCGCGTCCCTGCACGACGACGCGTCGGTCGGCAAGACCTTCCGCGTCAACACCGGCGACGTCGCGATCGAGCAGTTCGTCCGCGACTGAGCCCAGCGTCTTGCGTTCCGCGAGACGCCGCCGACCTGCCGAGACGCCGCCGGATCCGGCGGCGTCTCGTGCGTCCGGCGGCGTCTCGTGCGTCCGGGCCCGCCTCAGGGCCAGGAGCACCGCAGCGTCGCGCAGGTCGCCACCGTCGCGACGGTCCCCTCGCTCAGAAGTCCTCGCCGATGTCCGGCACGTCGGTCATCTCCTCGTGCCACGCCGGCCGGGCGGGCTGGAGACGCAGCGTCTCCGCCTCGAGGTACTCGATGACCTGCTGGTCGAACGGCTCGTCGGCACTGTCCGGCACCGGCGTGGAGAAGATCTCACTCGCCGGCCCGATGAGCAGGTGGGCGTAGACCGTGCCGCCACCCTCGGTGATCACCGGGATCTGCACGACGTCGGACGTCCCCGCCACAGCCAGGGCACGGCAGTAGCGGAGGAGCGCCTTGCAGGTGCGGTCCCCGGTGAGGATGTGGCTGTTCACGTAGTGGATACGGCGCATGTCGGCCAGGCTCCCGGACGGCTCCTGAGGGACGTTTAAGATCGGCCGGAGCTGGACAGACGGCGCGGAAGGACACACCACCATGGGCAAACTCGTCTACGACTCCACGTTCACCGCCGAGTTCGACGACCGCCTGCTGACGCACCTGCAGATCGTCATCGGGATGAAGCTCCGGCGTGGTGAGTCCTTCATGTTCTCGTGGAAGGACGACGTCGAGCTCGGGGACGGCCGGACCGCGATCTGGCTCGACCGCTCGATGCCCCTGGTCTTCCGCTACTCCGGCAGCCGCATCCCCGCCGTGAACCGTGCCTGGGTCGAAGCACTGGGCCTGACCGCCGGGTCGTCCGCGGGCCTCCGCATCGTGCCCGAACCGACCGACTCCGGAGACACCCTGTGAAGCGCACGGTCCTGACCTACGGCGGCACGCAGTACACGATCGCGAACGAGGACACCGAGACCGTCCAGGCGCGCATCGACGCGGGCCTCCGGGAGCACCCGTTCATGTGGCTGCAGGTGAACTACGGCGACGGCCGGGCGACCCCCGCCATGCTGCTCATCTCCCCCGCGACGCCGGTGGCGATCATCACCGAGCGCGACGTCGACGAGCAGGACGAGGACGGCTCCGTCGCCCGGTACCTGCTGCCGGAGCAGACCCGCCCGGCGTCGATCGAGATCGGCCCCACCGACCACTGAGGGCGCGCCCGGTCCCGGTCCCGTCCAGGAGGCGCGTCACCCGTCCGCCAGTCGGCCGTCGTCCGGCGGACGCAGCCGCCAGCAGTCAGCCCCGCCCGCAGTCAGCCCCGTCCGCAGTCAGCCCCGTCCGCAGTCAGCTCCGCCCGCCGCCGAGCAACGCCCGCAGGGCGTCCTCGAGCGGCCGGGCCACCGCCTCGACGTCCGCGGAGGCCAGCGGCTCCACCTTCGTCGAGGTCCGCAGCATCGTCATGCCGAGCACCACGGACAGGGCGATCTCGGCACGGACGAGCAGGTCGTCGTCGTCCTCGGACGAGTTGCCGGCACGGGCTGCACCGGCGAGCCGTTCGGCGTAGCCGCGGAGGGTCTCCCGCCGGATCCGGTCCACGGCCTCGTCCCCGGAGCCACGGAGCAGCAGGAGCAGCTGCATCGAGTCCTCGTCCGTCGGCGACCGGATGATGTGCCGGATGAGCCCGCCGAGCACGCGCTCGAGATCGGAGCCCGACGGCGCGGCCTCCTGCTCGGGGGTCGCCCGGTCGAGACAGGCGCGGAACAGCCCCTCCTTCGACCCGAAGTACCGGTTGATGAGCGCCACGTTCACCCCGGCGTCGGCGGCGATGTCCCGCACGGTGGTGGCCCGGTAGCCGTCGAAGGCGAACCGATGCCGAGCGGCCTGTACGAGGGCCAGGCGGGTGGCAGCGGCGTCCTTGCTCATGGCCCGAGCGTAGCGGGCGCGGCCGGACGCTCGACGGCGATGTAATCAGGTGTTGACATCGATCGGGGAACGCGTACCCTCGTGAAGTCAGCAGTTGTTGACATCGACAGCGTCGTCGGTCCCCCACCCCGCACACACCCGATCCGACCAGACGGAGCACGATGTCCACCGCCACCGCGAGCCCCCGCACGGGCTCCACCCCGACCGCCGACCACGGCCGTCGTCCGAACAGCACCGCGATCATCGTCTACCTGTCCCTCGGTGGCCTGTCGTTCGCGGTCCTGCAGTCCCTCGTCGCCCCCGCACTCGCCACGATCGGCCAGGACCTCGGAGCCTCGACCAGCGCCGCCAGCTGGGTCCTCACCGCCTACCTGCTCTCGGCGTCGGTGCTCACCCCGATCCTCGGTCGCCTGGGTGACATGGTCGGCAAGCGCAAGGTGCTCATCGTGGTCCTCACGATCCTCCTGGCCGGCGCCGTCCTCGCCGCCCTCGCCCCGAACCTCGGCGTCCTCATCGTGGCGCGCGCCCTGCAGGGTGCCGCGGGCGCGGTGATGCCGCTGTCCATCGGCATCGTCCGCGACGAACTGCCGAAGGAGAAAGTGAGCGTCACCATCGGGCTGCTCTCCGCCATCTTCGGCATCGGCGCCGGCGTCGGCATCGTGGCCGCCGGCCCGATCGTCGAGCACCTGTCCTGGCACTGGCTGTTCTGGCTGCCCGCCGTCCTGGTCGTGATCGCCCTGCTCGGCGCCGTGTTCGGCATGCCCGAGTCACCGGTCCGGAAGCCCGGCCGCCTGGACGTCGCCGGCACCGCGGTCCTCGCCGTGTCGCTCGTCGCGATCCTGCTCGCCGTCAGCGAGGGCCAGACCTGGGGCTGGGGTGACGTGAAGACCGTCGGCCTGCTCGTCGTCGGGGCCGTCGCACTCGTTGCCTTCGTGTTCGTCGAACTGCGCGTCGCCGAGCCCCTCATCGACGTGCGGCTCTTCGCCGTCCGCGGCGTCTGGACCGCCCACGTCGTCGCACTCGTCTTCGGCTTCGCGATGTTCGGCACGTTCGTCCTCGTCCCGACGATCCTGCAGCTGCCCAGCGCGCTCGGCTACGGCTTCGGCAAGGACGTCACCCAGGCCGGCCTGTTCCTGCTGCCGACCGTCGTGATGATGGTCATCGCGGGCCCGATCGCCGGCATCCTGGTCCGCAAGGTCGGCCCGAAGCCGCCGATGCTCATCGGCGGGGTCGCGATCGTCGCCGCGTTCCTGATCCCGGCGATCTCGCACGCGTCGATCGTGGAGATCGTGGTGTCCGGCATCCTCACCGGCGTCGGGATCGGCATGGCACTGGCCGCCTGCTCGAACGCCATCATCGAGAGCGTCCCGGCGAACCAGACCGGCGAGGCGATCAGCGCGAACACCGTCGTGCGGACCATCGGGTCGAGCGTCGGGACCGCCGTCATCGCCGCGCTCATCACCTCCCACAGCACCCCGCAGGGCCTGCCCACCGACGACGCGTTCACCATCGGCTTCTGGGCCTGCACGGCGGTGGCCGTCCTCGCGGTGGTCGCGGCCCTCGCGGCACCGTCGATGCGCGCACGCCGTGCCGCCGCCCTCGCGGCGGGCGTCGACGACTTCGACGCGGTCACGCGCTGAGCCGCTGAACGGGCCCGTCTCGCCGAGACGCCGCGAACCGTGCGGGACGCCGCCGAACTCGGCGGCGTCTCGCGGGCTCGGCGGCGTCCCGGACTGACGCCGGCGTCATCCGCCGGCTCGAGCGCACCGGACGGGAGGCCCGGATCCCGTGAGCAGACCGCTCACCGGATCCGGGCCTCCAGTCCGTCAGCGGAGTCACGCCCTGGACACGGCCCCCGCGGCGCCGCGAGCCCGCGGGCCGCTCGGAACGCCGCCGGGATGCGCGGCGCAGTGTGGACGCGCCGACGCCATCCGGCCCCGGCGCTGTCACGCGCTGACCCGCTGAACGGGCCCGTCTCGCCGAGACGCCGCGAACCGTGCGAGACGCCGCCGAACTCG
>Ga0308159_1001317_pt1 | contig 37317 bp, 33 predicted proteins | sample PhyCR1_FD_201040 | JGI IMG/M metagenome (GOLD analysis project Ga0308159, IMG submission 201040) | Phyllosphere microbial communities from UC Gill Tract Community Farm, Albany, California, United States - DLSLC.R1 | ecosystem: Host-associated > Plants > Phyllosphere > Unclassified | place: USA... | reverse complement strand
CCCCGCCCATACTCCTACGGCGCCTGAGGCCAGAAGATCCCTACGAAACCCGCAGCAATGGTGACTCAGCGCACCCCGCACCGAGTCGAGCCCGAGCCGTGCTGCCCCGACGAGTCTCCGGAGATGCCATGACGACCACCGACACCCCAAACGACCGTGCCAGTTCTGTCCGCAGCGCACGCCACGAGTACTCACACTCCCCCGATTTCGCCGACTGTCGCACAGCTGTCGTCATCGACGGAGATGAGCGCATCCGAGCGCAGCTTGTTCAGACACTCGAAGCAGCCGGGTACGCCACCGACGCCTGCGCCAACGGCATAGAAGGTGTGGAAACCGTCCTCGCCACCTCACCAGACCTGGTGACCGTCGACGTGAACCTCCTCGGCATCGACGGCATCCTCGTCATCCGCCGGATCCGCGAAGCTGGCTCCACTGCCCACATCATCGTGATCTCAGGCCTGCAGGACGAAACCGACAAAATCCTCAGCTTCACCGCAGGCGCCGATGACTACGTCACCAAGCCGTTCCGCCCTCGCGAGTTGCGCGCCCGCATCGACGCGGTCACGCGCAGATCCACCCAACAGGCCACGAAGACACGCCACACCGCCTGACGAACCCGTCACACGCTTTCCCCCAAGGCTCGCTACCCAGAAAGGCCCCATGCGTCCCTCACTCCCGACGACGATTCTCAGCATCGCCGCCGCCGCCGTCCTCGTCCTCGGCGGCCCCGTCGCCGCCGCATCCGCAGCTCCGAACTCCTCAGATTGGCCCGCGTCGATCTCCATCCCCGGCGCCTACGGAGTCGCGTTCAGCCAGAACGGTGAGGCGCTCTACGCCGCACAGCGAGGAAAAGGGGTGACCGTCGCATACCCCTCCGGCAACGCCAACACGATCATCGAGTCCCAAACGTCGTTCATCGCAGTCGGAACCGAAGCCAACGGCGATCTTCTCCTCACCGTCGACAGCGACCCCAACATCTACCGCCTCAAGATCACCGATGTGATGACCAAGCCCTTCGACTACCAGCAGAACGGGTACTGGAAGACCCAGGCGCAAGTCGTTTACACGTCCTCCCGCAGCTCCTTCCTCTACAGTCTCGCCGCAGCACCCGACGGATCGATCTATTACTCGACCCATCAGGATCGACAGATCAACGTCATTCGCGATGGCGTATCGACACCTCTGCTGGCTCAGTCGTTCGATTTGCCCTTCACCGGCTTCTCGATGCTGGCCGACGGCGGGCTCGCAGCGCTGACCAAAAACGGCACTGTCTACAAAGTCTCCGCAACAGCCCTTGCGGCCGGGAACGTCGCCCCCTCCTCCCTCGAGATCCTCACGACGGGTGTGAGCGGGTATGGCATCGCCGCGTTCAGCAACGGCACCTTCTACGACAGTCAGGGCACCATGCGGAAGTTCGAAGGAAAACCCGCGACCCGTCCCGGCGCGCCCACCGACCTCACCGCAACCACCGGCGACGGTCAAGTAACCCTGACCTGGGAGGCCCCCGAAGACGACGGAGGCGCACCGATCACCAGCTACACCGTCAGCGCGGTCAACACCGACGGCACCTACACAGTCCTCACGGACACGGACAAGACCACCGCGACGCTCTCCGGCCTCACCAACGGGAAAGCCATCAACCTGGCTGTCTCCGCAGAGAACACCGCCGGCGGCACGTACTCCTCCCCCATCACCGCCACCCCTTTCGCCATCGCAGTGACCTACGCCTCGGGCAACACCACCCTCACCCCGAACAGCTCCCTCCAAGCGGGGCAGTCCATCACCGCCACAGGTAGCGCGCTGCCCCCCGGCGCGCCCATCGAACTCGTGTTGCACTCCACCCCGGTCACCCTCGCCAGCGGCGTCGTAAACGCTGATGGCACCTTCACTCTCGCCGGCGTCATCCCCTCGACGACGCCCGCCGGAGCGCACACCCTGACGCTCACCGTCGCCCCGGCCAGCGACGCGGCGCGCAGCGCGGAACAAGCGATTACGATCACGTCCGCGGTCTCCCCCGACGACACGACGCCAGCGGACACGGCGCAGGGGACGACCACCCCGGCTACCGGCGTCACCTCCAGTGCGACCCCCGCGGGGAAGCTCGCCGCCACCGGCACCGAGGACCCCGTGCCCGCAATCATGATCGCGACGCTCGCGCTGCTCCTCGGGCTCGGCCTCTCCCTCGCGCACCAGCGGCGCTCCCGAGGCAGCTTCTGACATCAATCGGAACTCACCGCTCCGACCATCGCGGGCAACCCGGCACCCCATGTGATGCCGGGTTGCCCGTTTCTTCACCTGAGGACGCACCACCTTTCGCGGCGCACTGCGCCCGCCTTTTCTTCCGCGTTCTCGGATCGCCGGGGAAAGCACAACCGCGCGCAGGTCAGTCGACGTTGCCCCAGCACGGGCATCGACTCGTCGTGAGGCGGGAGCTCGCCCCCGAACGGTCGATACCGCGACAGGTTCTCGAGCTGCTCGTCGAGCGTGGGGGAGTTCGCCATGACCGTGTATTCGGGTCCGTGGTGAGCTCGCCCTCGTCGGAGATCAGACCGCCCACCTCGAGCCGGCTGAGCTGCTGTACTGACCTCGGCGCAACGGCTTTCGAATGACCAGCTAGGTGCGCACCCAACTGGTCCGGGTGGGACGAATGAAGTCCTTCATGGCGTGGGACTTCCGGACACGGATGACCCGGAGCGCAACCCCTGCGACGACGACGATGCCGAGCCAGGAGGCCCCCGGAACGGAAGCGGATGGGGTTTCGCGCAGACATATCTCCTTCGCGTCGAGGAGCTCCGCTCATCATTTGGATGGTTTGCCCTCGAATCCGTGGCAGGGGTGGACATCACAGGTCGCGCTCACATCCGGAATGCTGCAGTGAAACTTTCCAGGACCTAGGGAAACGGACATGATAGTTACGTGCGCACCCGAACAGTATGGCTCATCCTGTCCACAATGGTCCTCTTATGCGCCCTGGCGCTCATCTATGTGGGAACCTTTCGGTTTTCGAGCCCCCTTATTGATCCGGCTCCGCCGACGCCTAACTACGGTGTGCAAACTGTTGTTGCAACCGTTTCCGTGGTGGCGACCCTCGTGGCCGGCCTCGGCGCGGCTATCTATGCTTCGCGGCGACCGCAACTGCGGAGGCGAGTCGTGGGCTGGGCTATAACTACGTTGCTCTTTGGTAACATCCTCGCGACAATTCTTGCTTTTGTGTTGAGTTCCCGCTGAGTATCGAATAGTGGCTTCGGTTTTCCCTTTACCTGATCGAAAGAATTTGGCCGAGCCATTTTACGCAATTTCCGATAGCTTCGCTTAAATGCTCGCTTCCGAGCGGGCCCGAAGTTAGGAAAACATGTGAAAGTGACCTTGGCCGCGCTCATGAGCGCCGCAGCCGTGCCCGCAAGCGCTACCGCAGCGCGCAACATCCCTGCCGAACCCGCAGTCGGGCATCTCAATAGCGTCGCAATCGACCAGCCCGCACCCGAAGGAAGTACCGCGGTCAGCGCATCAGATCTCCAGAATATTGGAGCGCAACTGTCATTGGAATCAAACCTGGCGGTGACAGACATCATTGCTTCCGACTCGGAGCGTTCTATCAACACAGTGACGTGGGATAAAACCTCGGACGCCGTGACGTTCTACGTCTACGGAGATCCCGCCGACGTCGCCGCCCGTGCCGCAAACAGCTTGCCCGACCGAACAGGCGTGGCAAATTCAACCGTCCGCACGTCCAGTGGTTGAGGTTGAAGCAGCCATCGAGAAGCTTGCGTCTACACCGTCGGCCCTTTCGTCGGAACGGTCTTCGCCTCCGGGAAGCCGTCTCCGGATGGATCGAGCATTGATGTCGGTATCGAGCGAACCGATGGTGTCGGAATGCGTTCGGCGCAGCCACTTCCGGAGGTCTTCGACGAGATTGCGCTTTCTTACTTCGATGAGGAGGCTGCCGAGCCGGCATCGCGTTCAAGGAGCGTGGCGCCGGTGATGTCGGGTAACGCCATGAGAGCACCCGAAGGACGGGATACCCCGTCGTGCAGCCGCTGGTGGTGCCTAACAACACCGTTGCGCCTATACGGGGCTACGCGGCCCCGGTAGGCGGAAACGGCGAGTAGAGCGGCAGGGGCGCCGCCGAGGCAATGGATGCGTTGACGTCGCGTCTTCACCGAGCGCTCGGAACTCCGGTCGAGTCGAGATCGATGCTGGACTAGGGATGGCCTCTTTAGCCGGCCCCTTCCGGTCAGGAAAGCGCCCGTTGCTGGTCTCCGCTGCTACTGCTCGGCTTAGAGAAGCGGCGTCGGTGACGATGAAAAGCGGTTGCTGTGATGTATGCGACAGCGAGCACGGTGCTGAGGAGGCTGCAGGCGAGAAGCCCTCTACCCCCCAGAATCACGAACGCGCCGACGCTCGCAGCTGCGATCGCGCCCCAGCTGAAGCACCAGAAGCCGCTCACGCGCGGGGATGCCTCAATGACCCACCAGGGGTGCTCTCTCGATCGAGGGGACATTTTCTCATCTCAGCTTGCGGTGAGGCTGCGAGCCAGCAGCAGATGTCATGCAGTGTTTCTCCGGGAGAGGCGCGGCCGGGGTTTCTGGGAGGGGTGCTGCATTCAGCAGCACTGGCCCACGGCTGGCTCGAGGTGATCTGCTACAGGGCCCCATGAGCGCGCGTCTTCCTACCAGCCTGATGGGTTGCCTTCGATCGCGTCATACTCGTCGACGAGGACGGTTTGATGAGATGCGTGTGTACACGAGCAAAAGTCCATCGACAGGGGATACGTCTCTTCGAAATCAAAGGTTGCGCATGAGGCAGGCGGTGGTGTGACTTTTCTCCACACGAGAATTGTGTGCCAGAGGGAGCGCTTACGGCGTAGGCCAACCTTCAGATGGCCGCAGGCGTCGCTACCGGGGTGGAGGCATGGGGGATTCTCCTGGTCTCGCCTGGACCGGTCCAGGGTTGACAATGTGGTTTGCGCTGTGAGCCGCGTGTGGAAGTGGGGCCGGGGTGAGCGGAATGTCCGCTGACCCCGGCCCCGATCGCGTGGTCAGGTTGCGGTGATGGTGACGTCGAAGGTGGTGCGGTGTCCGTCCGGGCTCGCGATCCATCCCTTTGTCGTGCCGGCTTTCTCGGCGGTGAAGCCGGCGTTGAAGGAGGCATCGTCGTTGTTCGCGCCGATGACGGCGGATTCGAAGTGGAGGAGGGTGCTGTCGTCGGCTCCGCCCGTGCCGGTCCAGACGCCGTTCTGGTCTCCGTCCGGGACGATGATCAGCGACTGGCCGAGATCCAGGCGGACCGGGCCGTTCGCCAGCTCGGCGGGGGTGACGATCAGCGGGGCGGGGACGCCCTTGATGAAGGCTCCACCGTTCGCGTCACCGTTTGCATCCACGAACTCGTCGGGGGTGGGGACGCCGTGGATGAAGGGAGCCTCGTCGCTTCCGCTGCTGCCCCCCTGTGTGGCGGCGAAGGCTGCAGCCCCGCCCGTCAGCAGGCCCACGGTGAGGATCGAGGCGGTCACGACGGTGAAGATTCGCTTGCGCATGGGATGCACCTTTCACGGAACCGCACCTCGTTCCGGATGAACGAGTTTTCGCGGCGTACATGTGGTTCATGGCCGTGACGCTCGCCGGTCTTTCGTCCGAACGCAGCCTTCTTCTTATGCCTTCCCTGGGAGCGCTGGGTGTGCCCAGGCGACGGACAACCGTCTCGGGTGAGTTCGGATCACGTAGCGGACGAGCGAACTGTTGCGGCAAGACGCGCCGTCTGCGTCAGGCTGATGCCCGGGACGTAGCAGCGCAGTATGGCGAGACCGATGCCAGGCAGGTGGACGGCATCGGGATAGACCATCCACAGTGGGGTGAAGTCGGGCTGAAACTTCTTCTTGAAGTTCGCGAGCGACCGGAAACCGTATGCGGGCTCGAGGAGACCGCTGAGCATCTCCAGGAGGCGGTCCAGTGCCGGGAGGTCTGCTGCCTGCTGATCCCGGTGTGGGGCCAGGGGCGAGCCGGAGAGGCTGAGGACGGTGCAGCCTTCGTCGCGGGTGACATCGACCGCTGACCCGATGAGAAACTCCATCACACCGTTCATCGCGTCATCACGGCGTCTCATGACGTCCAGCGCATAACCGGATGGTCCGTCTTCGCCGAAGATGGGGATCCACGTCGTGACAGCGACAATATGGCCTGTGGCGTCGCGTGCGAGCATGAGGCGCGTTGCTGGGTCGGCGGCCTCATCAACAGTGCCAAGGGTGAATCCCATCTCCGGGATGGTCTTGTCAGCCACCCAGGCTTCGGAGATGTCGCGGATCTGCAGTCGGTCGACGACGCTGAGCTCGTTCCATGTGGTCCACTGTGCGAGCATCCCCTCGCGCTGGGCACGGTTGGTCGCCGTCCGCACGTCCTGACGCTTCTTTCCCGCGGGGGTCCACGTCTGCGGATTCATCGTCGCCTCGTCCGCGACGCGGACCCGCTGCCACTGCAGCGGGGTAAGCGCCTCCGCGAACTCCTGGTCGACGCTGTAGAACACAGGTGTCCACCCGTTCCGTCCGCAGAACTCGATGAAGGCCGCCCCCACCTCGGGGCGATTGCGGTCGGCCCCGAAAGCTCCCCCCAGCGTGACAGCAACCCGCCCGTGCACCCGATACGCGATGCCCGCGTCCGCTTCCGCGGCGAACCAGTAGAGATTGCCTGGCCACGTCGCCATGAAACCCAATGAGCTGCATCCTCGGCGGACCATCTCGTGCGCACGGGTCCGGTCCTCGGCACCGCGAACGGCCTGAGGGGCGACCACGAGGCGGAACGTGCCCCATACGCACGCCGCCCAGAACAACAGCGACGGCAGGTACCACAAGGCTTGCGCGGCTGTCGTCGTGGGGACGTACGCGACCGCGCTGGCGGGTATGAGCGAGGGCGGGAGTAGCCGCAGGGACCAGTCGGCGATGATCTGGCCGACTCCGGGTCGGGGCGTGAATTCCTCCGACAGTGCAAGAGTACCTGCCAACGCGGCGAGGGAGGTCACGGCGGCTGCCAGAAGAATCGTGCACGCGAAGACGGTGTAGGCCCTCCGAGTGGAAGGGACGGTGACTGCGCCGCGATACAGGATCAGGGTGATGGCGACTCCGATGGGTACGACGGCGCCGACGACGAGGCCGACGAGCGTCTGCCACACGAACGCTGCGTCAACGCCCTGCACCTGGGCGAACAAAGCGAGCGTGTCCGGTTCAGAGGCCACGAAAACATACGTCATCCCGGCGGACATCAGAAGGTTCATACCGACGGCAATCGCCAAGGCGCTGCGCCGGCCCTGAAGAATCCCCCAGGCGGCAACGAGCAGGACCGCAAGCGGTAAAACCGCGATCCACCCCGCGTCTGGTTGCAGCTCGTCGTAGACGGCGTCCTCCGGGCACGGGACCGCGACCGAACCAGGGACGCACACCGTTCCGTCAGCGAGCACCAGCGGGTCGTACGACAGCCACCCGTAGGCGGAGAGCAGACCGGCGCCAGTGCCCCACACGGTGGCGATCACGGGCCCCACCGCAACAACCGCCGTCAGCGCAGCAAGCAGGACGCGGGTCTCGTGATGCGAACTTCGCTGCACACCCGACGTCGCCCTCGCTCCCCCACTCAGCATCCCCATCGCGATACCCACGGGGAGAGCAATCAAGGCGTAGAGATCACCCGCGGACGCGGCGTAGAGGAAGAGCGTCACAGCAATAAGAAACCCGAGCAAGCGAATTCGTCGGCGCCACAACGCCCCCGTGAAACAGCTCGCCGCCATGGCTACGACCAGCAGCGCTGCAACAGGGCTCGCGCCATTAATCAGTTCCGAATTGAGAGGCAGAGCGGCCAGGACGGTGCTCTCCAGCTCCCCCACCAGCAAGCCCACGACCGACGTGATGAGTCCGCCACCGACGAAAGCGAACAGCATCCGGGCACTACCCATCACCCGTTCAGCCCAGCCACACAAGAGCACGGTGGCGACCATCACTGCAATCAACAGCAGCGGATCCCCCACGCGCACCAGTGCCAATGCGAGCGCGCGGACGTCGTAAACGCCCGCGCTGCCAAATGCTTCCAAACCCATCGTCGCGACGCTCACCGTCAGAATGACCGCAGCGAGAAGGAGGGAGGGCCACCGGATGTAACGACCGCTAGTGACCCATTCGGGAACGTGCATGTCTTCTATCTTTCTTCCGAATCATGCTCAGCCGCGGCGGAGCACGCCGAGGGCACAGGTCTGCCGACCGTGCGACGCAGGGGACAAGCATCGCCATTGACGAGGGAGGCGACGGTTCTCGAGAACGAACGGCTCAGGGGCAGGAGCGTCCTGCCTCAACCGACGCCGATGACCGCTTCAGTACAAGCCCTGGCCCCGAGGCGGGGTTACCGTGCTGGCTGACTTCCCACGTGTCGGCCAAAGAATCGACATCCATCAGAGTCGCCACAGATGGGAAGAAGGCCGCGCCCATGCCGCTGGAGGAGTCACCCCAGTGCAGCACGAGCTCGTCGTCGAACGAGGTGTGCATTGAGGGGTCTCGGGAAATTTCGAGGGACGAGGTAAATCCGCCCTGCAGCGGGTTGCGGGTCCCGACGGCCGAGAGCGCGGGTGCGCAGGTGCCATCGCTCAACGCAACCGCTGTAGTCGCATTCGCAATCGTGCCGCGCAAACGATCACCGCTGGCCGACGCGTCAAGAGTGATCACAACGGGCAGAGACCCCACACCGTCGTAGACGTCGTCGCCCACGTAAGGGGTGATGTCCCCCACGAGTACCGCGCCGCCCAACGCGCGAGAGAGCGCGGCACCCGATGGCACCGTCAGGACCGGAGTGACCGATGTCACCGTGCCATCTGACACCTGCGCCTGGTACGCGGTGCTCGCGTAGGCATTGTCCTCAAGAACGCGCTCACGCACCGCATCACTCATCTGGAGACGCGTACCCGCGCTCGTCACGAAACCCTCTCCCCCTCGCGTTACGGCACCGACTGCACCGTTTGCCGTATCGGGAAGACGGACGGCCTTGCCTGTGTCGTAGACACGTTCGCACGTCGGCGGGGTGGTCGTTGAAGAGACGGACGCGCACGCGGAGGACACGTCAACGGCCGGCGCGGGGGCTGCGCAGCCCGACAGCAGTGCACCGGCCAGCACGGTGAGCGTGGCGAACGAGGGCAGAGTGACGGGCGTTTTCATATCAGCTTTCTACAGGCGGTGATCGAGGTGCGCGGGCGCGTGCTTCGCAGCGGTTTCTCGGTACATGTCCGGCGCCCGGGTGGATCTTTCATCACGACAACGACTTGTACTGGCGGGCGAAAGGATCTCAGCCCATCGGACATGATCGATGTGTGCATCTTCACTCCCCCGAACGGTCTCGGGCATATGAGACGTTCGTGCGCGCGCACGGCGATGCCGTCCTGCGATTCCTTCGCCGTCGTACCGATCCACAGATCGCAGAAGACGTGTTCTCCGAGACGATGCTTGTGGTGTGGCGCCGGTTCGACGAGATTCCTGAGGAGGCTTTGCCCTGGCTCTTCGTCACCGCACGAAACTGCCTCCGCAATGCGGAGCGTTCAGCGCGCCGACAACGACGCGTCGTCGAACGCATCATCACTGTCGATCCCCCCTCGGAAACGACGCACGGCGAAAACTCTGACCCCCGAGAAGACTGCCTCCGCGCCGCCCTCGCCCATCTGTCCGCGACGGATGCCGAAGTACTCCGCCTCTGGGCCTGGGAGGAACTCGGTCCGCAGGACATCGCGACGGTGGTTGGAGTCTCAGTGAACGCGGCCACCATCCGTCTGCATCGGGCCAAGAAGAAACTCCGACAGGAGATGGAGGCCCTCTGCCCACCCGCTCCCTCTGCCTCCTTGGAAGGAGGAAACCGATGACCGAGGACGATGATCTGAAAGCTCTGATGCGCAGGGCAGATCCCACCACTTTCCAGGCCCCGATCGATGAGGCGCGAATCCGGCGCGTGGCGGCTGCCGCCGAACGCGACAGCGTCACGCCCTCGGCCCGTAAACGTCCGAGGTGGCTCATCACCGGGGTATCCGCCGGCGCGGCTGTCACCGCAGCCGCAGCCGTCCTCATCGCCGGACTCGTAGGCGCGCCCGCTGTACAAGCGCCTGGACCCACCGGAGGGGCCATCACGTGTGACGCGCCGACAGCAGCTGCCCTACGTGCCAATGACACGGCATACGAAGCCACTGTGACGTCGGTCGAGGACGGAGTGGCGGCCCTCCGCGTGACGGCGACATTTGCCGGCGAACCGGGCGCCACCGTCGACCTGCCCCAGATGAGTGACCCCGCAACGGGCGGCGACCTCTTCGTCGTCGGGCGCGCGTACCTCGTAGCGATGACCGGCGGCTTCGCCTCGGACTGCCTGACCGGGCCCGCCACAGACGAGCTCCGCCAGGTGTACGTCAGCGCCTTCGGGAACGGACCCCCCCGGCTGATTCGGACAGATCCAGGTGGACTCAACGCGCAGCTCTACCAGTCGCCTCTCCGATGACGTACCGGGTCACCCCCCTGACATAACCATTGCTTATCGGCAGGGAACCGCTCCGTCTCCGACGAGAATCGATGGATACGTCAGGCTCCGTTTCCCGCATCTGCTCGGCGAGTCGAGTGCCGCGGCCGGGCCAGATAAGAGTCCTTACGAAACGTCAGATTGCCCGGCACCGCGACTGCGACAGGTAAGGCAGCGGAGTCTAGCTGCCTGGACCTCCCGAGATGTAGTCATCGGTGGCCTGTCGTAGCTCGATCAGCAGCGCTGAGAATTCAGCAAGGAACGCAGGAGAGTGCGCGGCGAGCATTGAATCGATGCGTAGCCCGAGCGGCTCGAAGAAATCATCTGCGAGTCGTTGCACTTCAGGCGTCGAGTGCAGGGTCACGACCCGGCGATCCGCCTGTATGCGGCTGCGGGTGATGTGGCCGACCGCTTCGAGGCGGTTCAGCAAGGTCGATGTGGCGCCGAAACTGAGACCGATCTGATCGCTCAGCTTCGCCGGCGAGAGCGGTGTGCCGCGTTCTTCAGCGCCAAGGATTTCGATCATCGCCGTCGCATCGGTTGAGTGCAGGCCGGCGTGAGATGCGAAGGCCCGAGCGACCTGTGTATACGTCTCACCATAGGCGCGGAGTGCCTCCGTGACTGGGATGGGAACAGGGTCCAGGTCGCGAGAACTGTCGGAGTCGCCCACGTTGGCCTCCCATCCTGACGTGCCGCGGTCGGATTTGCAGGTTATCACCCTATCAAGCTATTCTTCCGTCGAATCATTTGACTATCAAAGTATATGAGGAGATGCGCGATGGCCCTGTCCGAAAACGCGCGCCGGTGGGTCGGTCTGATTGCCGTAGCCCTAGGTGTAGCCCTGATCGTCGTCGACACGACGATCGTCAACGTCATCACCCCCTCGGTGATCAACGATCTGAACATCGACTCAAGCCAGGCGCAGTGGATCCAAGAGTCGTATGCGATCGTCTTCGCAGCCCTGCTGTTGGTCGTCGGCCGTATCTCCGACCTCCGCGGCGCGAAGACCGTCTTCATCATCGGCGTCGTCGTCTTCGGCCTCACAAGTCTGCTCGCGGGCCTCGCTCCCACGGGCGAGATCTTGATCCTCGCCCGTTTTTTACAGGGCATCGGAGCCGCCGCGGTGTTGCCGACCTCGCTCGCGTTGCTGAATGCGATGTTCACGGGTGCGGCGCGCGGCAAAGCTTTCGCAGTCTGGGGTTCGACGATTGGCGCCGCCACGGCGCTCGGCCCTGTGCTCGGCGGCTGGCTCTCCGAGCACGCCTCGTGGCGGTGGTCGTTCGGCATCAATATCCCTTTGACAATCGTCATCGTCGTCATCGGTGCACTGTTCCTTATCCAGCCCGCCCGCTCGCACGGCGGTGTCGACGGTCTCAGCGCTGCCCTCTCTGTCATCGGGCTCGGCCTGCTCGCCTTCGGGGTCGTCGAGGGCCGTGTCTATGGATGGGTCGTCAGCAAGAGCGCGTTCGACCTGTTCGGCTGGCGCTGGGATTCCGGTCTATCTCCCGCCTTCGTCGCACTCGTCGTCTCGGTGCTCGTGCTCGCCCTGTTCGTGTTGCGGCAGGTGCGGCTCAGCCGCTCAGACAGCCGCCGCCAACCGCTCATGGACACGCGGCTGTTCTCGATCGCGTCGTTCCGCAACGGCAACATCGCCACCCTCATCATCGGGCTCGGCGAATTCGGCATTATCGCGGTGCTTCCCCTCTGGCTGCAGTTCACCCTCGACTACTCGCCCCTGCAAGCAGGCCTCGCGCTCGTACCAATCGCAATCGGCAGCTTCGTCGCCAGCGGCATCAGCTTCCCCCTCTCGAACCGCGTCAATGCGGTGACATTCGTGAGGCTCGGGCTGATCCTCGAGGTGCTCGGTCTCGCAGGCCTCGGCCTCGTCGCCGCTCTCACCGACGCGTCGTGGCTGCTGATCGCTGTCATCCTCTTCTTCTACGGGGTGGGCGTCGGCTTCGCCACTGCGCAGGTCACCAACGTCGTGCTCGCCGACGTGCCCACCGACGGCGGCGGACAGAGTTCGGGCATCCAGAGCACCTTCCGCCAGCTCGGCTCGGCGCTCGGGATCGCGGCACTTACGACCGTCTTCTTCTCGTCCATGGGCACTACGCTCCAGGGCAAACTCGAAGCCGGCGGGCTGGCCCCCTCCGACGCGAAAGGCTTCGCAGATGCGGTGACTGACAGCGCCGGTGCGGCGATCGAGCCGATCGGTCAGGTGCCGGGTCTCGAGTACGTCGCCGACCTGGCACGCCAGGCAATGACGGATGCCGTGACATTCGGCGCCTTCCTCGCCGCCGGGTTCCTCGTGGTCGGTGTCATCGCCACCTATATGATCCCGTCCCGCCCGGCGGGTGCCGACGCATCCGGACAGACGGAGCACACGGCAAGCGAGTCATCCGCGTCCATAGCGACGACTACGGCAGGAGTGGCACGATGACCGCGCACCGACGCGTCCTCATCAGCGGCGCGAGCATTGCAGGGCCGGCGCTGGCTTTTTGGATGGACCGCGCGGGGTGGGACGTCACGCTCATTGAGCGGGCGCACGAGCTCCGCGCGGGAGGGCAGAACATCGACATCCGCGGCGCCGGACGAGAGGTCGTCCGCCGCATGGGGGTGGAGGAAGAAGTCCGGGCACGGAACACTCACGAGGTTGGGACACAGTTCGTCGGGAGCCGCGGGCAGACCGTAGCAAGCTTTCCCGCGGGGCGCGATGACACCGGCGGGACGACGGCAGAACTCGAAATTGTCCGCGGCGAACTATCGCGAGTTTTGTTCAACCTCACCAAGGATGATGTCGCATACCGCTTCGGCACCACGATCCGCTTGCTCGACGAGCGTCGCACCAACATGCAGGTCACGTTCAACGATGGAACAGACGAGCTGTTCGACCTCGTCGTCATCGCTGAGGGAATGCGCTCTCGCACGCGTCGGCTGATTTTCCCCGGTATCGATCCGGTTGTCTCGAGGAACATGTCGACGGCATATCTGACAATCCCCCGCACGCCCGACGACACCGACTGGTGGCGATGGTACTCCGCCGTCGGCGGGCGGAGCATCACCCTGCGCCCCGACAACCTCGGCACAATTCGCGCCACGCTTTCGTACCCGACTCATGGCGACGAGGGCGCTGCCACAGACGACGACCCGAGTCGTGTGCGCGCCGCGCTGCGCGAGCGATTCGCCGATGCCGGATGGCAGGCTCCGCGCGTGCTGCGCGAGATGGCACGAGCAGATGAGCTGTATCTCGATCGGGTCGGTCAGGTGCACCTCGACACATGGCACCACGGCAGGGTCGCGCTCGTCGGCGACGCCGCCTACTGCGCATCCCCACTCAGTGGCATGGGAACGACCCTCTCGCTCGTAGGTGCCTACGTCCTAGCCGGTGAACTCGGGCGGAGCACAGATATTGAGACAGCTCTACAGCGCTATGAAGAAGTCCTCCGCCCGTTCGTCGCGCGGGCGCAGGATCTCCCACCAGGCACCCCGCGACTTGCGAACCCCCGCTCTCTCGCCGGAAGAGCAATCTTTCATGGCGTGATGCGAGCGGCAGCGTCACGAGTCGGGCGGCGTCTGACCGCGGGGCTGTTCCGTCCCCCCGCCGACGCGTTCAAGTTGCCCGACTATGAGTGATCAGTGTGCCAGCGCCGCTAGACCACGGTTCGATACTGATGTGACCTTGGAGCCCACCTTGGATAGCAACCCGCTGCGACGAAACGGAGCTGTCGATCAGCAAGGTGGTTCAACAGAGCACAGCCTTCGTAGCCACCTGGGACCGGTCCCCGGGCGAGTAGAATTTGCTGATGCCCGACCATATTCTCGGCGCGCTGCGCTCGAGCCCGACACTGGCGCTTTTGAGCCTCGGGCGGGAGTGGAAACGTCGATTTGCGTCCGATCTGACGTCTCTCGAGCTGACACCCCGTCAATTTGCCGTTCTATGCGATCTATGGGAGTCGCCAGGCTTGTCCATAAGTGACGTCGGGCGCTCGCACGGCGTGTCCGTCCAAAGTGCACATTCCATCGTCGCAGGCCTTAAGCAGCGCGGCTTGGTGGTCGCCGAAGAACACCGTCCGGGAGCATCAGCGAACCTCTTGCTCACGGAAGGAGGATTGGCCCTGCTCCGGCAGGCAGCTGCCGTGGCGCAGCAGCTCGATGCGCAATTCACCCAGCTCCATCCCTCCATGCCACCCGCTTTGTTTCGCGCCGTCCAGACCGAGGAAGACTTGCGTTAGCGCAAGGGGGTTCAGGTAGGTTGAGGGTGACGCCATACCTTCAGCCAACCTGAGGAGAAAGACGTGCGGTACGAACGTGCTCATTCGCTGCTCCAGCGAGGCGCCGCGTTCCCCTGTGGCTTCGTAGGCACACGCCATGGTTGACAGTCGCGCTGAACTCTCCAACTGGCTCACCCAGACCTACGTCACGCTCGCTGACGAAGTTCGGCGAAATCTGCGGCGCAATGGTGCCTCGCGCTCGGACGCTCACGACGTCACCTCGGCTGCATTTGCGCTTCTTCTTTCGTTCGACGAAGAGCGACTTTCTCAGATTGAGAATAGGCGCGCCTACTTGCACGCGATGGCGCGGAATCTGTACGCGCAGGCGCTTGCGGAGCAGCGGCGAACATTGACCGTTTCCAACGACGAACTCGACGCCCCGGTCGACTCCGCTGAGCTGTCGCGGATGGAGGACGGTCAGTTACGTCAAACCGCTGCGCGAGCGTTCGCCGCGCTGAATCCTGTGCAGCAGCGGTACCTCTTCGCCGCAACTGTTCAGGGTTCCTCTGCGCGCGAGATTGCCGAGGCGGAGGGAATCTCGGTTACGAACGCCACGACTCTGCTTTCTCGCGCCAGGAGAGACCTGCGCGTGGCATATGTAGCGGAACTCCTCTCGGTTACACCGCCGACATGCGGGTTTGATGTTCCCACTCTTGCCCGGGTGATCATAGGCACCGCTGGAGCTCGGGCTCGCCGCGCCTATGACGCACACGTCATCAACTGCCCTTCATGCCCCCCGCTGGTGAGCACGATTCGCCAAGACCTGGGCCGCGGTGTGACACTCATACTCGCCATCGTGCTGGGGGGCGTCGGAACAGGCCTAACCATCGTTGGAGACGCCCCCTCGGCAAACGCGCAATCGAAAATATCTCCGCGGCGCATGCTGGCAACATTGGCGGGCCTTCTTACGGCGGTCGCCCTCGGCGCGGTTGCTCTCTCCGGTGTCCCTGCACCGGCTCCCCGTCCCGAGCCCGTTCCCATGACGCCGGGAGCGTCGGCACCACCAACGGGGACGCTTGCTGCTCGAGCGCCCTCGGCGGTTCCCCTCCCCGCACCGGGTGAGACGATCCAATGGGCGGCCGAGGTGACATCGGCGTCTGAGGGGACCCGCTACCTTTTCGCGAGCACCTGGATGCAGGACGTGTCATCCGCCGATAGCGCTCCACCCTCACTGGCGCTGACCATGCGTTGGGGCGCCGGACAGGTAACCCTTCCTCACGTCGAAACGCGCCGATCAGGAATCACATATCTCGGACCGATCAACCCGGGCGAGACGTTGGCAATTCATCACGACGTCACCCGTGGTGTCACGGACACAGATCAGCACGCAAATGTCACACTCGGGACAATCTTCTGGGTGTCGGACACAGCACCCTCCGGGATCGCAGTCGGAGACACGACGGATCGACCGGACGAGCTCGCGGTGACCGGGACGGACGGCGCCGTGCTTGCGTTGACAGCGCTCGGTGGCGCGGTGGCGCTGTTGGCTGGTTTACGCCTCACACGTTCCGCGCCCGTGTTTCGCAAACCGCCCTGCAAGTAATCGGGCCATCGGAAAAATTTCTTCTCAAACCGTGTGACAAAGCTGCTGTCGGCAGCACACACAGGAGACACCCGTAGCGGGAACTCGACGCTCACGGGCCTCATTCATCACGCGCGCTTCGGCGCGCCAAAAGTAGGGAAACCGCATGAACACCACACAGCTTTCGCGCGGCAAGAAGCGCGCCATTCTCGCCGTCGGAACGCTTCTCGCCGCCGGCGCGCTGACGACCGCCGCAGCGTTCACGGACTTCGCCAACCTGAACCTGGGCAACGGCACCAACGATTCCGGCGTGGGCGGCAACAACCGCTTCAACATCCAGGTCGTCGGCACCGACGCGAACGGCAACCCCGTCCCCGGGACCTGGCAGGAAGCAAACACTGCAGAAGGTGTCAACATCAACGTCCCTGGCGCTGACCTGATCACACCCGGTGACACCGTCTCTGTCGACATTCCCTTCCGTAACGAGTCGCCTGCGCTGAGTGCCGATATGGCCTTCAGCCTGCAGGACCGCCCTGGCCGCACCTCCGGCACGCAGATTGCTGAAGCACTGCGTTACACGGTTTCGCTGAATGGAACCGCCTTGGTGACGAACGTCACTCAGGCCGCCGTCGACAAGCTCGACCTCGGCGTCTACGCCACCGGCGCCACGGGCACGCTGAAAGTCTCGATTGCCCTTCCCGACCAGGGCAGCGAAGCGGCAAACAACGCTCTTCAGGGTCAGGTCTCTTACGTCCAGGCCCACTTCGGGGGCACTTCCGTCAAGCCGTAACCACAGACCGCGGTGCCCGGCCCACGGCTCTGGGCCGGGCACCGCACCAACGAGGGGTCGTCCGCACCTACGCGGTAACACCACCACGGCGCTCTCCCCCGAACTCGTGGGAATCAACCACCTCGGTGCCCGGGCGGCCCCTCCTCTCAACGGCTCAGAAGGCGCAAATGAAGACACGTATGACAGGCCAGATGAGGCTAGTTCTAAGCCTCGGAGCACTGGGCCTAGCAGGCCTGACAGTCACGGCCGCGGCCCTCAGCGACAGCGCAACCGTTCTGGTGCAGATGGACAGCTCGCAGAACCGGTTCGACCTCGACGTGGCAGGAAACTACTCAAGTGAGGCCTCGACGTGGGAGCCCACGTCACAATCCTGGCAGCAGGGAAACCCTGACGCCTACCGTCTGCCGATCGGGCCCGGTCAATCCAACGTGATGTCTCCAGGGTCAAGCATCTCTGGGCGGATCGCGGTGAGGAACAACTCGCCACGGCTCGCAGGCCTCATCGAACTAAGCATCCTCGATCCTCAGGCTCGCGGCGACGTCACCGATCCTCAGACGGGCAACTTCCAGGAGCTGTTCGAACAACTCATTTTCACGGTCAAGGACGGGGACACGGTCATCTTTGACCACGTCCCCGCAACCCAGCTGTCTCCTTTCGCGTGGAACGCAGCCCTCCCAGCAGGAGGCATCCGCGTGCTCGATGTCCGTATCGAAATGTCGCCCGACGCAGACAACCGCTGGCAAATGGCCTCAACGGACGTTCAGTTCAACTTCTCCGGGGTGACACCATGAACAAAACCCCCACCGCCCAAAACGGCCAGCGTCGCGTACTGCTCAGCCTCGGAATTCTTTGCGCACTCGGCGTTGCCGCCACATCCGCGGCCTTCACCGACCACGCAACGCTGAACTTCGGAACGGGCGCACCCGGTTCCGGTGTCGGAAACCCCAACCGCTTCGACATTGCCGTCAAAGATGCCGCAGGAACCCTACAAGATGCCGCTACTCCAACCGCGGCCGTAGTCCTGCCCCTCACCACCGGAACCGCACTTTCCGAAAGCTCGCCCGTACGTCTCGATGTGCGCTTTGAGAACCGCAATCCCGGTGTCCCCGGTGACCTTCTCCTTCAGGTGTTCGACCCCGACGACACAGGGGAAGGCGACCTGTTCCGCAACCTGCGTTTCACCATGTACGTCAACGGATCGAGCACTCCCGCCGTGACCGGAGCCACCGCTGACCAACTGAATGCTGCTGCCGTCACCGCCCCCAACGTCGCTCCTGGCGACGGCATCGACGTCAGGTACGACATCCTCATCGCTCCCGGAACAGGCGTGGCTTCCCTGGGTAAGGCCACGCAAATCGGCGCCAGCGCGAAGGGAACAAGCCGATGAGATTCCCGAAAGCAGCCGCACTCGCACTCGCCATCATCATGGTTCTCACGCCAGCCGGCGCCGCGGCCGCCGCAGGGCGGCTGATCGAAGCGGATCCCAGCGCGATCGCTCTCGACACACCCGGCCCCGGACAATCCCGGGCATGGCAAATGTCAGTCAGAAGCGTGACCGACCAAACCGTACCGCTCACCCTGTCTGTGACAGGAGAATCGGCGCAACTATTCGAAGGCCCAACGCCACTGCAACTAGAGCTGAGAGACCCCCGCAACGGAACGGTGGTGTTCTCCGGGCCGGTCGCCAATGTGCTCGGTTCCCGCATCGCTCTTCCAAACCTTGCGGGGAGGAGCAGTTACGCGCTCGAAGGCTCGGTCACTTTGCCGGCTTCCGCAGACAATCGCTACCAGAACGCGAGTGGCAACCTCATACTCACCTTCCACGCGGAAAGCACCACCGCCGCGCCCTCAAAGCTTGCGATCACCGGCAGTCACCTCGCTACTGGCCTCCTTCTCCTCCTTGGAGTCCCCCTGGTGCTTTGCGGTGCAATCATTTTAATTGTCCGCAGAAAGAGAAACCAATGACCTCTTCTCTTCGAATGAATACACGTCTCACGGCGGCGACACTAGGCGTGCTGGGAGCCGCAGCCATCGTTGCCAGCGTGGGTGTCACAACCTCCGCATATGTGGACTCCACGTACGCCCGCACCGACTCGTTGTCGGTGCAGGCCGTCGCACCATTTCAGCCGGGCCTCGGCCGAAACTCACGTATGGTCGACACCGGAATCGCGCTCGGCAACAACGGAAACGTCTACGTGTGGGGGCTCACAGGCCTAGCTATCAACGGTGGAGCGGGGAATCCCGGAGGCCAGCGCGCTCCTCAACAGGTTCCGCTGCCCGGCGGCCAGATCAAGCAGATCGCCTCTGGCATCTACAATGCGAACGCTCTCGCTGCAGATGGCACGGTTTACGGCTGGGGCCTTTATCCACAGCGGGATGGCACCGACGCATCAAAGCCAAACGACAACCCCCGCCAGCTACGTATCGGCACCGCATGGACGGGGACCGGTCCCCTACTCGATCAGATCTTGTCAATCTCCTCCACAGAAAACGCTGGCGCCGGCATTCGCGCCGACGGATCCATCTGGAACTGGGGTGAACCTGTCGGGTACGGGGGAAACTCAGGCCCCGGCGCAACCAAAGTCGCGGGCCTTCCGGACCCTTTGGTCGCCGGAAACCGGCCGGTCTACCTCAAAGGTGCGTACACAAACTTCTTCACGATCCTCGAGAACGGCGACGTGTACTACTGGGGTGGCGCTGGTTCCAACAGCCTGCCCCCTGGCACAGCTCAGTCCACGAACGCCGCCCTCGTTACCGCGCTGTCCCCGTGGATGAAGAAGAACGTCGCATCCGGCGCCCCGTACATCACGGCGGTCGACGGTGGCATCGGGATGGGAGCAGCGACCTTGTCAAACGGGAATGTGCTCAGCTGGGGCAGCAACGCCTCGCGTACCGGACGAGGCCTGCCGACCAGCCCCGCAGTAGTCCCGAGCTTGTCGAATATTTCGTCCATGCAGTTCGGCTACACCGGCGCAGCTTTCATCACTCCGGACGGGACGCTATGGGGATACGGCGCCAGTGACGATTACGGACGACTACCCGTTCTCCCTGCTGTCGTGGACACCAACGTCTCACAATTCGCCGCAGGCCAGGGGTACTACCTGTGGCAACGCCAAAACGGAACATATTGGGGCCGCGGGTACAACCCCCAAGGGGCTATCGGCCTCCCCATTGGAAACCAAACAGCCAACCGACAGATCAGCTGGGACCTGTCGTTCGCATCGAGATGAGATCCATGAAAAAGTTTCCGACCACTCGGCGCTACGGTCCTGGCGCACTCATCGCCGCCGGCGCCCTCACGCTTGGCTTGGGAGTCACCGCGGCGGGCGTGACGATGGCCTCCTACAACGACTTGGCCAATCTGAACCTCGGGGCCGCCGGGATTGGTTATCAGGGACGTTTCGACATCGGCGTGGTTTTGCCCTCGGGGAGAGTGGAGCAGGCCGACAACGCGTCAGGCTACGACTGGGTCGTGCCCGAGGCGGAGACGCTCGTTCCCGGCCGGTCCGTGACAACGACCATCCCCGTGTTTAACAACACCGAATCGTTGGGGGCAGACACTTCTTTTCAGGTCGTCCTTCGAAACACGGACGGCTCTGTCTCGCCAACCATCCCCAATATCACCTCGCACCTTCGCTTCACCGCCACTGTGGACGGAGACGTCGTCTTCGAAAATGTTCCATGGGAAGATGCGCGAGGCCAAGTCGGAGTTCTTTCTCCACGGGAACAAGCCCCCCTCGCCGAAGGCGACAACTATGTCCCCGCCCGGCCAGAATCGGCTCGCGACCTCACTCTTACAATCACCTACGTCGACGGACCTGGAACTGAGGCGCTCAATGGTGGCCAATCAGCCTTGGCGGTGAAGTTCGATGCAGCATCGGTCAAGCCCTAGCTCCGCGGCCAAGGTCGAGACCAGGCGGAGCAGGAGAGCTTCGTCGTCCGACAAATGGCTCCGGGCATACGCTTTGTTGCGGTCCGGGTTTCTTACCGCGGCGGCAGTTCTGGGCGCCGGTTGCATCATCGCGTTCGCGGCCGCGCTCATCTTAGGTATCAGACCCGTCGTCGTTATATCCGGGTCGATGGAACCGGAGCTCCCCGTTGGGTCCGTCGTGTTCGTCAGACCCGTGCCCGCAAGCGACGTCTCCGTAGGCGACATCGTCACGGTAGAGCGACCCCGGAACCTGGGCCTGGTAACGCACCGGGTTGTGAACGTCCAATCCGCAGCAATCGGTACAACACTCGAACTCAAAGGTGACGCGAACGCTCAGCCCGACCCCGAGCCGTACACGGTTACCACAGCCGGACTGCACGTCGCCCACGTGCCAGGGCTGGGTTACATCACCCTCTTCTTTCAGTCGCCGCAGGGCCTTTTGGCTGGCGCCGGAATGGTCGCGGTGATGGTCTCCATTTTTTTCCTGGATCCGGGACGCCTCGGCACTCTGCGGAGAGCGCCGACAAGGAGGCCGTGAGTGCCACGATGAGCGTCGAGCGGGATCAGACACCTATCGCGGAGCGGTAGACGACACACCTTGACCGCGTTTCACGGTCGTGATCGGCTCGGGGGCCTGGTGGCCGTGGCTGCACATGGCGAATGCTCCACTCTCGGGGTCGACCAGCCGCGGCATGTGGTGGTCGAGTACGTCGCGGAGGAACGTGTGCAGATCGGCGGTTTCTGCGCCGGTCATTTCTCCCCAGACGTCCGCGATCGCCGCGAGGCGGGTCACGGCGTCGGGGTGCTCGCGCCACTCGACACACCACACGGTGCGCTTGCCGAGGCTACTGAGCGTGGGGAGCACGTCGTCGACGAACGCCCCCACAGACTCGGGAACGGTCGTCAGAGGGAGGCGCTCAGAGAGCATCGGCGGTCACTTCCTGTCGGGTGGCCGCGGCGTTCTGATTCAGCTGGGCCAGCTGCTTGTCTTTCCACCACGGGATCGAGCGCACAAGCGTCGGCCGGCATCCCGACGCGAACACGACCATTCGGCCGAGTGACAGAGCGCCCAGGTCGGAGACGTCCATGATGCGTTCGGAGGGACGTGTGACGTTCTGAGAGCGTCCCCCGTTGTGCGTCGACGTCGTGCGCTCGGTGTACTGGTAATCGCCGATCAGCTCCGACAGGTCGCGCAGGAACGTGTTCGAGGCGTTGCCGCCACCGAACACGCGCACCGTCGACGAGGCCCAGAGCTTGCCGAAACCGGTGACGCCCCACACCTGCTCGCCCTGCTCTTCGGTTTGCAGGATGGTGAGGGGGATGATTCCGCGCGACCCGTACGTCGTGTACTTGTCGGGCAGATCGGGAATGCGGCAGATATTGCCGGCCTCGTCGAGGATCGCCAAGAACGGCCTGGGGAGTCGCCCCGAGGGCTGGCGTTTCGCGGTGTCCTCGGCCGAGGACAGCACCGCGCGCGTGAGCGCGGCAATGAGGGGGCCGGCGGAGCCGGGGCCTTCCTCGCTGAACAGGTACAGCGTGTCGGAGGCCGAGGCCACCAACGCGCGCGGGTCGAACTCGGGGTGCCCACCGAACGGCTGCACCCACTCCCGCACCGACTGTGACGCGAGGAAGCGCCACCGGCACCGAGGACCCCGCGCCCACGATCATGATCGCGACGCTCGCGCTGCTCCTGGGCCTCGGCCTGTCCATCACCCACCAGCAGCGCGCTCGACGCAGTTCCTGATACCTCTCGGGACTCGTCACTGAGGCCATCGCAGGCAACCCGACATCTGTTCAGTGCCGGGTTGCCTGCCTCTTGAGTGGGGACGCGCTAGCTGTCGCCGGCTACAGCAGTGAGCGCCGCCGATCGCATCGCGATGAATAAACAGAACGTGTCCTCACCCGTGTTGGGGGAGGAAGGGGCCCCGCGACTTTCGCGGGGCCCCTTCCTCTATTTACGCTTTGTGCGGTGTCGTTTGGCTGCGGCCGCAAGGGCCACGCCGCAGCCGGCGGCGAACACCCCCGCGACGATCAGCCCGGGAAGAGCCGCGAGGTCCGCGCCGGTCCTGGCCAGCTGCCCCGAGGTCGATGCCGTGCCGTTGCCGGCGGCGCGCACGTCGTCCTTGCCGATCGGACCGGGCGTGAACTGCTCGGAGGACGAGCCCCCCGATGAATGCGGCTGCGGTGTGGGCTGTGTCCCGGAGCCGGGATCCGGCGACTGCTTCGGAGCGTCGGCAGAAACGACGCCGACGCGCACCCGCGCACCGAGACCCCGCCGATCATCGAGCTCGAGGGCCACAGCGGTCTGCGCCTGCCCGTCGACCGACTGCGTATTCAGCGTGATCACCGCCGTGCGCCCCGCGACCGCGTAGCGGGTCCCGGCCGCCACTGCCCCCGCCGAAACCGCGTTTCCGGCTACCGTTCCGCCCGCGGTGGTCAGGGTCGTGCCGGCAGATGTGACCTCAAGACGCAGGTCCCGCAGCGACACCTCCATCGCCGTTCCGGGATACAAGACGAGGTCGTCCACTCCGACCGAGGCCGCCGTGTCGGAGCTGGCGGTCTCGATTCCGCGTACGGCGATCTGCCCGGCGTACCCGTCGGTCGCCGCCTGGTTGTCGGCGCCGCCGGACGTGACGTGCGCGATCTTCGTCTCCCCGGGCGCCGCGACGAAAGCCGGGGCGATCGCCGAGGGGCCCGTGGCGTCGACCGCGAAGGCGTATCGCGGGGGCAGCGGCGGCGCGGTGGTCGTCGTCGGCTCGGGCGTGGGCGTGGGCGTCGACCCACCCGCCGCCGGAGACCACCGAACGACTCCGAGGCTGACCGCGGGGTAGGCGCCGGTGAGGTCCTCGTACCTCAACGCGGTGATCAGCACGCTCCCGTCGCCCTGTGTGACGCGCTCGTTCAGGTGAACGCGCACGCGAGGCGCGCCCCCGGCATCCACCCCCGTGTAGAGGTCGGTTCCCGTATTGATCCAGATGCCGTTGACGAAGACCGCGGATCCGGTGTCGGCGAAGGTCACGCGCGACGAGCCGTCGGTGTCCACCGTCAGCCGGAGACCGTAGACGCGCAGCGCCGACCACATGTACTCACCCACCGATGACGCGTCGGGCACCTGACGGAACGACCCCACCGAGACCGCGCTCGATCCATCCGCCGCGTGCGCCACGGAGACATCCGAGGCGGTCGATGCCGGCGCGATTCCGCTCACAGTCTGAGCGGAGATCGATCCCTCGGCATCCAGGTGCGGGGCGCCCGGGATGAGGGCACCCCCGCTGGGCGCCGTCACGGTGACTCCCGAGACCAGGGCGGGTGCGACGACGGTGGCGGGGGTACAGGCTGCGACTCCGAGACGCACGCGCCAGATCTCGGACCAGCCCGCTTCCGCCTCGATCCGCAGGGCGGCCACCTGGACTCGTCCGTGGTCGACGGTGCGCTCCCCCACGATGAGTCGCGTCGAGCCCCACGTGTCGGAGTTGGGCAGGGCGACGGTGTATCCCGCCGAGAGTTTCGACGTGTTCAAGACGTTCTTGCCGTCGACGGTCAGGGTGTCGAAGGTCACCGACGTGCTTCCGTCGGTCCCGCAGCTGGCGCGGAGCCCGGTGAAGGCGACGGGGACGCGGTCCCGCAGCTGGAATAGCCCGCTGTCGATCGTCGCTTGTGCACCGTCGGAGGCTGCTCGGGCGGTCAGACCCGTCGAACGGGTGGTGTTGAGTTTCAACACGTCGCCGGTCTGAGCGAGAGAGTTCTCTACCGTGGCGCCGCTGGTCCACTCGCTCAGGGGAGCGGGCTGCTGGAGCGCGCCGCCGTCGGCATCGAGCATCTGGATGCCGGAGGCCGAGGTCGACGGAAGCGTCGTCGCGCCGTTCGCGGGGACAGCACCCGCGACGACGGCAGCAGCCACGATCGATCCAGCGAGGAGGGCGAGGAGGCGGGTGCGGGGGCCCGGGATCACTGGTCTGCTCCGAATCGGTCGAGGAAGTCGGCGCCGTTGGGGATACCGACGCCGGTGACCGGGTCCCACCCGGGCGCGGATTGGAGGGACTGCGGTCGGGTGTCCCAGAGGTAGAGGGTCTCCAGCCAGAGCTGACCCGTGCTCTTGTCGCGGCGGTACCACGTGCCGGCGGACGCGGGCACGACGTCGCGGATCGCAGTGGACCCGGCCAGGGCATAGAGGAAGGGCGCGGCCAGACCGACCTTCACCCCCGTTCGCGCCTTGGCGATGGCTACCATGCTCGCCACCATGGGGGTTGCCAGGCTCGTGCCGCCATGAGCTTCGTACGACACGGCCCCGTCGCGCGGGACGGCGACGGTGAAGCCCGTGTTCGGGTCCGCCAGCGAAGCCACGTCGGGCACCAGCCGGCCCGACCCCGCGCGCGCGATGCGATCGCGCTGCCAGCTGGGGCGCGGGTAGAACGCCGACTCTCCGCCTCCCGCGCCGTACAGGAAGCCCGGTGGAACGATGCCACCGTTCTGCGCGAAGCGGGTCTGCACCTCCCACCCGGATTCGACGACGATGCGGTCGTCGGCGTCGAGGCCGATGCTGGCCCCGCCCACCGCGGTGACGTAGGGGCTCGAAGCCGGAGTCGCCACGTCGGTCTCGTCGTGGTGGTCCCCGGCGAGGGAGTAGTCGCCGTCGTTGCCGCTCGAGGCGAAGACCGACACGCCTCGCGAGGCGGCCTCGACGAGGACGCGGTTGAGCAGGGTCCGATCGGCGTCGGTGTCGAGCTCCTCCGGGCCACCGAACGAGAGGGACACCACATCCGGAGTGATCGGGGCTTCGACGGCGTCGAGAACGCGGAGGTACAGGGTGGCCGCGAGGCAGTCGTCGGCACCCCAATAGGCGATGTCTGCACCGGGGGCCATCGCGCGCACCGCCTGCACGTCGAGGTGCTGCTCGACGGTCCACGCAGAGGGCCCCCCGCAGCGGGTGACGTCCGGGTTCGCTGGAGCGTGGTGTGTGTACTGGCCCGCAGTCAGCGTCGGCAGTCCCTCACGTGAGAAGTACGCGTCGGTGTTCGCGGCGACCGTGTCGTCGTCGAACACTCCGACGATCGCAACCGTCGCACCGTCGCCGCGCGCATCTGCCGGGAGCTGGTGAACGGCCCGCAGCTGAGCGGGTCCGTACCCGCACAGCGCGTTCGAGCGGTGCTCGAGCTGAACCGACGCCGGCCACGACGACGACAGCGTCTGACCCCAGTACGCAGCGCAGTCATCGCTCCGCACCGGCGCCGCCGTAGCGCTGGGGGCGAGTGCATCAGTGTTGACGAGACCTGCGACCGACTCAATCGCCGTGGCCTCGCTCGGAACGGACAGATCACGCGTGGGAGCGATGGCCACACGCCCCTCCACCGTGGTCTCACCGAAAGTGGTGTCGAACGCTCCGGCGAACGCCGACGCCGGGCCGGCCACGGACAGCGCGCGGATGCTATCCCTCTCCCCGACAACTTCGAGGCCGACTGTCTTGAGCCAAGAGCGCGCCGCCCGCTTCTGCGCAGCGGTGGCGGAGTCGGAGAACAGGACGGTAGCGACAATTCGGGTGTCGAGTGAAACCTCGGGAGCGGCGGACGCCCACCCGGGAGCGGTCGCGGGAAGAACGCGCCGACCGTCGGTCGAGTCGGGTGACCTGGTCAATGGTGCGGAGCACGCGGTGGATACGGTCGCCGCTGCGAGCAGCAGGACAGCCAGAGAGGTCGTCGATCGACGACGGAGGCGTGGGGGCATGGACAGCTTTCTCGATCGGAGGCTCGGGTGAACCGATGGAGAGCATAACGATATTGAGAACCATTCTCATCTATGTAGCGAATGACCGCGCGGGCGATTCTGGCCGCGCGGAGGTCAGCCGTCCTGGGGTCAGCTGCGGGTCGTGTCATCCTGTGGGGCGCAACCCGAAGCCTCTTGCGACCCCGAGTACTGAGTCAAAGGGCGTCGGGTCGTCGGTGGGCGGTGAACCAGATAGTGAGCTCAACGAGAGCGCGTCGCACAACCGTGTTGTCATCGTGGTTCAGGTCATCGAAGGTGCTGCGAAAGCCAAGCGGAACGGTCTCTGGTTTCGCTTGGAGAATTTCGTAGCCCATTGTCCAGTCGCCACAACTTCGTTGGGGGATGCGCTGACTTGCCAGAACTCTGACATGTTCGTGACGCTCGTCTCTGGCGATGCGGGCGAGCAGATCTTTGACGACGTTTTTCGGCCCTTCCAGGACCCGCACGAACCGCCCTTCGCGATAGACAGCCGCGATGTTCACGATTGCCCTCGCAGTGCGGCGCGGTCGGAACATTGTGCCCGCGATCGTTGCAGCTGGGGTGACGGCGCCTGTCGTCGGGGGCGCTTCGATTGCCCTCGACCGCCCCGACGCGCTTGCGTGGAAGTGCGTCGCGTTCGCCGTGCTGTGCGCCGTGGGAACTTTCACGCTGCCCGGACAAACTTCGCCCCGGTGGTTCATCCCGTTGCTAGGCCTCACCCTCGGGGCGTACGCCGCCTACTCCGCTCTCCGGGCAAGCGCATACTTCCTCGACCTCGCTGAGACGACCGCATGGTCGAATACCTTCGGCCGAGCGACCGCGGACATCATTGGAGCACTGACCTTCGTCGTCGTAAGCGCATGCGTGTTCGCACTCCACTACCGGTCGCTCCCCCACCCGACCGATGCAAGGCCGCAGGAGCTCAACGTGGCTGACTGACACTATGCGCTTACCGCAAGATGCCGCCGAGGCTGAGAACCCCGTCGATGGTGTCGCCGGTGTCAGTCGGAAGATTTAACGAGAACCGTTCTCGAAAGCGTAAACACATTGCAATTCGTGCATGCGTGTGGTGGTCTACCTGATGTGGACACGATCGCCGGGCTCGACGATGCCGCCGAGCTGTTCACTACGACGAGCACTGAGCTCGAGCGGCATCCCGTGTCACGAGCGCGGGGTGCGTCGAGGCCCGCTTCCCCCGTCGGGGTGGCGGGCCTTTCGCGTGCCTGCCCCTCACCGAAGCCCCTCATGCCTTCTCCGGCTCCGGCTACCTTGCCACCTACGCAGGCCTCGCCGGCGTCACAAGGCGATCCGGCACATTGATCCGGGGAAAGCATCCGTCCGAACGAGTAAGGCAGATTTTCGGACGGGCCCTCTCCCTCTCTGCCCTCGGCGGGCTCCGGGCCCCGAAATCACGCGCTCACTACGATCGCAAGATCGCCCAGGCCGAGCGGCATAATCAAGAACTCAATGCTCTCGCCCGTCACTGACCCGATGTTCTGTTCGCCGTGCCTCGCGACGGCACCCCTACCAGCCGCCCGCTCAATAGACGCTGGCTTGGGCGCTGAAGCTACAAGGCGGCGCGCGCCATTCGGGAAGTGGAACCTCGGGGTATTGTTTCGACGCGCCGTCACAGGCGCGTCCCCGCGGGTGGCGGACGATACGACGGTCGATAACTCTGACGAGCCGACTTTGATGGTTGCAGGCCTCGGCTCCGCGGGCGACGGAGCGGCGGAGGCACCATGGTGTCAGCTGCGGCGAAGGCGGCGAGACCCGTGGGCCGGGGCGCGTCAATCACCGCGCCACTCGACTGTCGCATGAGCTCGGGGTCATGGTCGCGTGCAGAGGTGATCCCCTCGGGGTGCTTTTTGTGATTCCGGCCAGGTCGTGTGTGCCTACGGCGAGGACGTCCGCGGCGACAGCAGGAGCAGCGCAAGCGTCCACGCCGGAGACTGGATCAGAGGGGTACCTAGCAGCGGCTGAGATCGCCGGGGGCGGAAAATGGCCATACCGCGTCGAGTGTGGACGAAGTCGAGCGCGGATGACCTGCACCTCCCCTCATGGAACAGTCGCGCTGACCTCCTGAGGGTTCTTCTCGGTCCGGTTACCGCAGCGTTACCGCGAATGGTCGAACGCCCACCACGAAGGCCCCGGATCCCAGCATTTCTGCGGGATTCGGGGCCTTCGTGGTGGCGGTGACGGTGGGATTTGAACCCACGGTAGGGGTGAACCTACACAACATTTCGAGTGTTGCACCTTCGGCCGCTCGGACACGTCACCGCCGAATAGCTTACGACAGACTTGCGGATGCCGCGAATCGGCGCCTCGCGCCGGGCCCCGGCATCCGTTCATCCACCGTCGAAAGACCCCACTGGAAGCCGCCCTCGCCCGCTGCCAGGATCGAGCCATGAGCGTGATCGAGAACTCGAAGCTGACGGTCGTGGGCGCGGGCAGCGTGGGCGCGAGCGTCGCGTACGCCGCTCTCATCCGCGGTTCGGCGCGACACGTCGCGCTCTACGACATCGCTGCCGAGAAGGTCGAGGCCGAGGTGCTCGATCTCGCCCACGGGACCCAGTTCACCGGGTCGAGCGACATCACCGGCGGGAGCGACGTCGCGGTCGCCGAAGGCTCGCACGTGGTCGTGATCACCGCCGGCGCGAAGCAGAATCCCGGCCAGACCCGCACCGAGCTCGGCGCCACCAACGCCGCGATCATCCGCGACATGATGCCGAAGCTCCTCGAGGTCGCTCCGAACGCGATCTACGTCATCGTCACGAACCCCTGCGATGTCCTCACGGTCCTCGCACAAGAGGCCACGGGACTGCCCAGCCGCCGCATCTTCGCCTCGGGCACGGTGCTCGACACCTCGCGTCTGCGGTGGAAGCTCGCCCAGCGCGCGGGGGTCGCCACCTCGAGCGTGCACGCGTGGATCGTCGGGGAGCACGGCGACACGGAGTTCCCGCTGTGGTCGACGGCGACGATCGGCTCTGTTCCGATCACCGAGTTCGAGCTCCCCGACGGCACGCGCTTCGACCGCGAACAGCTCGACGCCATCGCCGTCGACGTCCGCGACGCCGCGTACAAGGTCATCAAGGGCAAGGGCGCGACCAATTACGCGATCGGCCTGTCGAGTGCCCGCATCGTCGAGGCGATCCTGCGCGACGAGCACGCGATCCTCCCGGTCAGCACGGTGCTCGAGGACTTCCACGGCATCAGCGGCATGGCACTCTCCGTGCCCTCGATCGTCTCGGCGCGCGGGGCGGTCCCGCTGGCGGCGACGCCGTTCTCAGCCGACGAGCTGACGCTGTTGCGCCGCTCCGCCGACGCCCTGACGACGGTCGCGGGGTCGCTGCGCGGCTGAGCCCCGAGGCGCCGCCGCGATAAACGCTCTCTGCGATGAGAAACGCACTCCGACGGCGTTTCTCAATGCAGGGGGCGTTTATGACAACGCGCGCGGCCTCATTGGTCGGATCGGGTCCGGATGCCGGGACCCCGGCCGGACGTGCGGCCGCCGATGCCGGAGCCCCGGCGACCAGCGATGTCGGAGGCCCCGCGTAGCCTGAGCACATGGCATCCCGACGTCCTGCTGCAGCCCCCGCGCCCTACCGGTGCACCGAGTGCGGATGGACGACGCTGAAGTGGGTCGGACGCTGCGGCGAGTGCCAGTCGTGGGGCACGGTCGTCGAGGCGGCGGAGCAGACGGGTATCGTCCGTTCGATCACGCCGGTCACCCCGGGGGCCGGGCGCGTCGCCCGCCGCATCACCGAGATCGATACGCAAGACGCCCCGCGCCGCACGAGCGGGGTAGGAGAGTTCGACCGGGTGCTCGGCGGCGGCATCGTTCCCGGCGCCGCCATTCTGCTCAGCGGCGAACCGGGTGTCGGCAAGTCGACGCTGCTGCTCGAGGTCGCCGCGCAGAGCGCCCGCGCGGGTCGCCGCGTCCTCTACGCCAGCGGCGAAGAATCCGCGGCACAGGTGCGGTTGCGTGCAGAGCGCACCGGCGCCCTGCACGACGAGCTCTTCCTCGCGGCCGAGACCGATCTCGCCACGATCCTCGGACACATCGACCAGGTCGAGCCGGGCCTGCTCATCGTCGACTCGGTGCAGACGGTGTCATCCGCGCACAGCGACGGCGCGGCCGGTCAGCCCGCGCAGGTGCGCGAGGTGGCGTCGGCCCTCATCCGCGTCGCCAAAGAACGCGGCCTGCCGATCATCCTGGTCGGTCACGTCACGAAAGACGGCTCGATCGCCGGCCCCCGCATCCTCGAGCACCTCGTCGACGTCGTCTGTCACTTCGAGGGCGACCGCCAGACCTCGCTGCGCTTCGTACGCGCCCTCAAGAACCGCTTCGGGCCCACCGACGAGGTCGGCTGCTTCGACATGACCGGCACCGGCATCGCCGAGGTCGCCGATCCCAGCGCTCTGTTCCTCGGTCACGGCGAGCCCGAACCCGGCACGTGCGTCACCATCGCCATGGAGGGACGGCGCGCTCTCCCCGTCGAGATCCAGGCCTTGGCCGTGCGCCAGACCGCTCCCAACCCGCGGCGCATCGTCAATGGCGTCGATTCCTCGCGCGTCGCGATGGTGCTCGCGGTGCTCGAGAGCCGCATGGGGCTGACCCTCTCCGACCGCGACGTCTACGTCTCGACCGTCGGCGGGGTGCGGCTGGTCGAACCCGCCGCCGACCTGGCGATCGCGATCGCCGTGGCCAACGCGGTGAAGAACCGCAAGGTCTCGAAGCGTCTCGCGGCGATCGGCGAGCTCACCCTGACAGGCGAGATCCGCAACGTCACCCAGGCCGCCCAGCGCGCGTCCGAGGCCAAGCGGCTCGGCTACCACACGGTGCTCGACGCCTCATCCCGCAAGCTGGCACAGGCCCTCAACGAGCTGCAGGTGCGCGGAATGCCACGCGACGACAGCGAACCGGGGTTCTGACGCAGGCGATCGACGAGACCGACCAGCCCCAGGAATTCCTCAGGGCGTCCACGCCACGGCGGGCGGACGGGATCGGCGGGAGTATCGCGAGGCGACTCGCCCTGCCCGATCAGCGACCGGGAGGCGCCGACCGGCGACGGCGGTGCGGGGAGGTCATTCCCAGCACGGCGGGGATGACAAGTCCGGCGGCGCACACGGCACCGGCGATCAGGTACTCCATGGCCTCGAGTCTTACACGCGTGGCCCGCGGGCGCGAGTTCGCGACGCGCGCTCTCGAACCAGCACGCTGTTCAGGCGTCGAGCGCGGCGATCAGGTCGGCGGGCGAAGCCTGGATCGGATGCGGTCCCGCGATGTCGATGAACACGGTGGTGATGGCATCCTGATGCGTTCCAAGGAACGTGCGCAGCCACTGCGGTGACTGCAAAGCGACGTGCGGGGGCAGCGTCTCGGGCTTGTGCGCCGCGTCACTGAAGAGCAGCAGCGCCAGCTGGCCGGTGTTCGGGTCGCGGTAGGTCCACACCTCGCCGACGCTGAGCGGGTTGTCGGCGTCGCCAGGGGTCATCAGCGGCACGACCGTCGGTCCGTGCCGGAGCGCAAAGGCGATCGCGGCCATGTCCTGCGTCTGCAGGGCGTCGACGAGCGCGGTGTTCTTGAAGTCCACGTCGAGCTTCTTCCCCTTGCGCTTCTTGCCTGCGGCCATCCTCCGAGCCTAACCGCGCGCGCCGCCGGGGCCGCATCGGAATCAGCGGCGGATTTCGTCGTCCGGAGGGACGATCCTCCCCCACCGCACAGAACCCGTCCACACGCCACCAGCGCGGCCCACGAGCCAGAGCACCGCGCCCCTTACGCCAAGAACCCCCGCAGCAACGCCTCGGATCCGGCGAGGTGGTCGCGCATCGCCGCGTGGGCGGCATCCGGTCTCCCGGCGAGGATCGCCGACACGATCGCCGCGTGCTGCGAGGTCGAGTGTTCGATGTTGCGCGGCAGTAGCGGAAAGGTGTCGAGCCACGCGTTCACACGCGCGCGGTTGTCGGCCACGAGCGGAACGAGTGACGGGATGCCGGCGAACTCCGCGATCGTGAGGTGCAGCAGGGTGTCGAGTCGGCGGTAGTCCTCCCCCTCGGCGAGCGCGGCCGCTTCGTGCCGCGCCCAGAGCACGTCGCGCTCCTCGGCCGACAGGGAGCGTCCCGCCGCCGCCCACGCCGCCCCGGGTTCGAGGACGCCGCGCAGGGCGATGACGTCCGACAGTTCGGCGGGCGAGACGACCGCCGGTTCCGACGGCCGCGGCACGGGGTCGACGACGAAGGTGCCGCCGTAGCGACCGCGACGTGTCTCGAGCCACCCGGCATCCGACAGTTCCCGCAGAGCCTCGCGCACGGTGTCGCGACTCACGCCATACAGGGCGGCGAGTTCGCGTTCCGCGGGCAGCGACTCCCCCGGGGCGACGAGCCCGAGCCGGACGGTCTGCACGATCCGCGCGGTGGTGTCTTCGAGCGCGTTGCCGGTGCGCACGGGACGGTACACGGCCCGGCGCAGGTCGTCGAGCGGCGCGTCTGTCACCCTCTCAGCCTGTCACGTCACCGGTTCACAGGGGCGTGACGTACGCGTTGGTGATGCCCCCGTCGACCACGAAGGCCGTCGCGGTGATGAAGGACGCGTCGTCGGATGCCAAGAACGCCACGGCCGCGGCCATCTCTTCCGGCTCCGCGAACCGGCCCATCGGTACGTGCACGAGGCGGCGCTGCGCGCGCTCGGGGTCTTTCGCGAACAGCTCCTGCAGGAGCGGGGTGTTGACGGGTCCGGGGCAGAGCGCGTTGACGCGGATGCCCTGTCGCGCGAACTGCACGCCGAGCTCGCGGGTCATGGCGAGCACGCCGCCCTTCGACGCGGTGTACGAGATCTGCGAGGTGGCCGAGCCCAGCAGCGCGACGAACGAGGCGGTGTTGATGATCGACCCGCGCCCGGCGGGCACCATGTGCCGCAGCGCCGCGCGCGAGCAGAGGTAGACGCTCTTCAGGTTGACGTCCTGCACCTTGTCCCACGCGGGGAGCTCGGTCGTCTCGATCGAGTCGTCGTCGGCGGGCGAGATGCCGGCGTTGTTGAAGGCGACGTCGACGCTGCCGAGGTCGGCGGCGACGCCGTCGAAGAGCGCGTTCACGGAGTCCTCGTCGGCGACGTCCACCTGACGGAAGTCACCGCCTACCTCGACGGCGGCCGACGTACCGGTGGTCTCGTCGAGGTCGGCGATCACGACGCGGGCGCCTTCGGCGGCGAAGCGGCGGGCGGTGGCGAGCCCGATGCCGCTGGCTCCTCCGGTGACGAGGGCGACACGGTCGCGCAGACGCTGGGTGAGGTCGATGGTCATGGTGCGGTGGTTCCTTTCACGCCGAACCTTGTCCCACGTATGGCTGGTTCAGAGCCTCTGAAGCAGCCATACGTGGGACGAGGAGCGTCATAAGTGGGACAAGGGGGCAGGGGCAGAGGAGGGCGGCGCGGTCACTCGGTGGCGTAGAAGACGTTCTTCGTCTCGGTGAAGTGCTCGGCGGCATCCGGTCCCAGTTCGCGACCGAGCCCCGAGGCCTTCATGCCGCCGAACGGGGTGGAGTACCGCACCGATGAGTGCGAGTTCACCGACAGCACTCCGCTGCGCACACCACGCGAGACCCGGATGCCGCGGCCCAGGTTCTCGGTCCAGATCGAGCCCGCGAGTCCGTAGGCGGTGTCGTTGGCGAGGCGGATGGCATCCGCTTCGTCGTCGAACGGCATGACCGCCAGCACGGGGCCGAAGACCTCGTCGCGGGCGATGCGATCGCCCGGCTGGGCGAGGACGACGGCGGGGGCGAACCAGAAGCCGTCGCCCTCGGGTGCCGACCCGCGGAAGGCGACTTCGACACCGTCGAGGAATCCCTGGACGGTGGAGCGGTGGGATGCCGAGATCAGGGGCCCCATCTGGGTGTCCTCGTTCGTCGGGTCGCCGACCTTCCACGCCGCGACCGCCGGTTCGAGCATCTCGAGGAAGCGGTCGAAGACGCTGCGCTGCACGAGGAGGCGACTGCGCGCGCAGCAGTCCTGACCCGCGTTGTCGAACACCGAGCCGGGCACTCCCGCGGCGGCCCTCTCGAGGTCGGCGTCGGCGAAGACGATGTTGGCGCTCTTGCCGCCGAGCTCGAGGGTCACGGGCTTGAGCATGCGCGCGCACCCGGCGGCCACCTCGGTGCCCACCTCGGTCGACCCGGTGAACACGACCTTGTGCACGTCGGGGTGCGAGACGAAGCGCTGACCCACGACCGATCCCGAGCCGACGACGACGGTGAAGAGCCCCTCCGGGAGCCCCGCCTCGAGCGCGAGCTCGCCGAGTCGGATGGCGGTGAGCGGGGTGAGCTCGGCGGGTTTGAGCACCACGGCGTTGCCCGCGGCGAGCGCGGGGGCGAAGCCCCACGCGGCGATCGTCATGGGGAAGTTCCATGGCACGATGATCCCGACCACGCCGTAGGGCTCGTGGTAGGTCACATCGAGACCGCCCGCGACCGGAATCTGCGATCCGATCAGACGCTCGGGCGCACCGGCGTAGTAGTTGAGCACCTGGGCGACGTGCTGGGCCTCCCACCGGGCCGAGCCGATCGGGTGGCCGGAGTTCTTGACCTCGAGCGCGGCGAGCTCGTCGACGTGCGCCTCGACCACCCGGGCGAAGGCGCGCAGCGCGTCGGCCCGGGCGACGGGAGCCAGGGCCGCCCACGCGCGCTGCGCACGGACGGCGCTCGCGACCGCCGCATCCACGTGTTCGACCTCTGCGCGCTCGAGGGTCGTGATCGGCGATCCGGTCGAGGGGTCGATGACGGTGAAGGTGCTCATGCGGGAACTCCGTGGTGCTCGGGGGATTCGAGGACGCCGGTCCGGGACGCCCGGTATCGCGCCGCCGCGGCGACGAGTCCGAGGAAGAGCCGCCGGTCCTCGGCGTTCTCTTCCGGATGCCACTGCACGGCGACCAGGTAGTCGTCGCCGTCCACCTCGACGGCCTGCACGAGCCCGTCCTCGGTCCGCGCGGTGACGCGCAGGCCGTCGGCGACCCGGTCGACGCCCTGGTGGTGGTAGCTGTGGACGGTGAGCGCCCCGGCCCCGACGAGGCCGGAGAGCCGGGTGTCGGCATCCACTTCCACGACGTTCTCGGCGAAAACGCCGCCGCCGATGCGATACCTCTCCGTGCCGAGCGCCTCGGGTAGATGCTGGTGCAGCGTGCCGCCCATCGCGACGTTGATCAGCTGCAGCCCCCGGCAGATCCCGAAGACCGGGATGCCGCGCTCCCGCGCCCCCGCCAGCAGCGCGATCTCCCACGCGTCGCGGTCGGCGCGAGCGGGGTCGGTCAGCGGGTGGCGTTCGGCACCATACAGCTCGGGCTGCACGTCGAGGCCGCCGGTGAGGATGAGCCCGTCGAGCCCGTCGAGCACCGCGGCAGCCGCCTGCTCGGGCCGCGGCTGCGGCGGAAGCAGCACGGCAGAGGCGCCCGAGGCCGTCACAGCGTCGAAGTACTGCTGCGGAAGGAACGAGGCGCGCACGTCCCACACCCCCTGTTTCGCGCGCTCGAGGTAGGTGGTGAGCCCCACGACGGGGGTTCGGCTCGGATCAGAGGCGCTCGAAACCACGCACCCGCTCCCAATCGGTCACGGCGGCGTCGTAGGCCTCGACCTCGATACGCGCCTGGTTCAGGTAGTGCTCCACGACCTCCTCGCCGAAGGCGGCGCGGGCGACCGTCGACTCCGAGAAGAGGCGCGCGGCCTCGCGCAGCGTCGTCGGCAGAGTGTCGACCCCGGCCGCGTAGGCGTTGCCGGTGAGGGGCGCCGGCAGCTCGAGCTCATTCTCGATGCCGTGCAGACCACCCGCGATGATGGCCGAGATCGCGAGGTAGGGGTTCACGTCTCCCCCGGGTACGCGGTTCTCCACGCGCAGCGACGAACCGTGACCGACCACGCGCAGGGCGCACGTGCGATTGTCGATGCCCCAGGCCACCCCCGTCGGGGCGAAGGAGCCCTTCGCGTAGCGCTTGTACGAGTTGATCGTGGGGGCGTAGAGCAGCGTGAACTCGCGCAGAGTCGACAGGATGCCGGCGATCCAGTGCCCCATGAGCGGGCTGAACCCGTGCTCGCCGTCACCCGCCATGACCGCCGCGCCGCCGTCGCCGCGCACGGAGAGGTGAATGTGGCAGCTGTTGCCCTCGCGCTCGTTGAACTTCGCCATGAACGTCAGCGACTTGCCGCGCCGGTCGGCAATCTCCTTGGCACCGTTCTTGTACAGCGTGTGATTGTCCGCGGTCTCGAGGGCCTCGGCGTAGCGGAAAGCGATCTCCTGCTGGCCGAAGTTGCACTCGCCCTTCACGCCCTCGCAGTACATGCCCGCTCCGTCCATGCCGAGGCGGATGTCGCGCAGCAGCGGCTCGAGTCGGGTGGTGGCGAGCAGGTTGTAGTCGACGTTGTAGTCGGTCGAGGGGGTCAGGTGCGTGTAGCCCTTGGCCCAGGCGTCGCGGAACGAGTCGTCGAAGACGATGAACTCGAGCTCCGTCCCGGCGTAGGCGGTGAGGCCGCGCTCCGCCAGGCGGGCACGCTGGGCGTTCAGGATGCCGCGG
>Ga0308159_1001313_pt1 | contig 37416 bp, 28 predicted proteins | sample PhyCR1_FD_201040 | JGI IMG/M metagenome (GOLD analysis project Ga0308159, IMG submission 201040) | Phyllosphere microbial communities from UC Gill Tract Community Farm, Albany, California, United States - DLSLC.R1 | ecosystem: Host-associated > Plants > Phyllosphere > Unclassified | place: USA... | reverse complement strand
TATTTCCGTGATGATCTTCTTAAATCTGCGGGATTTTTGTAATTGTCATATTTAGCCTGCCAGAATTATAGCATTTATTGCTTTTCAGCGAGGATGTTGATGCCAAAACTGGAAGTCAATGGGGGGGGATTTTCCACAAGCCTATAGCCATGTTGGCTTAATGAATGCCGCACACTGCATTGCAATTAAATTGGATAGACCAATATTTTTGTAAAATTAATCCCAACTGTATTCATAAATTAGATGAATACGGTTGGGATTTTTAGATAGGATGCTGAACTAAATTTACTGCGTAGCTTTCCGCTGCGCTACAGGTCAGCATGACAAATCGGTTAGTTCATCCTATGAAAAATCGTCTTTGCTTCAGCAGATTATTTATCTGCTCAAGTAATCTCAATCAAAGATTCTGCTAATGAGATTGCTTCGTCGTTCCTCCTCGCAAGGACGAATTTGCTAGGGGATCGTCCTCCTGAACTTGTTCAACATAACAAATCTTCAAATAAATTATTGAATTTCTGTAACTTCATCTTTAGCCAAACCCCAAAGTAATTTTCTTACTTCTTTAAAATCATTCAAATAATACTTCGCTTCAGAAATGTTATTTCCAACTTTAATGGTAAAGGCATCATTTGGAAGGGCTTTGAAAATATCTTCGTCAGTATGGTCATCACCAAGGGCCAGGATAAAATCTGGTTGTTTGCCATAGAGCCAGTTGAGTGCGGCCTTTCCTTTATTAACTTCCATATTTTTAAATTCGATTACTTTATTACCGGGCATCAGCTGTAGGCCTTTATCTGCTGCCAGAATTTTTAAATGACTTACGATTTCATTTGCTCTTAAATCGCCTAATCCTTCTTCTGCTTTACGATAATGCCAAACCAATGAATAACTTTTTTCTTCGATGAAAGATCCTGGTGTTCTATCTGTATAGGTTTCCAGAATTGATTTCATTTCCTGTTTCCATTGATCTGTTAAAAGTGGAAGGCAATTCCATTTATCGCCATATGTTTTTTGCCATGCGCCATGTTCGGCTATTAAATCTACTTTTAAGTGGCCAAACCAATTCTCTAATGTTTCATTTCTTCTTCCACTGATAATGACCACTTTGTTAGCAGAATCTGCAGTTAGCTTGGTAATTAAATTATAAAGTTCCTCATCTGGCGATGCATCATCAATATTTCCGGCAAAATCTACAAGGGTGCCATCATAATCAAGGAATAATACCCTATCTGTAGTCTGATCATATTTTTCTGCAATTACTTCTTTGATGGAAGTTACTGCATGTTTTGTTAGCAATGAATTTTGAGAATCTTTCACTTCGTCTAGTCTTAAAATAAAATTATTAACCCAATGTTTCACATTGAATTTTTCTACGATATTCCGCATGGCTTTCATACGGCTTTGTTGTTCTTCTAGGGGCATTTTGAGGGCCAGTACGATGGCCTCCATAATGTCTCCAATATTATTTGGATTTACAATTACTGCATCTGTTAATTCTTTAGATGCACCAGCCATTTCGCTTAAAATAAGTACGCCGTTGTTGTTATTCCTACTGGCTACATATTCCTTACTTACCAAATTCATACCATCACGCATAGGTGTAACCAAACAGATATCTGCAGTAGCGTAAAGTGCTGATAAAACTTCAATTGGAAAGGAGCGGTAGAAATAGTTAACCGGAATCCAGTTAATGGAACGATAACGGGCATTTAAATTACCAACAAACTGGTCAATTTGTTCCTTTAAGTCACGGTATTGAGGAACCGTGTCTCTTGAGGGAACAACTATCATGTATAACTCAATTTTCCCGATATATTCTGGATGTGCCTGGAGCAATAATTCCAAAGCCTTTAGGCGCTCTAAAATGCCTTTGCTGTAATCTAGCCGATCAATAGAAAGAATCACTTTCATATCTTCTTTCCCTTTGCGGAAGTATTCTATTTCTTTCTCAACTTCATCGTGAGCAGTTAGATTGGAGAATTTATCAAAATCAATCCCCATAGGAAAAGCTTCAACAACAATTTGCCTTTCATTACTGTTTAACACATTTGCAGAAGAATTAACAGGAAGTAATCGCGTTGCCGTACTTAAAAAGTGGCGCACATCATCATAGGTATGGAAACCAATTAAATCAGCACCTAGCATTCCGTTTAATAATTCATCCCGCCAGGGAATTAATCTAAATATTTCGTAAGATGGAAAGGGGATATGCTGAAAGAAGCCTATGGTAGATTTCGGGAGTTGATCACGTAGGATTCCTGATAGCAGTAGCAGCTGATAATCCTGAATCCATATTTTATCTTGATCTGAAAGTACCTTTAGTGCTGCAGAGGCAAATTTTTGATTCACGGATTTATAGCAATCCCAATAGCTTTGCTCATAATGGGCGTAAGTAACGAGATAATGAAAAACGGGCCATAAAACTTCGTTAGAAAAGCCTTCGTAATATAAATTTATTTCTTCCTGGGTTAGAAACACCGGATAAAGATTGAGGACCGAGAGTTTGTCTATTACCTCTTGTTGTCTGTCTTCAGGAACCTCTATTCCGGGCCATCCGATCCAGATGGAATTGCCTGTTTTATAAACATCTCCAAGGCCTGTTGCGAGCCCGCCTTCACTTGGGATGAAGGTGTACTCATTATTTTCTTCTATGATTTTAACGGGTAGTCTGTTCGATATTATAACTGTTTTCATGCTTGTATTTGATGTATCCACATAAATAAAAGCACATAGGATTGATTTTGTTTGAATTTTTGATTTAAAAAAACATTCAAATGATCAGTAAAAATCGTTTATCTCCATTTTTTCACAACTTATAGGTTTGTATGATTATGTTTTTAAGCTGCTTTTTTGATTCAAATTGATGTCTTTTAAACATAATTAAATAGCAGTGAAAAAGTTGTTTGTTCGTTAGGGATAGACACCACTTCGATACTTCCACGGTGCATTTTCATAATATTGCGGCTAATGGTTAAACCAATTCCGGAACCATTTTTCCTGGTGGTATAGAAGGGAACAAATATCTTTTCCAAATCTGCAGGTTCAATTCCCTTGCCATTATCGGTAACATCTATATAAAGTTTAGTGTTTTCCAGTCGATGCCTTACCGTGATGTGAGGCATGTCTGATCCCTCGACAGCATAAATACTGTTTGTGATAAGGTTAATTAACACTTGTTCAATCAGTTTTAAATCTAGCTGAACGCTAATTTTTGAACTGGTTTGTTCTACCTCCAGAACTACATTCTTAACCTTTGCAAATGGCTGCATTAACACCATAATGTGTTTTAAGATTTCACCAATGGTATGCGTTTCGAGGTTTGGTGTCGGCAGCTCGGCAATAAGGCGGTAATCTTTAACAAAATCAAGCAGCCCGGCAGAACGACGCTTAATGGTTTGAAGGGCCATTTTTAAATCTTCCATTTCATCCAGGTCTAAACTTTCCTTATTGGTTACCATACTGTTAATGGTATCTGAAAGGGAACTGATTGGGGTAATGGAATTTAAAATTTCATGAGAAATTACACCAATTAACCTATTCCATGCTTCAGTTTCCTTTTGTTCAATTTCATCTTTTATATTTTGAAAACTAATGATGGTATAATTCTTTCCATAAAGGTTAAGTGGAATAACTTCAGTAGAAAGCTGGATAAATTTCTCTTGTACTTTAAGTTCCAGAAATCGTTTTCCACCATTTTGTATCTGATCAATTTCATGTGCGAAAGCGGGCAGGTGTTGTTTTACCCGGTGCCAGTATTTGTAAGCCGGCACGCCTAAAAGATTAGATGCTGCCTGATTAAAGAAGGCAATTTCCTGATGCTGGTTTTCTGTAGTTGTGTTATTGATCACAATTACCCCAACAGGCACTTGTTCAAGAATGGTTTTAATGAGCTGAAACATGGCTTCCTGCTCTAAACGAATTTGTTTATGAACCTGAAGAATCTCTCCAAATGATTCATACAATTCTGGGAAACTACCCTTAGTTGTTTTGTTTTTAAAATTTAATGTGTGATCCCTGGTTTTTACGGCCAAGATAAACCGTTTAATATCCGAACGAATTTCGTTAATATAATGGTATAAAGAAATGATTGTACCCAGCAAAATTAAGCCCACTCCAATAATGGTAAACCAGAGTTGAGTGTTTTTAATCAGGTAAAATAGTAGATAAGCCAGCAGATTAATGACCAGCAGCCGAAATATTAATCGAAAAGTAAAGCGTTTGTAAAACATGTTTTTAAAGCTTAAAGCTAAAAGCTAAAAGATCAAAGCTTTCTGCTTTAGTCTTTCAGCTTGAGCTATATTCCAAATTTCTCAATTCTCCTGTATAAGGCTGCCCTGGTTAGGCCCAGTTCTGCAGCTGCTTTTGATATATTTCCTTTGTGTTTATCTATTGCTTTCTGTACCATCATTTTTTCCATATCACCGAGTGCCATCTCATCTGGAAGGGTATTGGTTTGGGTAAAACGTTGCGGACTAAGCTGTAAATCTTCTTCAGTAATTTCTTTTCCATCACTCATAATAACTGCCCGTTCTAATACATGCTGAAGCTCACGTACGTTTCCAGGCCATTTATAATTTAGCAGCATGTCTTCAGCTTTGCTGCTTAAACTTCGACTTTCTTTATGATATTTCGAACTAAATACCTGCATAAAATGAGCGGCTAAAAGCAGAATATCTGTACCACGCTGGCGTAAGGGCGGCAATAACAATTCGACCGTGTTGATCCGGAATAGTAAATCTTGTCTGAATGTGTTTTTAGCCACCATTTCATTTAAGGGCATGTTGGTTGCAGTAATTAAACGAACGTTAACTTTACGTTCTTTGCTTTCTCCTAAACGAGTAACAGTTCTGTTTTGGAGCACACTTAAAAGTTTAGCTTGCAAGGGTAGGGTTAAATTTCCAATCTCATCTAAAAAGATCGTCCCGCCATCTGCCAATTCAAAACGTCCTGGTTTATCTTCTTTTGCATCAGTAAAGGCACCTTTTGCATAACCGAAAAGTTCACTTTCAAATAAGTTCTCATTAAGTGATCCTAAATCTACATGCATAAAAACCTGGTTCTTTCGTAGCGAATTTCCATGAATTTCATACGCAAAAACCTGCTTCCCGGTTCCATTTTCGCCTAAAATTAAAACATTGGCATCTGTTGGAGCAACTTTTATTAAGGTATTTTGAAGCTGCCTAATTCCATCTGCCTTACCTACAATATTCTCAAAGCCACGGGTCATGTCTTTTTGTAGCGAGGAATGGATTTTCTCCAGTTTTTTTACTTTCCTGTTGGACTCCCGCAATTTTGAAGCTGCTGAAATGGTGGCAAAAAGTTTTTCGTTTTCCCAGGGCTTGAGGATAAAATCTGTTGCCCCTTTTTTGATGGCTTTTACTGCAAGCTCTACATTTCCAAAGGCTGTCATTAAAATGACCACGTAATCTTTATCAATTGATAAAATGTGTTCTAGCCAATATAATCCTTCCCGGCCGTCACTTGCACCTTTTTGATAATTCATATCCAATAGAATGATGTCAACTTCATTTCTACTTAATAGAACATTAATTTCTTTGGGCGATTTGCAAGTAATAACTTGTTTTACCTGCTGCTTAAGAAAGAGGCGGGCACTTAAAAGGATGTCGTCATCATCATCAATGATTAAAACTGTGGCGTCTAACATGGTTTTATTTCATAATACCTCTCCCTGTTAAAGGAATTGGTGGTTGTTTTTTTTGCTGTCCCTCTCCTTAAAGAGAAGGGAATAAAGGTGGGTAGTTTAAACCCAGAGTTTGAAACGTTGTTTTTTCTGCTTCTAGCCCCCCTCTCTTTGAGGAGAGGGGATAAAGGGAGAGTTTTTTTTCTAATCCCCCTTTTCTAAATGACTATCATAACATCAATTTACTACCTAACAAAATTAATTAAACTGTTCGCTCCCGCACAATAGCTGTTCGATAATGAACAGCTAAAAATAGTTAAAAAAAATAAATAGCTGTTTAATAGTGTTTTAAGTCTTATTTTGCTAATTGGCATAAGCTTGGATATTAGGCAAATCAAATAGTGAAACCAAACAATGGACAAAAAAATAGAGAAGAAAAGATTTAGTACTAAAACCTTAATTATAATAGGCGGGGCAGTTGCTTTTGTAGCAGTTATAATTTATGGCTATACTCTATCGCTAAAGAAAACTTACAGTGCAGATGCAGATAAATTAACAATTAGCAAAGTTGAATATGGTGATTTTGAAGATGTTGTTCTCCTCAATGCCAGTGTGGTTCCATTAACGTCTGTTATTGTAAGTTCATCGGAAGGAGGAACCGTAGCAGAAATCTTTACCGAAAACGGAGCATCTGTAGTAAAAGGGACGCCATTATTACGCATTGCAAACTCGAATGCGATGTTGGGTTATACTTCACAACAAACTGCTGCAACAGAGCAAATTAATCAGTTACGTAAATCAAGGTTGGATCTAGAGCAAAATCAACGCATCTTAAATCAGGATGTTTTGGATGTAGAAAATAACTTACGCACCGCTACTCGCCAGTATAGATTAGACAGTTCCTTATATTTAAAGAAAGTAATTACACTTCAGGAATTCAATAAATCAAGTCAGGATTACGAATACTATCAAGGTAAACTGAAAATTGTTAAACAAGCCATTAAGCAAGAAAATCAGAGTAGAAAAATGCAGCTGGCACAAATAGACCAGTCGATGAGCCAAATGAATGAGAGTTTGGAAATGATCCGCAAAAATATTGAGAACATGACTATCAAAGCGCCTGTTTCCGGAAAATTATCGTCTTATGATCCGGTTACAGGAAAATCTTATAACTCTAATGAAATGATTGGAAAAATTGATGTACTCCAGGGATATAAATTGCAGTCTGGTGTTGATGAATATTACATCAATCGGGTTAAAGAGGGACAAACGGCCAGTTGTGAATTTAATGGTAAAAATTATAATTTAACAGTAAGTAAAGTTATTCCAGAGGTTACTGCAGGTCAGTTTCAGGTTGAGATGGTTTTTAAAGGTGCAGCTCCTGAAGGTTTACGCAGAGGTTTATCTCTGCAAACCAAGCTAACCTTATCTGATAACAGCAAATCATTATTGCTGGCACAAGGTCAGTTTTTTCAAAGTACCGGTGGCTCATGGGTATTTGTGGTGAATAATGGGAAGGCAACCAAGAAAAATGTTAAAATAGGGCGGAAAAATTACTTGTATTATGAAATTTTAGATGGTTTGGCCAAAGGCGATGAAGTGATTACCTCATCTTACGATCAATTTAACCAGTATGATCAAGTGGAGATTGGGAAATAGGTAGAAGATAAGTCGGTTAGATGGGGCAGGTGGTGAGGTGAAGAGTTGGGCAATATGAATAGTAAAAAAATATAAGATATAATCAGGTCTCGATACCTGATACTACATACTTGATACTAAAAAGCGATGATTAAAATAGAAAATCTGGAAAAAGTTTACAAAACTGAAGAAGTAGAAACTACGGCACTTAATGGAATTAATCTTCATGTAAGAGAAGGTGAATTTGTTTCCATCATGGGGCCATCTGGCTGCGGAAAATCTACCTTATTAAATGTGATGGGTTTATTGGATAAGCCTGAAAGCGGCAGTTATAAGTTTATTGATACAGAACTTTTAACACTAAACGACAGAGAACGTTCCAATTTCCGTAAACGAAATATGGGCTTTGTTTTTCAGAACTTTAACTTAATCGACGAGTTAACCGTTTTTGAAAACATCGAGCTGCCTTTAATCTACAATAAAATTCCGGCAGGCGAACGGAAGCAACTGGTAAATGAAATCATCGAAAGGATGAACATTGTAAACCGAAGTGGCCACTTTCCACAGCAACTTTCGGGTGGACAACAACAGCGCGTTGCTGTAGCCCGGGCATTAGTAACCAAGCCTAAATTGGTTTTAGCCGATGAACCTACCGGAAACTTAGATAGCTCTCATGGTAATGAGGTAATGGAGTTGCTTTGCGAACTTAATGAAACCGGAACCACCATTGTAATGGTAACACACTCCAGTCATGATGCCAGTTTTTCAAACAGAATTATCAATCTGAAGGATGGACATGTGATTTCTGAAAAGATAAATAAGAGCAGAAACGAGGAATTGATATAAAAATAAGCCGAAAGCTTAAAGCACAAAAATTAATGTGCTTAGCCTTATGATAATAAGAATTTAGTTTAGTTAATGATAGCCAACCGAAATCTTCCTGGATGGGAGGATTCGGGACAGGCGCTGATTATCTTAAACCTAAAAAACCAAAGACTGAAGATTAAAACGGTTTACAGGTGCTTTAGTCTTGCTGCTTTTAGCTCTTAATACCTGATACTAATTAATTGACCCTACAAACATGTTCAAATTAAACTTAAAAATCGCTTTGCGAAACCTTTGGAAAAATAAAGGATTCTCTTTGATCAATATCGGAGGTTTAGCCATTGGCTTAGCCAGTTGTATGGTTTTGCTCATTTACGTAGCTTATGAGTGGAGTTATGACAAGCAATTTACCAATAACGATAAAACTTATGTGATTTATCAAAATATGGAGGCTAATGGTAAGACTTTTAGTTGGGCATGGACCCCTAATGTAATGGCCAAAGAAGTGCAGGAGAAATTACCAGGAGTTAAATATGCATCACATTCTACCTATCCAAGAGCTAACCTAATCACCGTTGGTAACAATAAATTAATTAGCAAGGTTGTATTTGCTGATCCTTCTTTCCTTAAAATATTTGATTATAAATTTATTAAGGGGAATCCTGTAAAGGTTTTGGAGAATTTAAATTCTATAATCCTAACAAAATCATTTGCAAAGAAGCTATTTGGAGATGAAGACCCAATAAATAAAACTGTCAAACTGGAAAATCAGGATGTTTTGAAAGTAGAAGCTGTTATAGAAGATAGCCCAGCCAATAGCAGTATAATTTTCGAATGTATCATGCCATGGGATTTATTTTTGAAGAGAGAGACGTGGGCAAAGGAGAATAATTGGGGTAATAATATGTGCTTAACGGTGGTTCAGTTGCAGGATAATAAATTTTTTCCGGCCGCAAATGCTTATATACATGATATTTATAAACGCAATCAAAAAGAAAACCTGGCGTTTGCGTTATTGCATCCTTTATCCAAATGGCACTTATATGGTGACTTTGTAAATGGAAAATCTGTAGGTGGAAAAATAGATCAGCTTAAAATATTTTTGCTGTTGGCATTTTGCATTTTATTGATTGCCTGCGTAAACTTTATGAATTTATCTACAGCCCGTTCAGAGCGCAGAGCAAAAGAGGTTGGCGTTCGTAAAGCTATTGGATCTTCAAGGCAATCTTTAATCAACCAGTTTTTTTTAGAATCTATCTTAATTACAGTTGTGGCTACAGTTATTGCTTTTATTTTAGTTGAGGTCAGCATTCCATATTTTAATAATCTATTAAATATCAAATTAGAAATTGATTATAGCAATTTTAGATTTTGGGCTGTGCTTTTTATTTTAATGATTTTTACTGGATTTATCGCGGGTAGTTATCCGGCACTTTATCTATCTTCTTTTGAGCCCATTAAAGTATTAAAAGGTTTAAAACTTAAAACTGATTCTTCCGTATCGGTGAGGAAAGTTTTAGTGGTAGGACAATTCGTTTTTGCTGCCTGTTTAATTGTGTGTACAGCGGTAATCTATCAGCAACTGAATTACATTAAGAATAAACCGATTGGTTATGATCAATCTAACCTCGTACAGATTGCCGTGCAAGGTAACATGATGAAATATAAAAATCTGGAGTTGCTCAAAACACAATTACTAAAATCTGGCGCTACGAGTGATGTAACATTTTTTAGTTCGGACGTTACAGAAGGCGGAAACAATACAACCAATATAGATTGGCCAGGGAAGAATCCTAATGAAGTTATTTCTTTTAACCATAGGTCAATAGGTTATGATTTTATAGAAACCATGGGGACAAAATTAATAAGCGGGAGGGAGTTTTCTAAGCAATTTCTAGTAGATAGCAGCAGTGTAATGTTAAATGAGGCAGCAGTTAAAATGATGGGTTTGAAGAATCCAATTGGTGCGGTGATCACTTTTTGGGGTACCAGGTTCACAAACGTTGGTGTTGTTAAAGATTTTGTTGTAGAAAGTGCCTACCAGAAGGTAGCGCCAATGATTTTTCGATTAAATACCAGTGAGGATATTAGCGTCATTATAGCAAGGCTAAACCCGAATCAGAATATGAGTTCGTCGCTGGCTACAATTGATGAAGTAGTGAAAAATATGGAGCCAAATTATCCTGTAAACCGAAAATTTGTAAACGAATCTTTCGAGGTTAAATTTCAGGATGAAAAAGTATTAGGTTCACTTGCTAATTGGTTTGGTTGTTTTGCCATCTTCATTTCTTGTTTGGGTTTATTAGGATTAGCGCTTTTCATGGCCGAGCAACGTAAAAAAGAAATCAGTATACGTAAAGTTTTAGGTGCGAGCACGGCCAACATCCTTACACTTTTAAATAAGGATTTTATCAAACTTGTTGCTATTGCGAATGTGGTTGCCTTTCCACTGGCCTATATGGTCATTAATAAATGGCTTTCAAGCTTTGAATACCGGGTTTCCATATCTGCTTTGCCGTTTATTGCAGCTGTAGGAATATCGGTAGTTATTGCAGTACTAACAGTGAGCATACAATCGATAAAAGTTGCGAAAGCTAATCCTGTTGATGCTTTGAAATACGAATAAAAGCTAAAAGCTTAAGGCTCATGTCTTGATACCTGATACTAATTGCCTGATACTACGAATATGTTCAAATTAAACCTGAAAATCGCTTTGCGAAACCTTTGGAGAAACCGGGGGATAACTGCCATTAATGTTGGTGGTTTGGCTATTGCCCTAGCTGCTTTCATTTTAGTAGCCATGTATTTTACTTATGAAACCAGTTTTGATCAGACAAATCCTAACTACGAGAATATTTATGTGGTTGGAAGGGTAGAGCCTGATTTTAAAACCAATTATACCTCACCACCGCTAGCAAAAGTAATTAAGCAAAACTTTCCTGAAGTAGAAAATGCAGGGATAACAAAGATAAACCGATCATGGGAGCTGGCCATTAAAAATGGTAAAAATGCAATTTTTACGAAAAATATTTTGCAGGCTGATTACAATGCAGCAAAAATTTTAGATATCAATCCTATAGGTGGGCTGATTAGGCCTTCGGGCGATGTGGAAAGATTGACTTATCTAAATGTTGAGAACATCAAAACGTTGTTTCCAGATAAAAAAGATAATAAACCTGAAATGGTTAGCTATGGATCTGCGAATTCAGGGATAACCGGAACAATTGCCGGTGCGATCATTAATAATGAACATTCAAATTTTAGCTTCGACGGTGTATCTATAGGCAACGAAATTGGAAAAGGAGAAACCTATGGATATAATAATTACAACACTTTCATCCAGGTAAAACCAGGAACGGATATTGCAAACCTTCAGGAGAAAATTACCAATTTATACAGAGCTGAATTATTAAAAGGCGAAACTGATTTAAAAACAATCGATGAAATAAAGGGTGTGTCTATATTTTTAGATCCTTTGGCAAATCAGCATTTAAAGCCAAAAGCAGGTAATGACACACCATACAAAATATTAATTTCGCTCTCGGTTTTAAGTTTTTTAATTCTGGTAATTGCTTGTATCAATTTTACTAACCTCAGTATTGCTCAGGCTACAAAAAGAGCCAAAGAAGTAGGGATTAAAAAGGTGATGGGTGCTTATCGACTTCAGCTAACGACTCAATTTTTAACTGAAATATTCATTCAGTGTTTGGTTGCAACTGTTATGGCGATGATTTTTGCCGAATCGGCATTGCCATATTTTAATAATTTGTTTAAAGTAAACTTAACGCTTTGGCATGCTGGTAATAACCTATTCTGGCAATTGCCTTTGGTTTTATGCCTCATTACCATCATTGCCGGGATTTATCCTGCTTTAGTTCTATCAGGTTTTAAGCCAGCATTGGTTTTGAAGGGGAATTTTTCCACCAGTAAACAAAGTTCCTGGTTGCGAAATGGATTATTGGTTTTCCAGTTTAGTATCGCAGTAATTTTTATTATTGGTTTGTTTATTATTAACTCGCAGCTCAAATACATGCGAAGCGAGGATTTAGGTTTTTCGGCAAATCAGGTCGTGTATATTAAGAACATCAGCATGTTTAATAAACCTGAAAAATTCGCTCCCGTTAGAGATAAAATCTTAAAAATCCCGGGAATAAAATCAGTAACTGTAGCTACTGGCGTTCCTGATGGTAGCGAAAATGGAGGTAATGGTTATACAGTAAATGGTGTGCAGAAAAGCATTGATTTTGTCGATGTGAATTTTGATTACTTTGAAACACTTGATATTAAATTAAAAGATGGTCGCTTTTTCTCAAATACCTATAAAACGGATACAGCCAATTCAGCCATTATAAATGAAAGTGCCGTTGCGAAATATGGAATCAAAAATCCAATCGGACAAACAATGAGAGGCTGTAATATAGACTATAAGATTGTAGGGGTAGCAAAAGATTTTAAAGCACAAGGATTTGAAAGTGCCGTTCAGCCTACTATTTATGCCATAAAAAATCCTTGCGGAAATTTCAAAACGCAAATCATGGTTAAAATTGAGGAAAATAAAATGGCAGAAGCTTTGGCTGCTTTGAAAGCACAATGGCCGCAAATAAATCCTCAGGATGGCGAAGACTTTAGGTATGAATTTTTAGATGAGCTTTATGGCAAACTATTTAATAAGCAGGAGCAGCTACAATCAGTATTCTTCTCTGCAGCATTGCTTACCATCTTCATTGCTATTTTAGGCTTGTTTGCCTTTGCAAAATACATCACCAACGGGCGCATCAAAGAGATCGCAGTGCGTAAAATTTTGGGCGCAAGTGATATTCAAATCTTCAAATTAATTAACAGTTCATTTTTTATCATGGTGCTTGCGGCTAATGTAATTTCCTGGCCGGTAGCGTATATCCTAACTAAAAAATGGCTTGAAACATTTGCTTATCGAATTGATTTGCCAGTTTTACCATTTATTAGCAGTGCATTGATAACGATTTTATTAACTGTTTTAACGGTGAGCATTCAGGCAAAAAAAGCGGTGAAAGCCAACCCTGTTGATGCCCTTAAATATGAGTAAAGCTGAAAGCTAAAGGACCAAAGCTTAAAGCGATTTTGAAGGAGCTTTAAGCTTTCACCTCTTAATACCTGATAATCAATACTTGATACTAAAAATATGTTCAAACTCAATCTAAAAATAGCCATTAGAAACCTTTGGAAGAATAAAACTTCATCTTTCATTAATGTAGTTGGTTTGGCTATTGGACTGGCCGCCTGTTTAATGTTATTATTATACGTTTCTTATGAATTAAACTTCGATAAGCAGGCGAAAAACTGGCAAAACGTTTATGTGGCCATGACGAATGTTCCGGGAGAAGGTAATAAAATCGTAGGCACTTTTAATGGTTCTACCACAGCATTAGGCCCACTCTTTAAACAATATCTACCAGAGGCAAAATATATTGCCAGGATGGATTATGGCAAAAAAAGCTTAATTGCAAACGGACAAAACAGCTATAAAAAAGATGCAAAGTTTGCCGAGCCTGATATTTTGAAAATGTATGATTATCAATTTCTTGCTGGCGATGCAAAAACGGCGCTAAAGAATCCTCTTTCGGTTATTTTAACGGAGAGTACTGCAAAAATCCTTTTCGGAACTATTGATGTATTGAACAAATCGGTTCGTTACCAGAATCAGGAGAATTTAACAATAACAGGTATTATTAAGGATTTGCCAGAGAATAGCTCTAATCGTTTCGATTTCTTAATGCCATGGTCGTTCTATGAAATTGTGGATGCCAGTGCTAAAGAATTAAGCTGGAACAATTACAGTTTTGTAACCATGGTTTCGCTAAATCCGGATGCAGATATTGATCAGGTAAACCGTAAAGTCGAAGCTTTAGTCAAAGCAAATACCGAGCAAAATGCACAGTCGCAGCCCCATTTTTTATATCAGGCAGGCAAACTACACTTATTTGGAAAGTTTGAAAACGGTAAGCCGGCTGGAGGTGATATCGATCAGATCTGGCTTTTTGTAGGCTTGGCATTTGGAATATTGTTAATTGCCTGTATCAATTTCATGAATATGGCTACAGCAAAATCAGAAAAGCGAGCGAAAGAAGTGGGTATCAAGAAAACAATTGGCGCAAACCGTTCGTCATTAATTTTACAGTTTTTAACCGAATCGATGGTGCTCACCTTTATTGCGGTTGTTCTGGCTATTGCTTTATTAGAAGTTTCTCTTCCAGCATTTAACCATTTATTGAATATTAATTTGGGTATTTCATATTTCAACACTGCAAGCTGGGTTGGGATACTTGGAATCGTAATGGCCACAGGTTTAATTGCAGGGAGTTATCCCGCATTTTATTTGTCGTCTTTTAACCCTATTCAAACCTTAAAGCGAAAAGTAAGTTCGAAAGGATTATTCTCTATCAGCTTAAGGCAAGTGTTGGTGGTTGGCCAGTTTTGTTTTGCCATTATCCTCATCATTTCTACTTTGGTGATCTATCGCCAGATTCAATATATAAAAAATAAACCAGTTGGTTTTGATGTTAATGCTTTGGTTGAGATCCCGCAGGAGGGTGAATTGAAAACTAAATTCGATTTGTTCAAAGCGGAAATGTTAAAATCAGGTGCGGTTACTTCTATGTACCAGTCATCGATTAGTCTTTCTCATCATGGCCGTAATTTCATGGATATAAAATGGGACGGAATGACCAAATCTGAAAATACAGTGATGTTTAATCAGGTGGCGACTTCGTACGATTTTATCAAAACCAATGGTGTTAAATTACTCGAGGGACGAGATTTCTCGAAAAACTTCGCATCAGATACCAGCGCCTTGCTGGTAAGCGCCTCGGCTGTGAAAATATTTGGCTATAAAAACCCTATAGGCAAAAGGGTAAATCTTTATGGTACTAACGCTTATATTGTTGGTGTTTTTGATGACTACGTTTGGGATTCGCCTTATAAATCAAATAACCCTCAGGTTGTATTTTTAAATCCTCATCAAACCGGTACGATTACCATGCGCCTGAATAAAGCGAATAATTTACAAAGCAACATTGAAGCAATTAACAAAATAACGAAGGCATTTAATCCAGCTTATCCAACGGAAATAACTTTCATAAATTCTTTATACCAAGAGAAATATAAATCTGAAAAAACACTGGGCATCCTTTCTAACCTTTTCGGCGGACTTGCCATTTTTGTATCATGTTTGGGTTTATTTGGTTTAGTTACCTACAGTGCAGAACAAAGAACTAAAGAATTTGGTGTTCGTAAAGTTTTAGGGGCATCTGTGGCAAATCTGATGCAGTTATTGTCGTTATCTTTCATAAAAATGATTGTAGTGGCCATCATTATTGCGGTGCCAATCAGTTATTTCGCAATGGGCAAATGGCTCAGTAATTTCGAATTCCATACCGAATTTACCTGGTGGATTATCCCTGTGGCCGCTATAACAACACTATCCATGGCATTACTTACGGTCAGTTTTCAAGCATATAAAACCGCAAAAGCCAACCCTGTTGATGCACTTAAATATGAATAGAAATAAGTTGCCGGTTGCGGGTTGCCAGTTGAAAGCCTGGACCCAAAACAGGTAACCAATAACCCATAACCTAAATATGTTCAAATTAAACTTAAAAATCGCCTTGCGGAACCTTTGGAAGTATAAGGGATATACCGCTATCAATATTTTCGGATTATCAGTCGGATTAGCCAGTTGTATCCTGATTTTTATTTTCGTGAGGTATCAATTAAGCTTTGATAAAGATTATTCCAATGGAGATAGAATTTATCGGGTAGTTTCTCAGTGGAAATACAATGATGGAAATGAGTTTTACTCACAGGGCGTTCCGCTACCATTGGCACCAGCCATGCAGAATGATTTTTCGCAATTTGATGAGGTTGCGGCAATACAACAAGGTGGAGGAATAATAAAGGTGCGTTCGCAAGCTGGTAGACCAGAAATAAAGAAAGATGAAGATGTATATTATGCAGAACCTGCATTTTTCGAAATATTCGATTATAAATGGCTCTCTGGTAATCCTACCCAGTCTTTAACTGCACCCAATCAGGTCGTATTATCTGAAAAAACAGCCACGACCTATTTTGGCGATTGGCGTAAGGCAATTGGCAGCAGCATCAGCCTTGATGGCAAAACCAATTTTAAGGTAACAGGGATAATTAAGGATAATCCTCAGAACAGCAGTTTCCCCCTGACCATTGTTTTTAGCTATTCCAGTTACCATGACAGAAATAGTAAATCCTGGGGAGCCGTTTCATCAGGTTCGGAGTGTTATGTTTTGCTAAAAAAAGGCGCATCAATTGATCAGTTAGCACAGCCTTTGGCACAATTTATAGAAAAATATTATACAGATAAGGGCCCGGGAAAAGAAAGTCATTCTTTTCAACCACTAGACGATATTCATCACAATGTTAACTATGGCAGTTTTGGTGGAGGCACAACACCTTACAAACAATTGGTTGGTATAAGTGTAATTGGTTTGTTTTTATTGTTAACCGCTTGCATCAATTTTATTAATCTGGCTACTGCACAAGCTGTAAGTCGATCAAAAGAAGTTGGTGTACGTAAAGTTATGGGTAGTCGGCGTAAACAATTGGTTTGGCAGTTTTTGAGTGAAACTACTTTGATTACTTTTATTTCATTATTATTTGCGTGTGTTTTAACCGAACTGTCACTTCCAGGTATGGAGCGTTTATTTGGAGCAAATATTTCTTTTAGCCTTTTTGGTCACCCTATTATTTTTATCTTTTTGTTGGGTTTATTGGTTACAGTTAGTCTGTTAGCTGGATTTTATCCAGCTTTGATTATGTCTGGCTTTAGTCCGGCACTGGCTATTAAAAATAAGGTTTTAGCCAATGCTGGTGGTATTGGGTTACGTAAAACGCTAGTGGTGGTTCAATTTGCCATCACCGCAATTTTAATCATTGGCACCCTGGTTGTAATTAAGCAAATGACCTATATCCGAAATAAATCTTTGGGTTTTGATACTAGCGCTATTGCGTTACTTAGTATGCCTACAGATAGTTTAAGTAAAATTAAGTATAACACTTTTAAGGATGTTATTTTAAAAACTCCTGGCATCAGTAAGATTAGCTATTGTAATGAGGCTCCTTCCTCACGAAATAATAATGAAACGAATTTTTCATACAACAGTTCAAAAGATGCTGATTTTCAGGTAAACCTAAAAATGGTTGATGAAGATTATGTTAAAACTTTTGGTTTAAAGCTTATCGCAGGCAAAGTGTTGCCAAAAAGTGATACAGCAAACGCTTATATGATCAATGAAACACTCCTTAAAAAGCTGAATGTGCGCAAACCAGAAGAAGCATTGGGCAAGTTGATTAATCTCTCCGGCCGTATTGCACCTGTAGTAGGGGTGGTAAAGGATTTTAATAATGTTTCCTTACGCGAAGCCATTTCACCAATAGTTTTATTTTCCAGCAAAAATAATTACCACAGGTTAGCCATTAAAGTGGCTTCAAAAAATATGCTTCAAACCTTAAAAACAATTGAAAAAACATTTAATAACACCTTTCCTGATGACGTTTATAAAATCAATTTTATAGATGATCAGGTAAAAAACTATTACCGTACTGAACAAGTGATGGGAACCCTATTTAAGGTTTTTGCTGCTGTAGTGATTCTAATTTCTTTTATTGGTTTATTTGGTTTAATTTCTTTTGTTGCTACACAAAGAACCAAAGAAATTGCCATTCGCAAAGTTTTAGGTGCATCTAATCTGGAACTAGTTCATATGCTAAATAGCTCATTTTTATGGATGGTGCTGATTGCCAATATGGTGGCCTGGCCTGTAGCTTACATTTTTATTAAACAATGGTTGTCTGGTTTCGAATATCGGATTGAACTCAGTATCTGGCCATTTGTAATTGCGATGATATCTTCGTTAGCCATTACTTTGGTTACCGTTAGTATCAGATCTTACCGAGCCGCTAAAGCAAATACAATTGATGCGCTGAAATATGAATAAAGCTGAAAGTTAACAGACTAAAGCTTAAAGCGATTTGCAGGTGCTATAGTCTTTCTGCTTTTAGCTCTTAATACTAAAAACCTGATAATTAATAATCTAGAAATGTTCAAACTCAATCTAAAAATAGCCTGGCGAAACCTTTGGAAGAATAAGTTTTATGCCTCCATTAATATTACTGGTTTAGCAATAGGATTAACTGCTTTTGTGCTGTTATTACTATATGTTAATTACGAGGAGAGTTATGACACATGGTCGCCAGAATTGAAAAATGTTTATCAGGTCAGGGCGTTTCATTCTAATAATGCACCAGATAATAAGCAATATTGGCAGACTTCAAATGAAAGTAGAATTGCGGCGTTACTGAAGCAAAATATTCCGCAGGTTACTGCTATCACAAAAGTTGAAAATGATTGGTATCAAAATTATGCCCTGACGGTTAAGGATCACAAGTCGGTAATGATTAAAGGGATACGTAATGCAGATTCAGCCTTTTTTAAAGTGATGCCGTATAGCTTTTTAAAAGGCAATGAGGCAACAGCACTGAGCAAACCTAATAGCATTGTACTGAAAAAGGATTTGGCATTAAAACTTTTTGGTACTGAAGATATTATTGGTAAAACCATTAGCATAGTAAGGTGGGAGGGGGATGCCAATACAGATTTTACGGTTACAGGAATTGTTACGGAGCCCAATACGCCACAAAGTGTTAATTTTTCAGGTATTATTCATACAGGCGAGTTTGATCAAGATAATCAAAATCCAACAATGCATAGATATATGGAAATTTATGCCAGGCTATTTAATCATGAGGATTTGAATCAAATAAATGAAAATGTAAAGAAAGTATACATCAATAATCTGAAAAGTACATTTACCAATAGCCAATACTCTTATGCAGATTATTTAAAATCAGGAAATGCACCAAATTGTAAGCTATTGCCTATAAACGAAGCTCATCAAAACCCTTCCTTTGTAGCTGGTTGGATAGAAAAAATCAAGCCTGTTTCTTTAATAGTTACCTTTTTACTCTTAATATCCATCATTAACTTTATTAATTTAGCTACTGCGCAGTCATTTCAAAGAGCTAAGGAAGTTGGTGTTAAGAAGGTGCTCGGCTCTAGTAAAGGGTTGCTTGTGAGACAATTTTTAATGGAAACAGGATTGCAAAGTTTGTTTGCCTTATTAATTTGCGGCGTGCTCATAGAATTGTCTTTACCAGCTTTTAATCAGCAATTGGGGCTAGATATTAGCTTTTGGTCAAACCATAAATTGTTCTTTATACTCTTACAATTACTTGGGTTATTCTTAATTATCACGCTGCTGGCTGGCTTTTACCCGGCAAAAGTGTTGTCAAACTACAAACCAGCAGCTGTATTAAAAGGAACTTTTTCTAAGAGTAATAGAGGTTTGGTACTTCGTAATTCGTTAATTGTACTGCAATTCGTGATCTCAGTTACACTGATCATTGCAATAGGAACGATGCAAACGCAGGTGAGCTTTATGAATCAAAAAGATTTGGGTTTTGATAAGGGCAACGTGATTAATATCAGTGCTAACTATGATGAAAAAGTCGCAAATGATATCAGAAAAGTCTCAGGGGTGCAATATGTTGGCGCTACCACTCAGGTAATTGGAAACACGTATGCTTATGCAGATAAGATTAATTTTCAAGGTAAAAAATTAAATTTAAACATGGTAACCGTAACCATGGAAGCATTTCCTGCTTTAGGTATAAAGCCATTACAGGGACGGCTTTTTTCATCACTTTATAAACAGGACACTATAAATACGGTGGTGCTAAATGAATCTGCAGCGAAGCAGTTAGGGGGTGTGGTAGTAGGTAAACAATTCAGATCTTATGAAAATGTTTTTCAAATCATTGGCGTAATTAAAGATTATCATGCAGAATCATTTGATAAATCTATCATTCCAACCATTTATAAAGTAACCTATTTAGGAGGCATGAGCGCAAATGGAAATTTGCTTGTTAGATTTAATTCCAGTAACTATCAAGCCATTATTAGAAAAATTGAGGAGGTATGGAAAAAATATTATCCTAATTATCCAATGAACTATCAATCTTTAAATGATGCATTCATTCATAGTCTGGAAGATAATAGCCGTTTTATGAACATGATTCTCATATTTAGTGTAATTTCTGTTTCACTGTCTTTATCAGGCTTATTTGCCTTATCCACTTTTGTGGCCAAACGAAGAACAAAAGAGGTTGCGGTAAGAAAGGTGCTAGGCGCATCAAATATGCAAATCGTTAATCTGCTTAATAAATCTTTTTTACATTTAGTTATTGCGGCTAACTTAATCAGCTGGCCTATTGCCTACATCCTCATCAAAAAATGGCTTGACGGATTTGTTTATCGGATAGATATGCCTGTTTTACCCTTCATCATGGCAACAATTACCTCTTTGATTATAGCCATTTTAACGGTAAGCATTCAAGCGAGAAAGGCTGCTATTTCTAATCCTGTTAACGCACTTAAATATGAATAAAGCAGAGGGTTGTGGAAGAAGTTATTTGGGTTATGAGGTTAGGTTTTTAAACTCCCAACTTTAAAGCGGTTATGGAAGAGGTTGGATGGATGTGAATTTGGAAATAAAAAAAAATAATAAATTTTCAGGTTTAGATATGATTTAAAATTAGTTGCTATGAACCATTTATTAACCTTTCCAACCCCTAACCTTATAGCCTTTTTCTAACCCATTTGCCCAATCTTGATACCTTATACTAATTACTTGATACTAAAATAAAAATGATTGAACTTAAAAATATCGAAAAATACTATTCCAGCAAAGGTATAAAGCATTACGTTTTGCGTCATGTAACCACAACCATTAAACAAGGTGAATTTGTTTCCATTATGGGACCGTCAGGTGCAGGAAAGTCTACCTTATTAAATATTCTGGGTATGCTGGAAGAACCTACCTACGGAACATACGAGTTTATGGAAGAAGATGTAACCCGTTTAAATGAACGGAAACGCATAGAACTGTACCGCAACCACATTGGTTTTGTGTTTCAGGCTTACCACTTGATTGACGAAATGACAGTTTATGAAAACATTGAAGCGCCTTTGCTTTATAAAAAGGTTGGTGGTGCAGAAAGAGCCAGTAGAATTGCAAACTTATTAGATCGTTTTAATATGGTTGCAAAAAAAGATTTGTTTCCCAACCAGCTTTCGGGCGGACAGCAACAATTGGTAGGCATTGCAAGGGCACTAGCTGCACAGCCTTCCATAATTCTTGCTGATGAACCAACCGGGAATCTTCAATCTGCTCAGGCGGAAGAAATTATGCAACTTTTTCAGAAGCTAAATAAAGAAGATGGCATTACCATCATTCAGGTAACGCACTCGGAAAAGAATGCACAATACGGAAATCGAATCTTAAATATTGCCGATGGCGTGGTCAAAGATGATATAACATTAACTGCGGTTTAAGGCAGTTTTACTTTGTAAATCCGGTAAGAATAGTCTGTTCTGTCCTTACCGTTATTGTATTTCGCTTGCCTGTTTATTTGTGAACAGCTAAGGTATAAGTAGCCATCATTGCCTATACCAAAAGAATCTGGCCAGCTTAACCGCTGGTCGGTTACTAAAGTATGAAGCTTTCCGTCTGGACTAACATATTTAATCGAATAATCTGGCGAAGAACTGAGGTAAATGTTTCCTTTCTTATCTGCAATCATACCATGACAAACACCGGTTTCAGCTACCATTTCTACAGCTTGCGAAATTTCTGTTTCACTTAATTTAGCATCTGCTAAAAACTGTGTTTCAATCCGATACAGTTTGGTCTGATTAATTGCCCTGAAATAAAAATATTTATTATCATGCGTTAATGCTATACCATTTACATTTGAATTAAAAGGTTTACCTGCACCATCTACCACATCACGATTATCTAGATGGAGGATGAAAGCCGGATCGGCCAATGTAGCTTTATCTCTCTGAAGTAGCATTCTTGATTTTCCAGATTTTAAATCCAGCACTACAATTGCACTCAAACCTGGGTCTGATAGATAAGCGAGTTGTTTATCATGATCAATCACCACATCATTTAGTGCACTTTTGTCTTTTGGCAAATCATTAAAATGATAAACATTCACAACCTTATTATTGGTTAAATTGATTTGCAATAACTTAAACTGGCCGTTTTTCTTTTGCGTTTGATCGCCTCCAAAAATAGATGCGCCGCCGGCAGGCTTAGAATCCAGCACCCAAAGGAAATTCTTTTCATCAGCATATAAGTCCTGCACGTTCACAAAATGGCTATTTGTATTGATGGTATCAACCTTATTCCATTCCTTATCTGGATATGGCATTCTCTGACCGTTAACAATTTCTGTTAAACCGTACACATAAGGCTCACGATTTGGAAATGATACAAATAATCGATTGGTTTTGGCTGAAACACTTACACCAATCGGTTGGCTTTTTCCAAATGAAGCCACTTCAATAAGTTTAGATTCCTGAGCCATAATACTAATGCTCAATAAGATGCCGATAATGAATATAGAAGTAGTAATTTTTTTCATAACGATTGATGGAAGGATTTAAATAATAACTCTAAATGGAAGCTTAATGTTTTTCGCCAGCTTAAGTTACCTTTGCGTTATGCAGAAATCTTTTATAGACCAGATGGGGAAGGAGATTACCTTTAATTTTCCACCTAAAAAAATTATTTCTATTGTACCCTCACAAACAGAACTGCTTTTTGATTTAGGCTTAGATCAAGAAATAATCGGTTTGACGAAGTTTTGCATTCATCCGATAGAAAAATTTGCTGAACGTACTAAAGTTGGCGGAACTAAAAAACTTAATATAGATTTAATTAAGGATTTGAAGCCTGATTTAATCATTGGTAATAAGGAAGAGAACTCGCAAAGTGATATTGAAGAACTTTCTGAATTTTTTCCGGTGTGGATGAGTGATATTTTTACGCTGGATGATGCCATGAAAACCATTATTCAGATAGGAGCATTAGTAGATCGGGAGCCGGAGGCCAATTATCTGAATCACCTGATCTCTGCTGGTTTCAGAGATTTACAAACACTTTCATTGCAATATCATGTTGATAAAAAAGTAGCCTATCTAATCTGGCGGAAGCCCTATATGGCTGCGGGTAAAAATACATTTATTGATCACATCATGTCAATGAACGGGATTACAAATGTGATTAAGGAGGAGCGTTATCCTGAGATTACACTTGAGGAACTGAAAACTTTAAACTGTGATTTGATCTTACTTTCCTCAGAGCCCTATCCCTTTGGTTCAAAGCATATTGAAGAAATTCAGTCTGTTATTCCAAATACCAGAATTATACTGGTTGATGGCGAAATGTTTAGCTGGTATGGCAGTCGGCTCGTAAAAGCAGTTCAGTATTTTTTTGAATTTCAGAAAGAACTATATTGATTCTTTTTAGCAGTATTTTCATAAATTGTAGCGTTGTTTAAATTTACTACGTTCTAGTCAGTATGAAAAAAATACTTGTATTATCGCTATTTATAGCCATTTTTTCTGGTTGCACATCCTTTAAAGATTCGAATACTGCCAACAGGGCAACTGCAACCGGAACGATTCAAAAAATCGGTATGACCACCTTTCAATACGGTACACATTTGTTAACAACTGAAAATAAGACTTACGCCCTGAAGAGCGGTTCCATTAACCTGGATCAGTATATGAATAAAAAAGTGACGGTTAAAGGAAAGAAAGTTAAAGGTTACCCTATAGATGGCGGACCTGAATTTTTGGATGTCACACTAATTAAATTCTAAATAATTAATCTTGCTTTTGGTTTTAAGGCTTTGCAAGGAAGTACCCGCCATGAATAGGATTTTTTTGTTCACTAAACAATTGATTCGAAAAGCTCCGGTTTTTTCTACCGGACTTTACGTGGAAAGCGGGACTGTCAAAACCGATTAGCGCTGAAACTGCTTTTCAGATTGATTTTTAAATGAAATTTTTCTCGCTCTAAATTAAAGACTTAGCTTTTTTTGCGAAAAATAATTGATGATTTTTGGTGCATACCTTTTGATTATTCAATCTTGTTTCTATCTTTGCAGTCCTTACAAAATCCTAATTGCGGATGTGGCGTAATTGGTAGCCGCACCAGACTTAGGATCTGGCGCTTCACGGCGTGGGGGTTCGAGTCCCTTCATCCGCACTATAAATGAAGCCGTTTTGAGTTAAATCGAAACGGCTTCGTTTTTTTTAAAAACATTGATTAACAAAAATTGATGTGCTGTTAAATTAAAAAGATATGTGCCATTTGTCTCAAATCTCATATCTTGTTACTTAAATCTAATTGCACATCTCAATACTCATATCTTTAAAAAATGAATATTACACAGGAAAAAACCGGCAACTTAAATGCTGTTGTAAAAATCAAAATCGCACCTGCTGATTATAGTGCCAAAGTAGAAAAGGCAATCAAAGACCAAGCTAAAAAAGCACAATTACCTGGTTTTCGTAAAGGAATGGTTCCTCCTGCTCATATTAAGAAAATGTATGGCAAGAGCATTCTGGTAGAAGAAGTAAATAACTTGTTAAATGATACTTTGTCTAACTACATTGCTGAACAAAAAATTGAAATTTTAGGTCAGCCATTGCCACAGTTAGAAAATGAGCGTGAATTTAAATGGGATAATACAGATGAATTTGAGTTCGATTATGAGTTGGGTTTAGCGCCTGCTTTTGATGTAAATGTTTCTTCAAAAGATAAATACACAGAATATGTGATTAAGGCTGACGAGAAAACTTTAGAAGAACGTGCTAAGAATCTACGTCGCAGTTATGGCAAAATGACAAACCCTGAAGTATCTGCTGAAGGTGATGTTTTGTATGCTGAACTGGTTCAATTAGAAGCAGATGGTTCTGTTTTCGAAGGCGGAATTTCAAACAGTGCAACACTTCGTTTAGATTTAATCAAAGACGACGAAATTCTTAAAACTTTAATCGGTCTGAAAAAAGATGATGTCGTAAACATTAATATTTCAAAAGCATTGGATGATGTTGCTGGTGTTGCAAAAGCGCTTAATATTTCGGAAGAAGATGCGGCAGATTTGAAGTCAGATTTCCAGTTAACGGTAAAAAATGTTAACCGTTTAGAAGAATCAGATTTAAATCAGGAGTTTTTTGATAAACTTTTTGGTGAGGGAACTGTTACTGATGAAGCTGGTTTCAAGGCGAAAATAACCGAAGAAGTTGAGGGGATGTTTAAACAAGATGCAGAACGTAAATTATCTAACGATATTTATGAAGACCTGTTGAAAAAACACACATTCGAATTACCTGATGAGTTTTTACGCCGCTGGTTAAAAGCTACGAATGAAAAATTAACAGATGAAGAATTAGCAGAAGGTTATGATGATTTTGCTAAAAACCTGAAGTGGACTTTAATAGAAAATAAAATCATTAAGGATAACAACATTGATATTAAATATGAAGATGTTGTTCAGGCCGCTAAAGCGAAATTAGATGCACAATTCAGAATGTACAGTCCGGCGCCGCTTCCTGAAGATCAGTTGGCACAATATGCTGTTCAATTCTTACAAGAAAAAGAAAATGCTAACCGTGTTTTTGAAGAAGTAAAAGCATTAAAAACTTTCGAACAAATCAAATCTATTGTTACACTTGAACAAAAAGATATAGATTACGATAAGTTTTTGGAGATGGATAAGAAGTAGAGCGTTAGGTGGGGAGCGTAAAGCGTTTAAAATGATTGTTCAATTGCCTGTATTTAGCAATGGCTCAATTTAAATTTTAATAGCTCGAAGTTTGGCAGTTGTCAATCAAGTTGGCTGATAAACTTCTAGATATAGCTGACCGATTGTCAGTTGATAAAAAATATAGATTTGCAGAGCAGCTCAATGGGGCTGCTCTTAGCATATCTAATAACATTACAGAGGGCTCAGAATCTGTTTCAAACAAGGAATTTGCTCATTATCTGAATATTGCACACCGATCTGCTTTTGAAAATGCGAATATTTTGGTAGTATTGGAAAGAAGAAAATATATTTCTGACACAGAACTGCTTTATTATCTGAAAGAATTAGATAAATTGGCACGGAAATTAACCAACTTCAGGAAATATTTATTAAAATAATAATCCAGTTTGGCTCCTCGTTATTCAAACGCTTAACGCCAAACTTCAAACGCAAGACAAGATTATGAACATAGATTCACAAGAATTCAGAAAATTTGCCGTTAAACATCAGGGTATTGGCAGTTTACATGTAGATAAATTTATTGCACAAGCTAATCTGAACCCTCAGAATATGACGCCATACATCATTGAGGAACGTCAGCTAAATGTTGCTCAGATGGATGTATTCTCCAGGTTAATGATGGATCGTATTATCTTTTTAGGTGATGCCATTCATGATCATAATGCAAATATCATCCAGGCGCAATTGTTGTTCTTACAATCAACAGATGCAGACAGAGATATTCAGATTTACATTAATTCTCCAGGAGGTTCAGTTTATGCAGGTTTAGGTATTTATGATACCATGCAATACATTCAACCAGATGTAGCTACCATCTGTACAGGTATGGCAGCCTCAATGGGAGCGGTGTTATTGGTGGCCGGTGCTAAAGGAAAGCGTGCAGCTTTACCACACTCAAGAGTAATGATTCACCAACCTTCAGGCGGCGCACAAGGCGTAGCATCTGATATGGAAATCAACTTAAGAGAAATGTTGAAATTGAAAAAAGAATTATACGATATTATTTCAGAGCACTCTGGTCAAACTTATGACTGGGTAGAGAAAGCTTCAGATCGTGATTACTGGATGACAGCTGACGAGGCAAAAGGATTTGGTATGGTTGATGAAGTGTTATCGAGAAACTCGAAAAAAGATGGCGAAACAAAATAAAGAATCCCGTTGTTCATTCTGCCATTCTGGCAAGCATGAAACATTAATGTTGATTGAAGGCATGGATGCATTTATCTGCGATAAATGTGTTACCCAGGCCAATCAATTGCTAGCGCAGGAATTAGGAACCAAAGGGACAAAAAATATTCAGGAGGCTATTAATTTATTAAAGCCTCTTGAAATTAAACAACACCTTGATCAATATGTAATTGGTCAGGATGATGCTAAAAAGGTATTGTCAGTTGCGGTTTATAACCACTATAAGCGTTTAAATCAGAAAGTTGATAAAGAAGACGAGATTGAGATTGAAAAATCGAATATCATGTTAGTAGGCGAAACCGGAACAGGTAAAACACTTTTGGCGAAAACCATTGCTAAAATTTTACATGTACCTTTCTGTATTTGTGATGCAACTGTTTTAACAGAGGCTGGTTACGTTGGTGAGGATGTTGAAAGTATCTTAACCCGTTTATTGCAGGCAGCTGATTATGATGTGGCTGCGGCAGAACGTGGAATTGTTTACATTGATGAGGTGGATAAGGTTGCCCGTAAAAGTGATAACCCATCCATTACCCGTGATGTATCTGGCGAAGGTGTGCAGCAGGCTCTATTAAAGATTTTAGAAGGTACCGTAGTTAATGTTCCACCTCAGGGCGGACGTAAACATCCGGATCAAAAAATGATTCCGGTAAATACGAATAACATTTTATTTATCTGTGGTGGTGCGTTTGATGGTATTGAGCGCAAAATTGCTAATCGTTTGCGCACACAGGCTGTAGGTTACAAAGTAAAGAAAGATGAGACTGTTTTAGATCTTAAAAATCTTTATAAGTATATTACACCACAGGATTTGAAATCGTTTGGTTTAATTCCCGAATTAATTGGGCGTATCCCGGTTCTTTCTCACCTCAATCCTTTAGATAAAGAATCATTGCGCAATATTTTAACTGCACCAAAAAATTCATTAATTAAGCAGTATGTAAAGTTATTTGCTTATGAGGAAGTAAATCTTGAGTTTGAAGATGATGTTTTGGATTTTATCGTAGATAAAGCAATGGAGTATAAATTGGGTGCCCGTGGGTTAAGATCAATTTGTGAGGCCATTATGTTAGATGCAATGTTTGATACACCGACACAAACGGATGTCAAGGAGTTGCATATTAATCTCGATTATGCGATAGAAAAATTTGAAAAGGCTGACTTCAAAAAGTTGCAAGCCGCATAAAAATCAAATCCTCTCGCGAAATCGAGGGGATTTTTTGTAAATACGCTTAGCGCCTTGCGCAAGGCGCTAAACTCAGTATTATGAATGAAGAAAAAGACGTAAAAAAAGACGAGGCTATTGGAGAGAAATCAAAAAAAGTAAAAGAAGTAGAGAGTCCGGTTAAATCCGGACTAAAATCTAAAGAAGAAATTGTTAAAAATTGGTTGCCACGTTATACGGGTCGCCCTTTAGATCAGTTCGGTGATTATATCTTATTGACCAATTTTAGTAAGTATGTAAGCATGTTTTCCGAATGGAATGATAATGCTCCGATTATGGGTTTAGATAAGCCTATGCAGAGCGTTACAGCAAATGGAATTACGATTATCAATTTTGGAATGGGAAGTCCGCTGGCCGCAACCATGATGGATTTGTTGACCGCAATTATGCCAAAAGCTGTTTTGTTTCTAGGTAAATGTGGTGGCTTGAAAAAGAAAAATCAGTTAGGAGATTTAATTCTGCCAATTGCGGCAATTAGGGGAGAGGGAACTTCAAACGATTATCTTCCTGCTGAGGTGCCTGCATTACCAGCCTTCGCATTACAGAAAGCAATTTCTACCACTATTCGTGATCATGGCAGAGATTATTGGACAGGAACCTGTTACACCACCAACCGCAGGGTTTGGGAGCATGATAAAGAATTTAAGAAATATTTAAAAACCTTGAGAGCTATGGCGGTAGATATGGAAACAGCCACAGTATTTACCACTGCTTTTGCCAATAAGATTCCGGCTGGTGCATTGTTATTGGTTTCAGATCAACCTATGATTCCAGAGGGCGTTAAAACAGCTGAAAGTGATAGTAGTGTTACAGAAAAATATGTGGAGACACATTTAAGAATTGGTATTGATTCGCTTAAACAATTAATCAATAATGGCTTAACGGTTAAACATTTATTGTTTTAATGCTCATCGTCAGTGCTAGGCACGAAGCAATCTTAATGCTATAGAAAGTTATTTATATTCATAGATCAGCAAATGCTGGTCTTTTTTTATGCTCATATTTGATACTGAATCAGGGGCAGAGTATTTGTATTTAGTTGTTATGCCACTGATCAAAGGGGGGGCAACTGAGTTGTCTGACAACTGAAAACAGTAAAACTCGTCTTACGTTTAAAGTCCTTTCGAGAAGGCTTTTTTAGCCGACAAAGCAATCTATTCAGTTAAGTTCTTTTAACTAACTGAATCATGGGAAGGAGCAATTTACTGAAAAATGTTTCCTGCTTAAACATAATAAGTGAATGGTTATTCTTGAGAGGATAAACGATGAATTTTATTCCATCTATCGGTTTGGTGTCTCACCAACTGAAAACATTTTGATTTTAAATTACTGATATTGAAGATTATTCACATTGAAGAATATGCTGATTGGTGAGACATCAAAACACTAAAGAGAATGTTCTACAGAACGATTGGTTTATAAACTATTAACGATTTTTTAAAGAGCTTAATAGACATATTTAAATATATAGAAAACTTAAAATGCCGGTAAACAAAAACGGACCGACAATTGTCGATCCGTTTTAATTCTAAAAGATAAAGTAATATTATCCTAAATATGATTTTAATATTTTACTTCTTGAAGTATGACGAAGACGCTGAAGCGCTTTATCTTTAATTTGACGAACACGCTCACGCGTTAGGTTAAATTTCTCACCGATTTCCTCTAAAGATAATGGGTGATTAGAACCAAGTCCGAAGAACAATACAATGATTTCTCTTTCTCTTTCTGTTAAAGTAGACAATGAACGTTTAATTTCTTCAGAAAGTGATTCGTTAATTAATGAACTATCTGTATTTGGCTCATGGTTTTCCAATACATCCAATAATGTATTTTCTTCACCCTGAACAAAAGGAGCATCCATAGAAACGTGACGGCCAGAATTACTTAAAGTATCTGAAATCTTATCAACAGTGGTTTCTAAAATATCCGCTAACTCTTCCGGAGAAGGCTCACGCTCATATTCTTGCTCTAATTTAGAAAAGGCTTTACTGATTTTACTAAGTGAACCCACCTGATTTAAAGGTAAACGCACAATACGACTTTGCTCAGCAATGGCTTGCAAAATTGATTGACGAATCCACCAAACGGCGTATGAGATAAATTTAAAACCTTTGGTTTCATCAAAACGCTTAGCAGCTTTAATTAAACCTAAATTTCCTTCGTTAATTAAATCACCCAAAGTTAAACCCTGGTTTTGATATTGTTTTGCAACAGATACCACGAAACGTAAATTGGTCTTAGTTAATCGCTCTAATGCAGCCTGATCGCCTTCACGAATCTTTCTTGCTAAAATTACCTCTTCCTCTGCTGTTATTAAATCTACTTTACCAATTTCATGTAAGTATTTATCAAGTGATTGACTTTCACGGTTGGTAATTGACTGCGTTATCTTGAGTTGTCTCATTTATACGTTTTGTGTGCTCTTTAAATATTGAAGTGTGCAAAGTTACGAAATTGTACGGCAATCCGAAAGGATAAAATACTGAAAGTGTTGCTGTTTGCACATGTTTTTTATACTATTACTTCTAACAAAAATCATTCCAATAAAGTTTTTACCTGTCATTTAACTTATAAAGATGATATATCTGTTAATCAAAATATATTTATTGTAAATCGATAAATATGTTTTGATTAACAATAATTTATTTTTTATGTTTACGTGAAAATTTAAATAAAAGATGACGTTTATTCAATCTCCGCATGTGAATACACCGTATAGCTATATTACCTAAAATATTTAAAAGATGATTTTTATCATTCCCATTATTTGTAAAATTTAAATAACACTTTCTTGTTGAAAAAATACCCCATTTAGGGTAATAAATATAAAATTATACTATTATGAAAATCAGAAACCAAAATCGCTTAATTAAATTCGCTCTTATAATCACCCTGATTTTTGTCTTATTATCATCCTTTGATGATGCAGAACGTGGCTTTAAGGATGGTTATAATGCTGCAGGAATGGAAAACTCACCAGGATGGACGTATGGTATTTTATTGCTGTTCATCTCCTTTTTTACATTGAGGGTGTTGGTGTATCTTTATCGCTTCATTGATTCTGTGCAGGATGGCAGCGTGTTTAATGATGAAAATATAATAAGTTTAACCCAGGATGGGTTTTTATTGTATCTCCCTGCCATTTTTACTATTTATGCTAAATGCGATTGATTATGTACGGCATTCTGGCATTCAGAATATGCAAATTGGTACATTAATTAAACAAATTGATTTTGAGATATGGCTACTCATTTTTGGCTTAACGTTGTTAACAATAGCCTTTGTATTTAAGAAAGGAATTGAACTTAAAAAAGAGAGTGACCTAACTATATAATTTATGCCAATTATTATAAATTTAGATGTGATGCTTGCACGTCGCAAAATGTCGCTTACTCAGTTAAGTGACCGTGTAGGAATTACCATGTCGAATTTATCGATTATAAAGACCGGTAAGGCAAAAGCTATTCGTTTAGAGACACTTGAATCCATCTGCAAAGTTTTGGAATGTCAACCTGGAGATATATTGGAGTTTCGTTTTGAATAGCTTTAAGCGTTTAGGTTGGAAGAGCAAGTATTAAGCTTAATCAAAAATAATAATGCAAAAAGGGTCTGTTCATTTTTTGTGAACAGACCCTTTAATATAACTAAACCTTACTTATTAATCCTGCTTCTGATTCAAAAACACAAAGTTATGGTCAAACATATCTAATTTAATTTTGCTGTCTTTGTCTATTTTACCTGCTAATATCTCTTTCGACAACTCATTTAAGATTCTTTTCTGAATAACCCGTTTAAGTGGTCTTGCACCGAATTGTGGATCATATCCTAGTTGCGCCAGCCAATCCAATGCCTCATCACTGGCTTCCATCTCAATTCCCATCTCAGCCAATGTTTGTTTTACCTGTTTGAATTGTAAAGCAACAATATTTCTAATCTCACTGCGGTTCAACGGGGTGAACATAATCAATTCATCAATACGGTTTAAAAACTCCGGACGAATGGTTTGTTTTAATACTTCAAACAATTCATTTTTGGTTTTTGCAATTACTTCATCACGATTTTCATCACTTAAATCTTTAAAATTATCCTGAATTAAGTGCGCACCAATGTTTGAGGTCATGATGATGATCGTATTTTTAAAATTAACTGTTCTGCCCTTGTTATCCGTTAAACGGCCATCATCCAGCACTTGCAGCAAAATGTTGAATACATCAGGATGTGCTTTTTCAATCTCATCCAATAGCACCACCGAGTAAGGTTTACGTCTTACTGCTTCCGTAAGCTGCCCACCTTCATCGTAACCCACATATCCTGGAGGCGCTCCGATTAGGCGGGAAACGGCGTGGCGTTCCTGGTATTCACTCATATCAATCCGGGTCAGCGCATTTTCATCATTGAATAAAAATTCTGCTAATGCTTTAGCCAGCTCAGTTTTACCTACACCGGTAGTTCCTAAGAAAATGAAAGAACCAATCGGCTTACGCTTATCCTGCAGGCCAGCGCGTGAGCGACGGATCGCATCAGAAATCGCTTGAATGGCTTCATCCTGTCCCGCAACACGTTGATGTAACTCATCTTCTAAATGAAGCAATTTCTCACGCTCGCTGGCAATCAGTTTGGTAACAGGTATACCGGTCCAACGGCCAACTACACCTGCAATGTCATCAGCAGTAACTTCTTCCTTCAGCATACGGCTATCCAATTGCTGGCTTTCTAAATCGGCTTTAAGTGTCTCCACCTGATCCTGAGCTTCTTTTATTTTTCCATAACGGATCTCAGCAACCTTGCCATAATCTCCGGCACGTTCGGCCTGCTCGGCTTCTAATTTATAATGCTCAATTTGTTCCAACTGATTATTTACCGCATCAACAAGATCTTTTTCACCTTGCCATTTGGCTTTAAATTCATCACGTTCTGCTGATAGATTTGCAATCTCTTCAGATAACTCCTGTACTTTACGATCATCTTTTTCCCTTTTAATGGCTTCACGCTCAATTTCCAGGCGCATGATTTCCCGATCTAATGCATCTACATTTTCTGGAACACTATCCATTTCCATTCGAAGTTTAGAGGCTGCCTCGTCCATTAAATCAATAGCCTTATCAGGCAGGAAACGATCTGCAATATATCGCTGACTCATTTCTACCGCTGCAATAATGGCTTCGTCTTTAATCCGTACTTTATGATGTGTTTCGTAACGCTCCTTCAATCCACGAAGAATAGAAATAGCGTCCTGCGTATCTGGCTCTTCTACCATTACCTTTTGGAAACGGCGTTCAAGCGCTTTATCTTTTTCTAAATATTTTTGATACTCATCTAAAGTTGTCGCACCAATGGCTCTTAATTCACCTCGGGCTAAAGCCGGTTTTAAAATATTGGCGGCATCCATTGCGCCTTCACCACCACCGGCACCAACCAGCGTATGGATTTCATCAATAAAGAGCACAATGTCTCCATCGCTTTGCGAAACTTCTTTAACAACGGCTTTCAAACGTTCCTCAAACTCGCCTTTATATTTTGCACCAGCAATTAAAGCGCCCATATCTAAAGAGAAAACGGTTTTGCTTTTCAAGTTTTCCGGTACATCTCCTTTAATAATTCTAAATGCAATACCTTCGGCTATAGCAGTTTTACCTACTCCTGGTTCTCCGATTAAAATCGGGTTGTTCTTCGTTCTGCGAGATAAAATCTGAATGACGCGACGAATTTCCTCATCTCGGCCAATAACCGGATCGAGCTTCCCGCTTTCTGCGTATTCATTTAAGTTGCGGGCATATTTACTGAGCGCCTGATAAGTGGCTTCAGCATTCTGATCGGTTACCCGGCTATCGCCACGCAATGATACAATTGCTTTTTTAAGGTCTTTTTCATTTACACCTTGTTCTTTCAAAAGTTTTGCAGTGCTATCATTTACGGCTAAAATTCCTAATAACAGATGTTCTACCGATACAAATTCATCTTTAAATTCTTTTAAAAATGTTTGTGCTTTTTGTAAAACGCTATTGGTATTAGATGATAGGTAAACGTTACTGCCGCTTACTTTTGGAAACCTGGAGATTTCAGCATCTAAATTTTGATTCAGGGAATTCAGATTTACGTTTAATTTCTTTAATACGTAAGAAACTACATTTTCATCAACAGTAAGCAGACCTTTAAGGAGGTGTGCTGTTTCAATAGCTTGTTGCTGATTGCCTTGGGCTATTTCAGAAGCCTGTTGAATCGCTTCCTGGGCTTTTATAGTGAAATTGTTGAAGTTCATATTTTCCTTTGGATCAAAACAGATGCCATGTCTATTTTGATTTCTGAATCGGAAATTTTGTCGTGTTATAATTTATTTTATGACTAAAATTCTGATTTATAATGTTTTATGCTGAATTTTTGTCGTGTTTATTCATGAGCCTAATTGTATAACTAATGAGACTTCTAAAAATGCGGATCTGTTTAACTCACATTAATGGAAATTGCATGCATAAAAAAAGCGAAGAAAAAATCCTCGCTATATTTAAAATGCAATTGCTGAATAAAAATTCAGCAGATAACTAATTATCCTAAAAGATCTTTTAACCGCTCTGTTTGATGATCAACTAATTTTTGTAGTGGACCAGAGGCCAACATTTTCATCATCATATTTAAATCTGCAGTAATGATGTGTTTTGCAGTTGTTGTTCCGTTGTCATTATCAGTTACCGTCCATTTTAATTCAACTTCAAAAGGTGCTTTTTCAGTAGGGATGGCAGTTAGTTCTTGGTTTTCAACACGATTGGAGATTTTAATAGCCAGTTTAGCCATATTCTGAATGGTAAAACGTGCCTCATCTTCCGTTGATTCCCAGTTATATATATTTTCGGGCATCAATCTTTGATGGTTATTCATATTAGAGAGAAAAGCATAAACCTCGGCAACAGGTTTGTTTATATCTACAGTGCTTTCAATAATTGTCATTGTGTTTTTTTAAGGTTATTTTATATTTGGTTGATGGAAATTCTTAACTTAATGTTTGTCCCCATTCAGACGGATTTAAGCGCCACTTGCTTAACAATTCCATATCACTTTTTGCTATAATGCTGTGCTCTGCAGCATAATCTATTAATGCAGCATAGTTAGATAGGGTAAGATAACGGCATTTTGCAGCGGTAAAGTTTTCGTCTGCTTTTTCAAATCCATAGGTAAAGATTGCTGCTAAACCAGCAACTGATAAACCTGCAGATCTTAAGGCTTCAACAGCTTGCAAACTGCTTTTTCCGGTAGAGATTAAATCTTCAATGACCACTACGCGTTGTCCATCTACTACTTCTCCTTCTATTAAACTTCCAGTTCCGTGCTCCTTTGCTTTCGCTCTTACATAAATAAAAGGCAAACCCAGTTCCTGCGCAACCAGTACGCCTTGTGGAATGCCAGCTGTAGCAACACCTGCAATAACATCAACTGAACCAAACTCTTCCTGGATAGCTTGTGCAAGCTTCTGACGGATGTATGTTCTCACCTGAGGATGGGAAAGGGTAATGCGGTTATCGCAATAAATTGGCGACTTCCAACCAGATGCCCATGTAAAAGGATTATTAGGTTGTAATTTAATTGCCTTTATTTGTAATAAAAATTCCGCTACCTTTAATTCAATATCACTTTTATTATACATGGCCCAAAATTACAGAATTTATATTAACGATAACACTTTGTTTATATCAGATGTTTTACCAGAGCAGAAGGAAAAGATTCAACAACTTGAATTTCAAGATTTTGATTTACAAACATTTTATAAAAAATTAAAGAATGGCTCAAAGAAAAGTTATTTGTTTTTAGATAAAAATCCGGAAGAAACATTTAAAAGGCTTAAAAAGAATTGTGAGATCATCAAGGCCGCTGGCGGTTTGGTAGAGAGTGCCAACGGAAATTTCTTATTTATTTTCAGAAATAAAAAGTGGGATTTACCAAAAGGTAAACTTGAACTGGGTGAAAGTATGAAGGAAGCGGCTGTTCGGGAGGTGGAAGAAGAATGTGGGATTAAGATATTTAAACGCGAAGAAAAGCTTTGTAAAACATACCATGTTTATCCAAATGGATCTAAAATGGTCATTAAAAAAACAAACTGGTACAAGATGAAGGTTAAGGGTGAGCCAAAATTAATTCCTCAAAAAGAAGAGGGGATTGAGGAAGCAGTCTGGCTGGATAAAAATCATCTTGCGCCTGTAGTTAAAAATACTTTTCCATCAATTATGGATGTAATGAGGGCCGGAGGAATATTGTAACAATATTTTCTAAGGAGCTGTGTGCGCAGAGTGAGATGAATCCTCCTGCAGAGTTTAGTTCAGTATCTCTCGAACGGAATAGTCATTGCAAGGAGTGACGACAAAGCAATCTGTTTCACAAAAATCTGCGCAGCAGATTGCTTCAGCAAATGAAGAATTTGCTTCGCAATGACGGTCTTTTGAGTGGAATCCTTAACCCACTCGTCATGCTGAATTTTAGTTCAGCATCTTTCTTGATAAGATCTTTAGGTAAGTTCAGGAAGACGATTCTAAGCAAAGAAAAGCCTACAAAAACCCTAAAGCTTCTTTCGGCACAAAAGGACTTACATCGCCATGGTTTCTTAGAATATCACGAACAATGGTTGAGCTAATGGCAGAGTATTCTGGTTTGCTCAGAAGTAAAATAGTTTCTACCTCTGGCATCATGGTTTGGTTAATCTGAGCAATAGCTCTTTCATATTCAAAATCTGATGCGGAACGAATACCACGAACCATATAAGTGGCATTTATCTTCCTGCAAAAATCTACAGTTAAGCCCTGATAGGTTTGTATTTCGATGTTTTTATAATCAGCGAAAACTGTTTCCAGGATATGAAGCCTTTGTTCTGCTGTTAGAAAATTTTGCTTGGAACTGTTTAGCCCGATTCCGATTACTATTTTATCAAAAAGGGGAGTGGCACGTTGCAGAATGTTAACGTGTGCGATGGTAATCGGATCAAATGAACCAGGAAATAGCGCTATTTTCATCATTCAAATATAGATTTTTAAGCGGAAAGGTGAAAGGCTTAACGAAGTTAATCGTTATTTCGACTGAAGCAAAGCGGAATGGAGAAATCTTTTAAGGTTAATTAGATATTAATTACAAAGATTTCTCGGCTTTGCTCGAAATGACGACG
>Ga0308159_1001310_pt1 | contig 37476 bp, 36 predicted proteins | sample PhyCR1_FD_201040 | JGI IMG/M metagenome (GOLD analysis project Ga0308159, IMG submission 201040) | Phyllosphere microbial communities from UC Gill Tract Community Farm, Albany, California, United States - DLSLC.R1 | ecosystem: Host-associated > Plants > Phyllosphere > Unclassified | place: USA... | reverse complement strand
GCGCGCGGATAGAAATACCACGTAGCTTTTCTTTCACAATTTTTAGCCTAAACTCAGCTGTGTGACTTCTGTTTTTTCTCATAAAAATGCCCCCAAATAGTGTCTAACTTTTTGGGGGCAGTCTAAAACCGGAAGCATTTTTTGAAATATCTGTCAGAAATTAATCTATAACTGTAATTTTTAACATATTGGTTTTACCTTTTGCTTCGATTGGAATAGCAGCTGTATTGATTACGATATCGCCCTGTTTAACCAGTTTTTTGCTTTTTAAGAACTCATTTACCTCAATAATGGTATTATCGGTACTTTCCCACTTATCGTAGTAGAAACCTCTAACGCCCCAAAGTAAACTTACTGCATTTAATAAAGCCCTGTTGCTGGTAAAAATAAAGGTTAAAGCTTCCGGACGGTGGCTCGAAATTTCGAAAGCCGTGTAACCGCTTAAAGTCATCGATACAATACCTACCGCGTTGGTTTGTTTAGCTAAGAAACAGGCCGAATCACAAATTGCATCACTTAAGAAAGACGGAGATTTTGGTTTTAAAAACTTATCAGGATTGAAAGGATAGTTGTTCTGTTCAATGTTCTGGATAATTTTTTGCATCGTTTCGATTACGATCAATGGAAATTCTCCAACTGAAGTTTCGCCACTCAGCATCACCGCATCAGCACCATCCAAAACGGAGTTTGCAACGTCGTTCACCTCTGCACGTGTTGGACGAGGAGTGGTAATCATGCTCTCTAACATCTGTGTAGCTACGATTACCGGCTTAGATGCTGCCCTACATTTGGCAACAATCATTTTCTGTAACAATGGCACTTCTTCCATCGGACACTCAACACCCAAATCGCCACGGGCAACCATAATACCATCAGTTACCGCAATAATCTCATCGATATTTGCAATGGCTTCCGGTTTTTCAATTTTTGCAATTACGCGTGCAGTTTTACCACGCTCTGCAATAATTTTTTTAAGCTCGATAATATCTTCAGCCTTACGTACGAAAGATAAACCGATCCATTCTACATCATTTTCTAAAACAAATTCTAAATTTTCGCGGTCTTCAGGAGTTAAAGAAGGGATAGAAACTTTAGTATTTGGAAGGTTTACACCTTTTCTGGAAGTTAAAATACCTCCGTGAACAATCTCGCAAACTACCTCATCTTTTAAATTGGTAGAAATTACTTTCATTTGCAGTTTTCCATCATCCAAAAGGATAATTTCGCCAGCCTGAACATCCTGAGGGAAGTTTTGGTAAGTAATATAAATACGTTCTTCGTTACCAACACATTCGTTGGTTGTAATTACGGTAGTTTTACCATTGATGAGGTTAATGCCACCTTCTTTTACCAAACCAATACGGATTTTAGGGCCTTGTAAATCGGCAAGGATACCTACATTATAATCGTATTTTTTGTTTAAATCGCGGATGGTATCCAAAACCGCCTGGTGATCTGCCTGCGATCCGTGTGAAAAATTTAACCGGCAAACATCCAGCCCTGCATTAAACATACTATATAATACTTCTGGTTTTGCTGATGCGGGCCCAAGCGTGGCAACAATTTTAGTTCTCGAATGAAAAGGTTTCATTTAATTTAATTGATTTTTAGCAATGCAGTTTAAGAAAGCACTAATTATTATCTAAAATAATCAAACTGCATTAAATTTTATATATTTTGTTCTTTTGTTCTTCGTTTGTAACCGTCAAATATAGTGTATTTAATACACCAAGTATATAATTTTTATATTACCAAATTCTCCCTGTTCTTCAACTTGGTCGGATCTATCTTTGCAGCTACCTGTATATCAGGCAGTTTATTCAGGCCATTGATCAGATAATCAAGATCTTCCTTATCAATAAATTCTTTAATGATAATAAAAAAATCAACCTTATTCATCTCCGGAATCAGGAAACCATCACTGCTTTTATTGCAGATTAAGTAGTATTCTACCTCGCCCTGCTCTACAAAAAAGTAATATTTAGAAAAACTCCATGCCGGTTCATCAATATTAAAAAATATTTCATGATCCTCTATTTTTTCAAATTGTGTGTTTAACCGGGTATTAATTTTGTGGCAAAGCACATAGTCTTTTAGGGGTGCTGTGATCGCAATTAGTATAAAATCAAGGTCTAAGGTAAGTTTTAGGTAAGTCTTATTCAAAGCGAAATAAATTATTTACAGAACGAAATTAAAAAACTAATTCTATATTCGCTGTGTTATTGAGATACCAAAATTACGTATCGAAATAAAAACATTTGAAAATTGTAAGAATTTATTTTTCTTTGCACAGAATTATTTAACCATTAAATTATAAAATTATGTCTGATATTGCTTCAAGAGTTAAGGCTATTATCGTAGAAAAACTAGGTGTTGACGAAAGCGAAGTTACGCCAGAGGCTTCATTCACCAACGATTTAGGTGCAGATTCTTTAGATACCGTAGAGTTGATTATGGAATTTGAAAAAGAATTCAATGTAGCTATTCCTGATGATCAGGCTGAAACCATCGGTACAGTTGGTCAGGCAATTGCTTATTTGGAAAAAAACGTTAAATAGAATTACGCTTTTTCAGTATAAATGGAATTAAAAAGAGTAGTAGTAACAGGGTTGGGTGCGCTCACTCCTATAGGCAATAATGTTCCCGATTTTTGGGAAGGATTGACTAACGGGGTGAGTGGCGCTGCTCCTATTAAGGGTTTTAACACTGAAAAGTTTAAAACTAAATTCGCTTGCGAGGTAAAAAACTTTAATCCGGAAGATTTTTTGGATAAAAAAGAAGCCCGTAAATTAGATCCGTTTGTACAATATGCTCTTGTATCAACAGAGGAAGCGGTGAAGGACGGTGGTTTTGATTTCGAAAAATTAGATACCAACCGGATCGGCGTAATCTGGGGTGCGGGCATAGGTGGATTAAAGACTTTCCTTGATGAAATTTCAAATTTCGCCAAAGGAGATGGTACCCCAAGGTACAATCCATTTTTTATTCCTAAAATGATTGTAGATATTGCTCCAGGGCATATTTCGATCAAATACGGCTTACGTGGGCCAAATTTTGCAACTGTTTCGGCATGTGCTTCTTCAACAAACGCCATGATTGATGCATTTAACTATATCCGTTTGGGTATGGCTGATGTTATTATCAGCGGAGGTTCTGAAGCCATCATTAACGAAGCGGGTATGGGTGGTTTTAACGCCATGCATGCATTATCTACACGTAACGATGATCCGGCAACAGCTTCGCGTCCTTTTGATAAAGATCGTGATGGATTTGTGGCCGGTGAAGGTGCAGGAACCATTATTTTAGAAGAACTTGAACATGCAAAGGCAAGGGGTGCAAAAATTTATGCAGAACTTGTTGGCGGTGGAATGAGTGCAGATGCTAATCACATCACAGCACCGCATCCTGAAGGTTTAGGTGCCAGAATGGTAATGACCAATGCACTAAAAGATGCTGGTTTAACAACTGCTGATATAGATTATATCAATGTGCATGGTACTTCTACCCCATTGGGTGATATAAGTGAAACCAAAGCCATTGGTACATTATTTGGTGAAGATGCTTATCGTTTAAACATCAGCTCAACCAAATCAATGACGGGTCACCTTTTGGGTGCAGCCGGTGCTATTGAAGCTATTGCAGCAATCCTTTCTGTTAAAAATGATATTGTTCCACCAACAATCAATCACTTTACAGATGATCCTGCATTTGACCCTAAGCTGAATTTTACTTTTAACAAAGCGCAAAAACGTACCGTTAGGGCTGCTTTAAGTAATACATTCGGTTTTGGAGGCCATAACGCTTCTGTAATTTTCAAGAAATACGAAGATTAATTTAAAACAGCGCTACTATATAATTTGTATGCTAATTAAAAATAGATAACTTAGTTAAATATGCTAATTAGCCGTTAATTGTGTTATTTATTTAATGCCGATCTTAAAATTATATAAACTTTATCTCTCTCCCGAAAAGGAGTTTGTTAAAAAGCTGAAAAATATCTTAGGCTTTGTTCCTGGCAATGTTACGCTTTATAAAATGGCGTTCAGGCACCGTTCTGTAGCAAAAGTTTTAAAAAACGGAAGCAGAAGCAGTAATGAACGTTTGGAGTTTCTTGGAGATGCTGTGCTGGGATCGGTAATAGCCGAACTGCTTTTTAAGCATTATCCATATAAGGAAGAAGGTTTCTTAACCGAAATGCGGTCTAAAATTGTAAACCGGGCTAATTTAAACCAGTTGGCAAAGAAAATTGGTTTCGATAAGCTTATTCAGTTCGATCAGCGTTCGGTAAGTATCCAAACCAAGCACAATTCGATGCTGGGTGATGCTTTTGAAGCCATTGTAGGTGCCATTTACATGGATAAGGGCTATAACTTTACCAAAGAGTTTTTATTGCGCAGAATTGTAAAACCGCATATCGATATCCACACCCTAGAACTTACGGAAACAAATTTTAAAAGTAAACTGATTGAATGGTGCCAGCGCCATGGTAAGGACGTTATGTTCGAACTGGCAGAAAATGGCGAAGGTGAAAGCACTAAACTATTTACCATTAGCGCCGTAGTAGAAGGCGAAAAAGTAGGTACCGGAAGAGATTACAACAAGAAAAACGCAGAAAAATTAGCGGCAGAGAAGGCTTGTGAAGCGTTAAGTATCTAGAGATTGGTTAATCGTATAAATTGTTTAAATCGGTTAATTGTTCAATAGTCATTAGTTTATTGGGGATTTGGTTAACTGTATAAACTGGTTAAATGGTTAATTGTGCAAGCGTGTTAAACTTCCACTAAAATCCAAATGCTAAACGCCCAATCCAACTCAGTATTAAACACTTTGTACCTACGCCCCCGGACTCCGGACTTTACACGCTGCGCCTCAAACGCCCAACTCCAAACACCTCACCCAACTCAGGATTAATCACTTCGGACCTCCGACCCCGGACTTCGGACTTATTTTATACACCCAAAACTCACCTCTCCAAACGCCCAATTCCAAACCGACTAAAAACCTCACTCAACTCATTGACTAATCACTTCGGACCTCCGACCCCGGACTTCGGACTTATTTATACACCCAAAACTCACCTCTCCAAACGCCCAACTCCAAACTACTTCCCTTTCCCAAGCGTATCTGTAAACTTTTTCGATGATTCTTTAATGTATTTAATGTAATCGTAACTGTTCCAATACTGGGCTTTATCAAATTCCGGGCGACAGTTGAGCATGTATTTTTCTAAAGTATCGCCCCTTAATTCGGTATTGCTTTTAATAATACTCTGGTTAAAATACACATCAATCTGCGATTGCTTGATTTCATTGTCGGCATAGCGGCCAAACCTCCGTGCATTTTTCGGATCGGTACCAAATAAATTATACAATGCATTTAAAGGACTGAATATAGCTGATAGAACGGTTGTTTTACCACCGTTGTACACACCTTTATTTTTAAATTCACGCTTAATATCGTCAAGATCCTGCTTCTTTGTATTTCCTACAATGGTTACATCAGCCAGTGTGGTGCTTCCCCTCACCAGATAGATTACCAGGTCTTTTTCGCTGTTAACCACTACACGCTGATCAATCAAATCTCTCTTGATCACCAAAAGTGTATCGCCAATTTTAGCTTTAAGCTGGAACATCCCTATATCATTACTGCCCACGCCTATTCCGGTACGCAGATTGGTGATTTCTGATAAGGCAATCCTGATATTCGAACCTTTTTCGATCACCACACCTCTGATAATGAATTCCTGAGCCTGCGAAATGAAACCGATTGAGGTAAGAACGAGGAGTATAATGGCAAATTTAAAGTTTTTCATTGTAGTTAATTTGTGTGTTTCAAGGTATCAGTGTATTGCTTAGCCGATTCCCTGATGTATTTAACAGCATCGTAATTGTTCCAGTTGCTTATCATGCTGCGGGTGGGGTAATAATCGAGCAAAAATTTGTCGAGGTCTTTCCCTGTTAATGTGGTATTATTTGAAACCAGACTTTTATTGAAAAATTTATCTACTTCAATTAAGCCTAATTCCTTTTTATAATAACGGTTAAAGTTACGTGCCCTGGCCGGTGTTTTTCCAAATAATTCGTAGAAAAACGTTAACGGGCTGCCACCGAAGGGATTTAATAAGATTAACGGAGGCTTACCTTCAAAAAATGATCCGTTTCTTTTAAAGTCTCTTTTAATCGCTTCCATTTCCTGCTTTTTGGTTTGGCCTTTAACCGTAACTTCTTCAAGCGTGGTGCTTCCCCTGATGAGGTACACCACAAGGTCATCATCAGTATTGATCACCACTTTCTGATCGGTTAAATTTTTCTTCGTAACCAATAAAGTATCGCCAACACGGGCCTTTAACTGAAAAATCCCGATATCATTACTGCTAGCGCCCATTTTACTGTGTAAATTAATTATCGCAGCTAAGGCAACACGAACATTAGAGCCTTTTTCAATCACCACACCTTTCAGCACGAAATCCTGAGCTTTAATTTTTAAACCCTGCATTAGGATGACAAGTAACAGAAAAGCTTTGAAAGGTTTCATTTTATTATAATGAGCTGTTTAAAGTATCTAAATACTGTTTTGCCGATTTTTTAATGTAATCAGCGGCATCATAAGTATTCCAGTTCTTAATTTGTTTATATTTCGGTCTATAATCTAACATAAACTTATTCATTTGCTTCCCGGTTAAACCTGTATTATTTTTAACCATGCCAACATTGAAAAACCGGTCTATTTCCAACTCTTTTGTCTCGTTATCATAATAACGGTCAAAGCGTTTTGCATTTTTCCGTTCTGCGCTAAACAACTCCATTATTGCGGCCAACGGGTAACGCATATAATAAAGCGGGTTTCTCTTTTTACCATAAAAATAAGTTTTCTTATGGTGCTCTAACCTAACAGCCGATAGGTTTTGTTGTTTGTTTTCTGCCTTAATTGTTACATCATCAAGCAGCATATCGGCCCTAACCAGGTTTATAACCAAATCCTCATTGTTCGGAACAACTACAAAAATTTCATTAAAATGCTTTTTGGTAATCAGTTAAGTATCACCAGGTTTAGCTTTCACCTGAAAAAAACCCATATCGTTACTTCCTACCGCCTGTTTATTATTGATATTGGTTACCACAGCCAGCGCAATGCGGATCTGCGTTCCTTTTTCTAAAATAACTCCTTTGGCTGATGTAATTTGAGCGAGCGTTTTTTTAGGTAAAATGAACAATAGCAATGAAAGTGATAACGTGATCAAAAATGCTTTCATATCTATAAGATATTTTTTGTAAAATTAACATTTGTTAACCTTGCAAACTGTTAAAGAAACGTTAATCCCTATGAGAAAACTGTTTGGCGGATTTTATTTATTGTATTCGGCAATCGTGTTTTTCCTGCTTATGCTTATCGTTTGCCCTTTCATCATCGTTAGCATGGCCATATTTAATGAAAAAACTGGCAGAAAAATTTCGTTCTGTTTTTTAAAATGCTGGGCCTGGGGTTTTAGCCTGCTAACCTGCCTTTGGTTTTCGGCAGGAGGAGCAAAGATCGATACCACCAGATCGTATATTTATGTGGGTAACCACAGTTCTTTTTTAGATGCCGTGGCCATTGTAATCTGCATCCCACAGGCTTTTAGTCCGCTGGGGAAAATCGAAATGCTTAAAATACCCGTATTTGGGTGGATTTATAAACGTTTGGTAGTAATGATCGACAGAAGCAGCAGGGAAAGCCGCGACCATTCTGTAGCCGAACTCAGAAAAGATCTGGCCGACGGACAATCGGTTTTAATTTTTCCGGAAGGGACGATGAATAAATCGGAACTGCCCTTAAATCCTTTTTATGACGGGGCTTTCCGCCTGGCCATAGAAACACAAACGCCAGTTTTACCTTTTGCCATATTAAACAGCAGGGCGCATTTACCGAGAACAGATCCGCTTTTGCTAAACCCGGGACTGATTAGAACCGTATTCGGCGAAGCCATTGAGGTAAAAGGTTTGGTAGCAGAGGATTTGGAAGAATTAAAGCAAAAAACATTTAAGGCTGTTTTAGGGATGCTGGAATAATTGTCAAGTAGACAATAATTATAAGTTTCAAGAAATAATTTTTGAAATATTATTGTTACATTCGAGCCTAACTATTAATTAAAACATGCTGAAAGGAACAATTCAAAGTGGCTTAAATGCCGCTAAAAGACTTAATTCGTCCAAAAAAAAGGCACTGATTGCCACAACTTTACTCTTATCAATTTTTACATCTTGTAAAAAAGACGAATTAGAAACACTCACAAAAGAGGACGCTTTAAAAATTCCACAGAAATTAGCGGTTATTACCACTAATACCAATTCTAGTTTAAACAAACCAATTACACTTGGTTATTATCCGAGCTGGAATGAAGGATGGTTAAATGACGATGGAATTAGTCCATTCACTTCCCTGCCATCAAGTGTAACCCATATATTTTTTGCATTCGCCAAACCAAATCTAACTTACATTAAAGGCTCTTATAATATTACCACTTCAAATACTGGCTTAGAATGCTACTCAACACCTGATCCTAAAGATGGTGGTTTAATGCTTAAACGCGCAGTGGCCATCCTTAAACAAAAAGGTATAAGCGTAATATTATCGATAGGTGGCGAAACTTATTGGAATACAGAAGAAAATTTTAATGATGTCAATTATCAGCAAATTAAAGATTTGGTTGACGATATTGGTTTTGCAGGAATAGACTGGGATTTTGAGCCTAATGCTAGCTTTAGTGATGCTGGTAATGCCTTAAATGTTAGCCGTCTAACTAAATACATTACAGAATCCAGAAAATTGATGCCTAAAACTTCTGGTTATTTGATTACCACTGCTCCTTCCGGCGTGGGAGCTTTAGGCGGATTAAACAATGATGACCCTACCTCACCATTTGCATATAATAAACGAAACGCCTTAACAAACGAAACTGATGCATTTTTATATAATTTTATTGATCCAACCAAAAGTATTGGCTTGTTTGGCTTTTCTTCTACAGGAGCGATGATACCAGTAATAAAAGCTGTTGGAGATCAATTAGATATCATTGCCTACCAGGCTTACAATACAGGGGCAGCACCTAACCGGAAATTGATGTATGATTCTTATGCTTATTACGCCAATCAATATGGCTTTAAACTAGCGCATGGAACACATGTACCTAGCGAACCTTGGGGACCATATTTTGAACATACGCCAGATGTTGTTGCAGATTTAGCAAAATATATTCACGACGGGGGTTCACAAAATAGAGCAGGAAAGAATGATGGGATTATGATTTGGAATTTAGCTTTATTATCAAACAAAAACACAAACTATACAGGGGTTACTTATCTAAATGTGGCCAATAAAATTTTAAACGGTCAAACTAAAGAAGCTGCACTAGCCAACGCCTTTGATTATAAAAATGAAACGACTAACCCTACCATTCCACCAGTTACACCACCTACCAATCCACCAACGAACCCGCCTGTTACGGGTACAGGAGGCTGTGGTATAGCAGCTTATGATGCAACAAAATCATACCCAATCGCAGGAACAAAAGTTTACTTTAAAGGTAAAATTTACAAAAACAAGTGGTACGTAAACACTAACCAGGTGCCAGAAAGTGAAGAATGGGGGCCATGGGAATTTGTAGAAAATTGCGACCTGAACACTACTCCACCTACAACCACACCACCTACAACTCCACCAGTAGTACCACCAGGAACATCGGGCAATGGCTGTGGAGTTGCAGTTTATGATACTACCAAAGCTTATCCGAATCCTGGAACAGAAGTATTTTATAAAGGAAAAATTTACAAAAACAAGTGGTATGCTAACGCTAATCAGGTACCAGAGGGAGAACAATGGGGACCTTGGGAATTTGTTAGAGTGTGTAGCTAAGTCTCAAAGTCATTATTTAAGCCATTGGCACAGGTAAAAATAATTTATCCACTACTTGTCGATTTTCGGTAGATAAAAAGGATGCACACAGATATAAAATCCGTGTTTATCTGTGATTAAAAGTCTTAATTTAATGACATTGAGTTAAGTCTGAAAGCATAATTAATAATCCGAGATAGGGAAACCATCTCGGATTATTTTTTTAGCGGGTTCTTATTTTGGTTTGACAAAAAAACACTAAACCATCATTCAATAACTCCTCATTAATTTTTCTTACCTTTGCGCATGATAAAATCCATGACAGGATACGGCTTAGCAACAGCCGATTATGCAAATGCAAAGTATAGTGTCGAAATCAAATCGCTCAACAGTAAATTCCTGGAGCTGAATTTAAAATATCCTAAAGCTTTTTCTGATAAAGAACTGATCTTGCGCAACATCTGCAGCAAAGACATTGAACGCGGAAAGGTAAGTTTAAGCATCAATGTAGAACGTACCAACGGTGAAGTTACAGGTGCAACCATTAATACGGCCTTATTAAGCCACTATTACAAGCAACTTATTGCCGTTAATAACGAATTAGGCGCTGAGAGCAGCAACTTATTGCAAACGGCATTAACTTTTCCTGATGTAATTAGTTACAAGGAAGAAAGTGTGAGTGAGGATGAGTGGAATCATTTATTCCAGATTTTTACCTCGGCTTTGGCTAATTTTAATAAATTCAGGGAAGACGAAGGTGCAGTTTTAAAGGCTGATTTGGAGCTAAGGATAAAAAATATTCTTTCTTACTTTAAATCTGTTGAGGAACTGGAACCTAAAAGGATTTCGGCTATCCGCGATAAATTTACCCAGTTTTTGGATGATGCCGTGGGTAAAGTAAACATCGATCAGAACCGTTTTGAACAGGAATTGATCTATTATATTGATAAAATAGACATCACTGAAGAAAAAACGCGTTTAAAAAGCCATTGCGATTATTTTCTGCAAACCTTGGCCAGCAAAGAGGCAAATGGTAAAAAAATGGGTTTCATTTCTCAGGAAATCGGACGTGAAATTAATACCATGGGTGCGAAAGCAAATGATGCCCAGATGCAACAGTTTGTTGTGGGTATGAAAGAAGAATTAGAAAAAATAAAAGAACAGTTATTGAATGTGTTGTAAGGTTGAAATGTTGTAAAGTTGCAATGTTACATGCAACCGTCCAACCTTTAACTTTCCAACCTTCCAACATTTTTAAAGCATGCAAGGCAAATTAATCATATTTTCGGCACCATCAGGAGCAGGTAAAACCACTATAGTACACCATTTATTAACAAAATTTCCTGAGCTGAGCTTTTCTATTTCTGCGACAACCCGCGAATTGAGAGGTGCTGAGACACATGAAAACGATTACTATTTTATTAGTAAGGAAGAGTTTTTACACAAAGTTGCCCGACAGGAGTTTGTGGAGTTTGAAGAAGTGTACAACGGAACTTTTTATGGCACTTTACGTTCAGAGATCGAACGCATCTGGAACGATGGCAAACATGTAATTTTCGATATTGATGTAGAAGGCGGTATCCGCTTGAAAAGAAAATACGAAGATGATGCACTGGCTATTTTTGTTCAGCCACCTTCTTTGGAGGTATTAAAAGAACGCTTAAGTGGTCGCGGAACGGATAGTCCTGAAAAATTACAGGAACGTTTTATCAAAGCAGAAAAAGAATTGCTTTACGCAGATAAGTTTGATGTGATTTTAAAAAATTATGACCTGGCTACGGCCTGTGCAGAGGCGGAGCAGTTGGTAGGGGATTTCTTAAGGAAATAGTTTTCGAAAAAAGACAGAAATGTTTATATTTGATTGATGACTGATATTCAATTATATAGCCAAATATCTTCATTGCCTTCAGACCTGGAGAAGCAAGTGTCTGATTTTGTCTCATCCTTAAAGAAAAAGTCGAAAGCCGGTAAAAAACTAAAAGAAAGACAATTTGGTTATGCTAAAGATTTCTTTAAAATGTCTCACGATTTTGATGAACCATTAGAATTCATTTAATTAAATAAATCCGTCATTGCGAACCGACGCGGCGGGAAAAGAGCAAAAGGGTGAAGCAATCTTTTTTGACGGATTAGATTGCTTCGGCTCCCTCGGTCCGGCCTCGCAATGACGACTAATAGATACTGAAAACGACAACATGAAAACCGGTCTTTTCTTCGGTTCGTATAACCCAATCCACACCGGGCATTTAATTATTGCCAATTACATGGCCAATCATACAGCACTTGACGAAGTATGGCTGGTAGTTTCCCCACATAATCCATTAAAAGATAAAAGTGGCTTAACCAATATGTATGATCGGTTGGAAATGGCAAAACTGGCAACAGAAAATGCAGAACATATTCGGGTGAGCGACATTGAATTTGCATTGCCGCAACCCTCTTATACCATCGATACGCTTACCTATCTCCACGAAAAATATCCTGAAAAAGAATTTGTGCTCATAATGGGTGCTGATAATCTGGTGTCGTTCAAAAAATGGAAAAACTACGAGGTACTGTTAAAAAACTACCAAATTTACGTATATCCTCGCCCTGGGGCTGATGTAACTGAGTGGGAAAACCATCCTGCAATTACTTTTACCAATACCCCATTAATGGAAATCTCTTCAACCTTTATCCGTAAGGCTGTTAAAGGGAAGAAAAATGTACAGTTTTTTCTGCCTGATAAAGTTGTCGATTTTATCGAAGGTAAGGGCATGTACAGGTAAAGATTCACAACATATTGTATTAAATCAATTACTTGGATTGGTTTTTGTTTTATTAAGCCTTAGATGATTAATTTAGCAGCTGATACAACAAAACACGTGAGAAAAAATTTACTTATCCTTATTGCCCTCTGTGGCACTGCATTTTCTGTAAGTGCACAACAAAAAACCTATTTAGAATTACTGGCCAATCAACCGAAATGGGTAGATTCGGTTTTTAACAGACTTAACCGTAGAGAACGTATTGCACAGTTATTTTTTGTGCGGGCACACACCAACCTCGGTAAAAAATATACCGATTCAGTTGGTCAGGTGATAAAAAAAGAGCAACTGGGCGGGGTAATCTTTTTTCAGGGAGGACCGGGCCGGCAGGTTTTAGCCACTAACGCCTATCAGAAATTAAGTCGTGTGCCACTTATCGTAGCAAACGACGGAGAATGGGGCTTGGGTATGCGTTTGGATAGTACCATTTCTTATCCATATCAAATGACGTTGGGTGCCATCCAGAACAAAGAGCTATTGTACAAAATGGGCCTGGAAGTGGCCAAAGATTACAAACGCATGGGCATGCAGATGAATTTAGCACCTGATGCAGATATCAATAACAACCCTAAAAATCCCGTAATCAATTACCGGTCTTTCGGTGAAAACAAATACAATGTTGCTACCAAAGTTGCCGCTTACATGAAAGGCATGCAGGATGGCGGTTTGTTAACTACGCTTAAACATTTTCCTGGTCATGGCGATACCGATGTAGATTCACATTATGATCTGCCTCAATTGACATTTTCGGCCACCCGATTGGATACGTTAGAGATGTATCCTTTTAAAGAGCTGATTAAACAAGGTGCCGCCGGGGTAATGATTGCCCACATGAATATCCCTTCGTTAGATGCAACACCAAATCTGCCTTCTACCTTATCAAAACCTATCGTTACGGGCATTTTAAAGCAGAAATTAGGCTTTAAAGGTTTAATTATTTCTGACGCGATGGATATGAAAGGCGTAGTAAAATACTTCAAAGATGGCGAAGCCGATTTAATGGGCATCATCGCTGGTAACGACATTATAGAACTTTCGGAAAATAGCGACAGGGCCATTAAACTGGTGCGTAAAGCCGTTAGGCAGGATCGGGTAAGCATGGCTGAAATTGACCAAAGTGTGCGTAAAATATTAACTGCTAAATATTGGGCTGGCTTAGCTAAACGCGACACGGTTGTAACCCAGGGTGTTGTTGCAGGTGTAAACCGCAACTCGAGTAACGCTTTGGTACAGGAGCTTGCCAACGCATCGGTAACGTTGTTAAAAGGTAAGGATTATATTAAACGTTTAATCCCGATCAGGAGAACGGCTATTATCAGCATTGGTGTTCCTTCTGTTACCACTTTCCAGAAAGAGGTTTCGAAAGGATATTACAATTCTGTTTATTATGTGCTGGATAAAGATGCAAGCGCTGCACAGATTTCGAACATTGCCCGCGAAATTGGTGCCTTTGATCAGGTGATTGTGGGTATTCACGATAGCAGATCACGTCCTGCAAATGGCATTCTCTTAAATGCGGGCGTAAAAAACTTTATTAAAGAGCTATCAGCTAAAAATGCGGTTTTTGCTTTATTCGCAAACCCTTATAATCTCGCTGGTTTATCCGGATTAGAAAACAGTAAAGGTTTGGTTGTGGCTTATCAGAAAGAAGATTTTATGCAGATTTCTGCAGCTGCCGTGATTAACAACAGATTGGTACCTACTGGTAAATTACCGGTAAGTGTAGCCCCTTTTTATAAATTTGGGGAGGGGCTATAGTCCCTCCCAACCCTCCCCTAAAAGGGAGGGCTTAACGTTTTTTCATTCTGAGCGCAACTTGTACCGATTTTTATCGGTAGCAAATAATCTTTTGAAGAATAGCTAAGCTAGCCACGGAGACTCAGATTTACACGGAATACACCTTTCTTTGGTCTTTCTCCTTTAGTCTTTCAGCTTTTTCTCAAAACAATTCTGCCATCAAAACGATTATCTAATTATAAAATCTCAAAGTTATGATAGATCCAGAAGACGACAATTATTCAAATGATCCGAACGATGCTTTACGCAGAGAAGACGATGTAGAAAATATCAATGAAATTAGTGGCGGTGACACCAGCATTGAACATGATAAAGATCTGCTGGAGCAAGCCGATGAAGCTTCAAGGGCCTCTTATGAGTTAAACCTTGACGACGATCGCGACGAAGACGAACTAGACGATTAACAAAAAAGCCGTTCCGATGTAAAATCAGGACGGCTTTCTTACTTTTGGGATTCAGTTTTATTATTCAGACTTAAGCCTTATATCCTTTATTTTGCTTTCGCTTTATAAGTTTCGGGATTTACCGCTGTAGTAGTCCAACCTTTTAAAAATGAAGTAATTTTTTTAACATCATGTCCAACTTTCTTTTTACCATTGGCTGCAATTTCATCTGTTTCCAGATAAGAAGAGTTTTCGATGTGCAGTACTTTTCCTTTGCCGTCTAAAATTAAAAATACCGGGAAACCGAAACGTTGAGGATATCCTAAGCTGGCCAAAACACTTTCATTTTTATTTTCAGGGCTGTAATTCACTAAAACAGTTTCAAAATTATCGTTAATATATTTTTTCAATGTTGCTGTACTGTCAACCAGATTATGAAACGCAATGCACCAGGTACACCAATTTCCACCAACCTGCAATAAAACATGTTTATTTTCTTTAGCAGCTTTGGCAACCGCAGCGGCAATTTCTGCTTTTGCATCGGCCTGTGGGTTATAAATATGAACACCTTCTTTTTTCGCCTGACTAAAAGCCGCAGTCGATATTAATACTGCCGTGAACAGAATGATTAATCTTTTCATGATTTTTTAGAATAATAATAAACAAATGTAATAAAGTCTAGAAATGTTATAGATGATTAGCAAATTCTTTACAGAGCGGAAACATTGGTCATTGGTCATTGGTCATTGGTCATTGGTCATTGGTCATTGGTCATTGGTCATTAATGGATTTGCACCTGGGAGTAAGGTTTAATTGATCGCAGTTTATTTTTCCATCATCATCTTACATCCCACATCATCTATCACATATCTACATCATCCACCAAAACATTATCTTTGCTAAGCAATGGATTTCCTAGACATACATACCCATAAAGTTGCTACCCAGTCTGGGGTAATCAGCATCCAAAGCCTGTCGTTAACCAGCGATATCTTTTTGGCGATGCCTAAAACAAAGCCGATTTCTGTGGGACTGCATCCATGGTTTGCCAAAATTGATCAATTGGAATTACAGATGAAATATTTGAGTGTTGTGGCCAATCAAACCAATGTAAAACAGATCGGCGAGTGTGGTTTAGATCGCTTAAGGGGCGAAAATTTAGAAAATCAACTCATTATTTTAGAAAAACAGATCGAATTGGCAGAAAAAATCAATAAGCCACTGATTTTACATTGTGTTAAATGTTTTTCGGAGCTAATTGCAATCAAAGACCGTCTAAAAGTTAAAGTACCGATGATTATCCATGGTTTCAACAAAAATGAGGCGCTTGGTCAACAGCTCTTGGATAAAGGTTTTCTTCTTTCATTTGGAACAACTGTTTTAAAGGAAAATTCAGGTGCAGCAAAGTTGATCCAAAGTACGGATCGCTTTTTCCTGGAAACGGACGATGCAGATGTTTCCATACAGGATATTTATAAAGCAGCAGCCATTTTAAAAAAATGTACGGTAGATGAACTCAAAGCTCGTATTTTTGCCGACTGGAACAACTTAAAAAGTTAACCACCGAGACTGAGCCATGGGAAAAATATTTCCGTGTTAATCCGTGTCTCCGTGGCCAAAATATAGTAAAAAACTAACCACAGATTAGCACAGATACACACAGATAAATAAACATCTGTGTTCATCGTTTTTATCCGTGGCAAAATAAAAATAGATATGTCTGACGTTAGCTGGCTTTCGCGATCGGCCCTTCTTGTAGGAAATGATGGAATAGATAAACTCCAATCGAAACATGTTTTAGTAATCGGTTTGGGCGGTGTGGGTTCTTTTGCTGCCGAATTTATCTGCCGTTCTGGTATTGGCGAAATGACCATTGTTGATGGCGACGTGGTTGATCCGACCAACCGGAACAGGCAATTGCCTGCTTTGGCTACCAACCACGGCGTAAGCAAGGCTGCTATTATGCAGGATCGTTTATTAGCCATTAACCCTGAATTAAAGCTGCATGTAGTGAATACTTTTCTTACGCCCGAAAAATGCAGGGAAATTTTGGAATCAAAATTTGACTACATTATGGATTGCATTGATAGCGTAATGCCAAAAATCACATTACTATCTACCGCCCTGGAAAAAAATATCCCGATTGTAAGTTCGATGGGTGCTGGTGGTAAAATGGACCCAACACGATTACGGATTACACTTCTTCCGGATACTTACCAATGCGTTTTTGCCAGTTATGTGCGTAAAAGGCTGAATAAACTCCCCAATGCAGCAAAAATAAAAGCCGTTTTTTCTACTGAAGAAATGGACAAAAATTCAATGATCATGACTGACGGAAGTAATTTCAAACGTTCGGCTTATGGTACTGTTTCCTATTTGCCAGCTGCATTTGGTGGTGCGTGTGCATCAGTGGTGATTCGTGATCTGCTAGGCCTTCCCATCGAAATGGCCGAACGCCCGGCAAGGATCAGCCATAAAACACTCAATAAAAAGAAGAAGAAAAAAGCGTAAACCGGATGGAATGTTGATATCATGATTTCGGGAAGATTTTAAATTGTTGTAAGTTTAAATTTCCGAGAAATATCACACTATGCCCCAACCCCTCAAAATTCTTCAGGCCTCTGCAGGTTCCGGTAAAACGTTCAGTCTTACTGCGCATTACCTCACATTGCTTTTTAGTGGCGACAATAAATACCGCGAAATTTTAGCGGTAACCTTTACCAATAAGGCTACAGAAGAAATGAAAACAAGGATTTTGGAGGTACTGTTAGGACTGGCAAAGGGCAATCCATCAAAAAAAATCGATGACTATCGGAAACTGATTTTACAGGCCTATCCGATATTAAGTGCGCAGGAATTACAGTTTAAAGCGGATAAGATTTACCGGAAGATTTTGCACGATTACAGTCGCTTTTCTGTAAGTACCATTGATGGTTTTGTGCAAAAGGTAATCCGTGGTTTTGCTTTCGAACTGGGTCTAAACGCCGATTATAATTTAGAAATGAATTATGATAAGGTGAAAGATGATCTCGTAAACAAACTCGACGAGGCTTTAGATCATAACAAACAGCTTCTGCAATGGATCATTGACCTGGCCATCGAACGCATCAGCGATAATAAAAGCTGGAATTATAAGTTCGAGCTATATAACCTGATCGGTGAAATTTTCTCTGAGCGTTTCCAGATTTTTGAAGATGCAGTAAGTGCTTTAGGTTTAGAAAACATCGACGAATTATTCAAAAAATACATTAGTGTTACTAAGACAGAAATCAAAAATTTTGAAGAGGAACTGATTTCCCTGGCAACTGAAGCCAACGAAGCGCTTAATGTAATCGGCGTAGAAACCGAACACCTTAAAGGCAAATCGAGAAGTCCGCTCGCTAAAATTATTTTAGTCGCCAGAGGCGATTTTTCTAAAGTAGAACCGCTGTTTAATTTAATCGACGAACCGGATGAATGGTTCCAAAAAAATGCGAATTTCCCTGAGGCTTACGAAACAGTTAACCCAATTCTTCAAAAGTTAAAAACACATTATTTAACCCATCTGCCGAATTACAGTTTGGCTATCGCATTTAATAAAAACCTTTATTATTTAAGGTTGATGCAGGAAATTGCGGTTCTTTTAAAAGAATACAGGGCCGAAAACGAGAACCTGCTCATCAGCGATGCACAAAAACTGATTTCAGGAATTACTGAAGATGCCGGCGATAACCCTTCTTTCATTTGGGAAAAAGTTGGCAACCGTTACCGCAATTTCCTGTTTGATGAATTTCAGGATACCTCCACCAGTCAGTGGGGAAGTTTCAAATCGCTATTGACAAACGCCATGGCTACGCCAAGCGAAGAACTGATCGATCATTTAATAGTAGGCGACACCAAACAATCCATTTACCGCTGGCGCAATGGCGACTGGAACATTTTGCATAAACATGCTAAGCTTGATGTTGGTGCAGAAAATGTCTTGGAAGAAAGTCTGGAAGAAAATTACCGGAGTACCGAAAATATCATCACTTTCAATAACTTTCTTTATAAAGCCATTCCGCTTACGCTACAGAAAGAGTTGAATGAAAATCTGGCTACTAAACCGGAAAGTATTTCTAAATGGTGGCAGGAACAGCATTATCAACAGATTATTACCGATATTTATGGTGGTTCTACCCAAAACTTTGCTACTAATACACTAAAAGGCGGAACCATAAAGATCAAAAAGTTTGGTAAAAATCATGCACCTAACGAAGCTCGTTTTACCGAAACCGTTTTTAGAGACATTGCCCTTAATGATATTGTTGCAGAAATAAATCACCTCAAAAATGAGCAGCAATATGCGCTAAAAGATATTGCCATTTTAGTCCGATCCAACAGTGAAGCACTACTTACTGTTAAAAAATTAATGGAGCATAAATTACCTGTTTTATCAGGCGATGCCTTATTGATTTCGAACAACTCTGCTATACAACTCATCATCAACACCTTAAAAGTATTAATCGGTTTAGAAACCCAAACGGCCCTGTACAAGGCCAATTGTATTGCACTTTACCACTCTTTGCACGAAAAGGAAATTGATGCCAATTATTACCTTAACCTCACGAATAAACCTTTAAGCACGCTTACCGCGGTCTTACCCGTTGCTTTGTGCGAAAACTGGCAAAGCTGGCTGCAGCTTCCCCTACCGGAATTAGTGGAGATCTTAATTGAAAGCTATGGATTAAAAAATCTGACAGCCAACTTACCCTACCTGTTGGCCTTTAGAGACCTCACAGCTTCTGCCGGAAAACTGGGCGAAAAAGGTATTATTTCATTTTTAACCTGGTGGGAAGAAGACGGCGTTAAAAAATCACTACCCTCGCCGGAAGGTGCCGATGCTATACAGATTATTACTATCCATAAATCGAAAGGTTTGGCCTTCAGGGCTGTTTTTGTCCCTTTTTGTAATTGGGAAATCAAGGGCAAACCCAATGGCACTTTCTGGGTATCTTCAGAAGAAACGGTTTATAAGGAGCTTAAAGGGATTCCATTAAAATACAATGAGGCCTTGGCCGATTCGGCAATTGCAAAAGCTTATTACGAAGAGCTGCTCTACAACAATATGGATGCCCTGAATATGTTTTATGTGGCCACCACACGTGCTAAAGATTATTTGTACATCGCTACAATGGCTAAAAAAGAATTGAAATTATCCAACATGGGCGATGTAATCAATTTCACTTTTGATGAGCAGTTTGATGAAAATGGTGTGTATGAAATTGTTGAAAATGTAATTATTGAAAGTAAAACAGAAGAATCTGGTTTCATTAACCTAAATAGTTACCCAACTACAACCCGTTTGTCAGAACTCTATGTTCCTTCGGCAGAAAAACATTTAAAACACCTGGTTAACATTGAAAAATCAGGCAGAAAAGGCTCCTTATTACACGATATCCTGGCCAGCGCCAGTAATACAAAAGAAGTAGAAGATTATACGATAAATCTGGTGTTACAGGGCATTATCAAAGAAGAAGAAAAACAGCAATTAATCAATTCTGCACTTGAAGTGTTGAATAACCCGGAGCTTAAAGAAATTTTAGAAAAGGCAAGCGAAAGCATTGTAGAGAAAAACATCATCGATGCCAATGGAAAACTGCACCGCCCCGATCGGGTGTTGATCAATGCCGATGAAGTGATCATCCTCGATTATAAATTTACACTCGAAGAAAGCGACAAACACATCGAACAGGTAAATAATTACAGAATTTTACTTACTGAAATGGGTTATCAGAACATTAAAACCTATCTTTTCTACGCGGTTAAAGGCAAACTGAAATTAGTATAATATGCAAGTGAAACCATTTTTACAGGAAGTTGCCGAAGATTTAATTGCCCGGTTTGGAAATCAGCTGGAGAACTGTGCCATTGTTTTTAACAACAAACGTCCATCCGCTTATTTGCAAAAACATTTTGCCGATATTATTGGCAAACCATTTTTCAGTCCTTCGTTTTTTACCATACAGGAATTTTTCGCCAGATCTACCAGTTATAAGATAGCTGATTTTTATCTGCAGTTTTTCACCCTTCATAGAATTTACAACCAGCTCCTGGCAGAAGAAAAACTCGAAAATATATCCAGTCATAAGTTTTTTCCTTTAGCAAAGATTATTCTGAGCGATTTTAACCAGATTGATGCCGATCTGGTAGATGCAGAAAAATTATATCGTGACCTCGAAGATATTTCTGTAATTAATAAAGATTTCGATTATTTAAGTGCCGAGCAATACGAATTTCTTGCGCAATTCTGGACATCCTACTCTGAAGGAAAGCATAAAAAACAGCAGGAACTTTTCATTAAAATGTGGCGTAGAATGCCCAAGCTTTACCATAAGTACCATGCTACGCTTAAAGAGCAAGGCTATTTAACCAATGGTTCTGTTTATCGCTATCTGGCTGATGATATTACCAACCATCAGGAATTTATCTCCAATTTTGATAAGGGCAAAATCATTTTTGTTGGTTTTAATGCTTTGAGCAGTGCCGAAGCTAAAATATTTACCCAGCTCCAGGAAGCCGGCAAAGCATTGTTTTATTTCGATGCCGATACCTATTATTTAGACGATGTTTCGCAGGAAGCAGGTTTATTTTTACGTAAAAACATTAACCAGCTTGGTTTGATAAATGAATTTGCCAATCAGGAAAGTTTAATGAAATCAGCCCCGCACCATGTAAACGTTTATAAGGTTCAGGGACAATCTGCGCAGGCTAAAATCCTGAATAATATTTTAGCAGAAGATTACACCTCAGCAGAAACTGTTGGGAAAACAGTAGTAGTTTTGGCCGACGAAAGCTTGTTGATTCCCACTTTGCAAACCATTCCGTCTAATCTGAATGGAAAAGAAATCGACCTGAACGTAACGATGGGTTTTGCCCTTTCCACCTCAAGTATTTTTGGTTTGGTTGATTTATGGTTAACCAGTCAGCTGGAGATTTTACAGCGCGATAAAGTAAGTTATAAAAATGTAGAGGCTTTTTTAACTCATCCGTTAACAGGCCTTACCCAGAAAATGCGCGATAAAATTTTAACCGCATTACTGGAAGAAAATCAGGTGGAAATTGATCATAAACGTTTAATACGCCAAAGTGGATTATTTGAAGCTTTCTATAAAAAAATCGACGATCCTCAGCATGTGGTAACCAATTTACTCGATGTGCTTGATTATGTGTTAACACGATTATCGAATGCAAAAACGCTCAAAAAAATCGATGCAGAACTTTTTGTAAAAACCATACAGGAATTAAACAGGCTGCACGATACTTTTAGCAATCACATTGGGAAAGAGGAAATTCCTTTTGTGATCTATCTCGTTCAAAAATCGCTTCAGGCCATTGCAGTACCACTTTCAGGCGATCCGCTCAACGGCATACAGGTAATGGGATTACTCGAAACCCGGAACCTTAATTTCGATAAAGTGGTGATTTTAGGTTTCAACGAAGGCATTATTCCGAAATCATCTATTGGCAATAGTTTTATTCCAGATTCCATCCGCCGTGTTTATGGATTACCTGTATTAGAAAACCTGGATGCCATTTCCTCTTACATGGTGTACCGTCTATTACAGCGCGCAAACAATATCAATTTTGCCTATAATAGCTTAACAGATGAATCTACTTCTGGCGAAGCCAGCAGAATTTTAAAGCAGCTGGAGTACGAAAGCGGTTTCAATTTCAGTTATAACGAACTTAATCTTGAGGTTAAAACAGAAGCTTTTAAAGAAGTAAGGATCGAAAAAACCAATAATGCCTTTATTCAGGAAACACTTCAAAAATACCTTGATAAAAAGAAAGTGCTTTCGCCATCGGCATTAACTCAATATATCTCCAACCCGATCGATTTCTTTTTCAATTACATTGCAGGCATTAAAGAACCTAAAGAAATCAGTGCAGTGGTAGAAGCCAATGAAATTGGTTCCATATTGCACAAAGTGATGGAGTATTTTTATGAGGATTTAAGGTCGGGTGAAATTACGGCAGAACGGATCAAAGAGAAGCGAAAACAGATTCCTGCTTTGATACAGAGAGGGTTTAATGCGGTGATGTTTAAAAATCCAGATACCGTGATGGAGTACAAAGGTATGCAAAAGGTAATTTTATCGATTGTGGATGCTTATGTAAACATTATTTTAAATCAGGACGAAGCCCAAACGCCATTCCATATCATCAGTCTCGAACAAAAGGTAGAGGCCGAAATCAGTTTCCCGCTTACGGGAAAAGAAGCCAGTGTTAAAATATTTGGTTTTATCGACCGTGTTGATGTAAAAGATGGGGTAACTAAAATTATCGATTACAAAACCGGAAGTGACAAGTTAACCTTTAAGGATATACCTGAATTATTTAACTCAGACGGAAAACACATCAACAAAGCCTTAATCCAAACCTTATTATATACCTACGCTTACGAGCAATTCTCGGGCAAAACTTTTGTAGAGCCCAACCTGTATGTAGTAAAAACCATGAGCGTAGATGGCGTTTGGTTTAAATCAGGCAGGCAAAATCTGTCGGGAGCCTATTTAGAAGAAATTAAACCGGAATTTCTTGCCGAATTAAGAAAAAAACTAACCGAACTTTTCGAAGCCCCATATTTTGTAGCCAGCGCGGTTGAGGATAACTACAAATATTCTATTTATAAAACTTTGTTTGGGAAATAAGAAGAAGACTAACGAGATGTTAAATAGATATTTTCCATTTCTTGGCAGCCTGCTTCAGCTGGCTGCCCTAATAAATCCAATATAATGGCTTTAGCCAAAATAACCTTAACACAAATGGCTATTGGCTAAAGCCAACACCAATGAATAGCGAGATGTTAAATAGGTATTTTCCATTTCTTGGCAGCCTGCTTCAGCTGGCTGCCCTAATAAATCCAATATAATGGCTTTAGTAAAAATTTCTTATATTAGGTTAATCAATCTATTGAATATGTCGTATGTAAGAATTTGGGTTCACCTGGTGTCTCAACTAAAAACCGACATCCCTATTTAACAAAAAACATCCGCTATAAAGTTCAAAAGCACATTATGGAAAATTGTAGAGAAAAATCTATTTTTCTACAAGCTATTAATGGGTACACAGAACACATGCATTGTCTTATATCTCTAGGAAGAGAACAGACAATTTCTAAAATAGCCCAGCTCATAAAAGGAGAATCATCATTTTGGATCAATAAGAATATGCTAACAAAAATTCCCTTTATGTGGCAAGATGATTATTTTGCTGTATCAGTTAGCCAATCCGGCTTGCAAGCTGTTACCAATTACATCAAAAATCAGGAGATTCATCATGCCAAAAAATCATTTGATTTTGAGGTAAAAGAATTTGTAGATAAATATGGTTTTACATTGGAAAAAGAAGATATTTAAAAATGCTAACCTTAAATTTCACAAACTTCCCCGTACTCGAAACAGAACGTTTAATTCTCCGTGAACACGATCTTGCCGATGCTGATGCCCTTTTCGCCATGCGCACCAACGAAATGGTGATGAAATACATCGACAGGGAAAGGCCAAAAGATATTTTCGAGATTAAAGATTTCATCTCCCGTTTCAGGAACGGTTACGAAAATGGCGATAATCTGGCCTGGGTAATTGCCTTAAAAGAAAACCCCAAACAAATGATTGGCTCTGTAGGTTACTGGCGCACTGACTTTGCCAACCACCGTGCAGAAATTGGTTATATGCTTCACCCTGATTATTGGCGACAGGGAATTATTTCCGAAGCACTAAAAAAATCAATTGATTTTGCTTTTAATGAGGTTAACCTGCACACCATAAGCGCAAACATCAATGTAGGAAACGATGCATCAAGGCAAATGCTGATCAAACATGGCTTTAAAAAGGAAGCACATTTTAAACAGGATTATTATTTTAGAGGCCAGTTTTTGGATAGTGAGATTTATGGATTATTGAATCCAAATCATTAAATCTAAAGAGATATAGTCGTCATCTCGACTGAAACGAAGTGGAACGCCTGCCTGCATCGGGCAGGGAGAGATCTATAATAGATTTAGCTTCGCTGAGCACTTAGGTTCTCGACTTCGTTGCACTCCGCTCGAAATAACGGCAGTGCAAAAGGCAGTTATATTTCGAAAAAACACCCAGCTTTAGTACAAAAAGCTTAGCAAAAACCCAATTACCCAATAATATTTCTTCGTTAAACACATTACCAGAAATCACTCCTTAAAAAACGCCAAATAATTAAACAAAACACCTATAATTATTACAAAACATAGGCATTTTAGCCTTTGGTTTCAAAGCGATTAATAATTATATTTGCCACCGTTATTAAAATTTACAATGAGAGAAATCCAATTTAGAGAAGCACTACGCGAAGCCATGAGCGAAGAAATGCGTAAAGATGACCGCGTTTTTTTATTAGGTGAAGAAGTAGCAGAATATAACGGAGCGTACAAGGTAAGTCAGGGTATGCTTGACGAGTTTGGTGCGAAACGTATTATCGATACCCCGATTGCCGAATTAGGTTTCGCAGGTATTGCAACTGGTGCCGCAACAGCAGGCCTTATTCCAATTGTGGAATTTATGACCTTTAACTTCTCATTAGTTGCTATTGATCAGATTATCAACGGTGCTGCTAAAATTTTATCAATGAGTGGTGGTCAGTTCTCATGCCCTATGGTTTTCCGCGGTCCAACAGGTAACGCAGGCCAGTTAGGTGCACAACACTCTCAAAACTTCGAAAACTGGTTTGCAAACACGCCAGGTTTAAAGGTTGTTGTTCCTTCAACGCCTTACGATGCAAAAGGATTATTAAAACAAGCTATCATCGATCCGGATCCGGTTATTTTCATGGAATCTGAAGTAATGTATGGCGATAAAGGCGATGTTCCTGCAGAAGAATACTATATCGAATTCGGCAAAGCCAATGTAACCAAACAAGGTACTGATGTAACCATCGTAACTTTTGGTAAAATGTTAACACGCGTGGTTAACCCAGCTGTAGAAGAATTAACCAAAGAAGGAATCAACGTTGAGGTAATCGATTTACGTACTGTACGTCCTATCGATTATGATACCATTATTGCTTCAGTTAAGAAAACAAACCGTTTGGTTGTTGTAGAAGAAGCCTGGCCTTTGGCCTCTCTTTCTGGAGAGATTGCTTTTATGGTACAAAAACATGCATTTGATTATTTAGATGCTCCGGTTTTACGTATCACTTGTGCCGATGTTCCACTTCCATATTCACCAACTTTAATCGCAGCAAGCTTGCCAAATGCCGAGCGTGTTGTTAAAGCGGTAAAAGAAGTAATGTACGTTAAAAAATAACTGTCAGTCTGAGTGTAGTCTGTCAGTCTGAGCGCAGTCGAAGACCAAAAACATATAAATCCTCCGGAGTAATTCGGGGGATTTTTTTATTCCACTTTTCCGTATCCTCTGTGTTTCCGTGGCAAATATTCGAAAATTTATGTTCAGTAATCCTTCGGTTTCATCAGTCCCGCCATTCATTGCAATCTTTTTGGATAAGCTTGTTATGCTGAGGCACGAAGCATCTACTACTTACGAAACAGATGCTTCGTGCCTCAGCATGACAGCATATTCAAGGTTGCTGCAACCAAAAAGTATTTCCATTTCTGTCTGGTTTAGTTAACCCCTGTCTGTATAAGAAACATAATTCAGTTTCCTGCTTAAGCCAAAAAACCACACTAAATTTTTATATTCGTCGTAAAATAAATTCCTTACATGCCCGACAATTACATAGCCGACCAAACATTCGAAAAAGCAGATTTTACCTTACGCTCACTCCCAAAGGCTGAATACGAAAACTGTAAATTTATCAACTGCGATTTGTCCGGTTCAGATTTAAGCGGGGTTAAATTTTTAGACTGCGAATTTATTTCCTGTAATTTAAGTTTGGCTACCTTAACCAAAACCTCCTTTATTGATATCAATTTTCAAGGCTGTAAAATGCTGGGATTAAGATTTGAAAATTGTAACGATTTTGGCTTGGCGTTCAGCTTTAACAACTGCAAGCTGGATCATTCTTCTTTTTATAAATTAAAACTGAAGAAAACCATTTTTAAAACTTCACAGTTACATGAAGTCGATTTTTCGGAGAGCGATTTAGCCAATGCAATGTTCGATAACTGCGACCTGTTAAATGCTACTTTCGACCGGACAAATCTCGAAAAAGCAGATTTCAAAACAGCTTACAATTATTCGATAGATCCGGATAACAATAGGATTAAAAAAGCAAGGTTTTCTAAATCCGGACTTGCAGGACTGTTGCATAAATACGATATCCAGATCAGTGAATAGTTTTTGAGAAATTTTGTAAATTCAGCTTACAAAATTATCAGCTATGGAACAGCCAAAACCCGAAAACGTTGATCAATATATTGCCAATTTCCCTGCTGAAACACAAAAACTTTTGCAACAGGTTCGCGAAACCATTCATCAGGCAGTACCAACAGCAAAAGAAGTCATCAGTTATGGCATGCCGGCTTTTAAACAAAATACTGTGCTGGTATATTTTGCAGGTTACACCAAACACATTGGTTTTTACCCAACCAGCTCGGGTATCGAGGCATTTAAAAATGAATTTGCTGATTATAAATGGAGCAAGGGCGCAGTTCAGTTTCCATTGGATAAGCCTTTGCCATTAGAACTGATTACGAGAATCACAAAATTTAAAGCAGAACGGGATGTAGAGAAAGCAGTAAAGAAAAAAAACTAGGCAATCCAAACCTGGTCTTCTCTATCAAAAACCCATTGGCCATTTATTTTCTTTGCATAAATATAGGTACCCATTCCCCATCCACGATATTCGGAAATCATAATTGATTGTTCGAAATAGTACTTTGCCCTATTTCGTGCCTTGTTAAAAATAACCCGGCTGAAAGTGAGATTTCCATTATAATTAAGATCTGACTTCACAGTACCTATATTTGTATTTATAATTTCAAATCCATCGCTATTTATGCTTTTGAATGGCTTAAACCGGAAAGCAACTGTATTTTTAACATATTTCCCGTGCTTTTCGTAAGCAAGAGATTTAAACTGGTTTACTGAAAATAAAGAATCGGTAACTGAATATTTTCGCCTCCTCTTTACTTCCTTGTGTGGAAGATTCTTCGCTTCAGGATACATATCTTTAAAATCGTTTTTTGAAACCCATACAATCCCTTTTTCAAAAGTATTCAAGATCACCGTAACCTCTTCGTTTACGTTTTCTTCTTTCTCAGGCTTTCCGTTTTGGCAACCAAAGCAAAATATTAAAGTTATAATAATAAAAGCGCTCTTCATTTCTTAAAGATGATGTATTATTTGTTTTTCCATAAAAACCCGCATGTCCAAAAACTTACTCACAAATTTCGGTGGAAAACTTCATTTTAAAAATCCTTAATTCCCGCAAATCCTCATTAGCTTTGCTTCCTTTAATTTTACCCTTTAGGATATGCTAAGCCACCATAAAATAATTGCAGCCGAATTAAAAGTTGCAGAAAAACAAGTAACCGCAACCGTAAATTTGTTAGATGAAGGTGCAACTGTACCATTTATCTCCCGTTACCGTAAAGAGGCAACCGGCAGTTTAGATGAGGTTGAGGTAGCTGCAATCCGCGATCGGGTTTTGCAATTACGCGACCTTGACAAACGCCGCGAAGCGATTTTAAAATCGATGACAGAGCTAGGTAAATTAACCCCAGAGCTTGAAAAACAGATTAACGAAGCAGAAACCATTTCGCTTCTTGAAGATATTTACCTGCCTTATAAGCCGAAACGTAAAACACGTGCATCGGTTGCAAAAGAAAAAGGTTTGGAACCTTTGGCACTTCAGATTTTTGAACAAAATAGCTTCGACCTGGATACCGAAGCAGATAAATTTATCAATACTGAAAAAGGAGTAAACTCTCTTGACGAAGCTTTGGCAGGTGCCAGGGATATCATTGCCGAAATGATTTCTGAAAATGCCGAAGCCCGCACCAAAATGCGCACTTATTTTCAGGAAAAGTCAGCTTTTAAATCAGAAGTGATCAAAGGAAAAGAAGAAGAAGGAATTAAATACAAAGATTACTTCGAATGGAGTGAGCCGGTTAAAACGGCAGCATCACACAGGGTTTTGGCCATGCGCCGGGGCGAAAAAGAACTGATTTTAAGGTTAGATGCACTTCCTCCAGCAGAAGATGCACTTGCCATTTTAGAAAACCAGTTTATTACAGGCAATAATGCAGCTTCTAAACAAGTACAAAAAGCTCTGGAAGATGGCTACAAACGCTTACTAGAACCCGCAATGGAAACCGAACTCCGTGTATTAACCAAGCAGAAGGCCGATGAAGAAGCGATCCGTGTTTTTGCCGAAAATGCCCGTCAGTTATTATTGGCTGCACCAATGGGGCAAAAAAATGTACTGGCCATCGATCCTGGTTTCCGCACAGGCTGTAAAGTGGTTTGTTTGGATAAACAAGGTCAGTTATTAGAAAACACAGCAATTTACCCTCATACCGGACAAGGCAATGTAAAAAATGCCGAATTCACCATCCAACAGCTTTGTGAAAAATACGAAATTGAAGCCATTGCCATTGGTAACGGAACCGCAGGAAGAGAAACAGAGGCTTTTGTCCGTGCGCTAAATTTACCGCATATCACCATTGTAATGGTTAACGAAAGTGGTGCATCTATCTATTCAGCTTCGGAAGTGGCGAGAGAAGAATTTCCAACGCAGGATATTACTGTTCGAGGAGCCGTTTCAATCGGTCGCCGTTTAATGGATCCTTTGGCTGAGTTGGTTAAAATCGATCCAAAATCCATCGGTGTAGGTCAATATCAGCACGATGTTGATCAGAATAAATTACAGGCAAGTTTAGATGATACCGTAATCAGTGCCGTAAATGCCGTTGGCGTAGAGCTGAATACAGCTTCAAAACAAATTTTGGCCTATGTTTCAGGTCTCGGACCAACCCTGGCACAGAATATTGTTGATTACAGAAATACCCACGGTGCTTTTAAAAACAGAGAAAGTTTGAAAAAGGTACCTCGTTTAGGCGACAAGGCTTATGAGCAGGCGGCAGGTTTCTTACGCATCCGCAATGCAGAAAACGTTTTAGATACCAGTGGTGTGCACCCTGAGCGTTACGCCGTAGTAGATAAAATGGCAAAAGACCTCGGCACCACTGTTTCGGCCCTGATGAAAGATACGCAATTGCAAAAGCAAATTAAACCCCAACAATATGTAACAGACGAAATCGGTCTGCCAACTTTAAACGATATTTTAAAAGAACTGGCAAAACCCGGCCGCGACCCGCGTGAGCAGTTTGAGGCATTTAGCTTTACCGATGGCGTAAACGAAATTGCTGATTTAAGAACGGGTATGAAATTACCGGGAATTGTAACCAACATTACCAATTTCGGTGCATTTGTTGATATCGGCGTGCACCAGGATGGTTTAGTACATACCAGCCAACTGGCAAACCGTTTTGTAGCCAACCCAAATGATGTGGTAAAAGTGCATCAAAAAGTAGAAGTTACCGTAATGGAAGTTGATGTGGCCCGTAAAAGGATTTCGCTATCGATGAAAACTGAGGTCGGTCCGAAGTCAGAAGTCAGCAGTCAGAAGCCCAGAGAGCAGAAACCAAAACAAGATTACAAGCCGAATAATAAGCAAAACTTCAAGCCACGTAACGAACCAAAAGATGCCGATGGCGACTTACAGGAAAAACTGGCAAAGCTAAAAGGGATGTTTAAATAAAAAAATCGTCATTACTGAAGGGTAACGGAATGGAGAAATCTTTGAGTACATTCGAAATAGATTTCTCCACTACGGTCGAAATGACGATTTATCTATATCCCTAAACTCCAATCTTTTCTTCGGCAAGCTTTCCGGATAATGGTTTTGGATAAACGAAATCATGGCTTCTCTTACATAACACCTCAAATCGAAAGCCCTTGATGAGTTAGAAGCACTCATTAAAAAACGTACTTCTATGGCGCCATCTTTTGTACTATCCGTAACCTGCACTACATTTACACGCTTATCCCATAAAGGATTTAACGTTAATAACCTTGTCATTTCCTGTCGCATAGGTTCAATCGGAATGGTATAATCGAGGTATAAAAAAACAGTCCCCAAAAGATCTGCCGAAACACGCGTCCAGTTTTGAAAAGGTTTTTCAATAAAATAGGTAATCGGTAAAATCAGCCTGCGTTGATCCCAGATATTCACCACCACGTAGGTTAAAGTTATTTCTTCTACCTTTCCCCATTCCCCTTCCACAATTAAAACATCGTCAATTCTGATGGGCTGTGTAAAAGCAATCTGAAAACCTGCCAGTAAATTCCCCAGCGATTTCTGCGCCGCAAAACCAATAATAATTCCACCAATCCCCACTCCGGTAAGTAATCCGGCCCCTATTTTTCGCATGCTTTCAAAACTCAGCAAAATAATAGCAGCTGTAATTAAAATAATAAGTGAGACAATAAATTTCCTTACAAACTGTAATTGCGTGCGGATTTTACGCTCCTTCAGGTTATTTTCTTTATTCAGATCGTATTTCAGATAGAAATAATCTTCTAACACATTAATTAAACGCACTAATATTAAGGCAAAAGTGATGGTTAAAGCAATTTCCAGTGCTTTTGTAATAGGAAGTCTGAATTCTGGCTCCATTACCATTATTGTAAGCGAGAAATTCAATAACAGTAGCGGAATAAAAACTGCAACAGGCCTTCTTAAATGTTTAATGGTTGATTTTATAATAATGAAATCCCACCAGCGAGAAAGCAGGATAAAAGTTTTGTGGATAATGAATTTGATTAAAATACCAAGTAACACTGCTGCTAAACCAATAATCAGGTTTTTAAAAAACAAAGGAATTGGATAACCGAAAATCTGGTCGATATACTGCATACACGAAATTTGCTGGTTAATAAATACGGGGATAAGCCAATAGATATTCTTATAACAGCTATATTTTTGGATTGTTTGCCAACTGAAAATCAATAGCCGCAAATAAATTATTTACATTAGCATTTTGTATATCTCCAAAATAAAAAGATGGATTTTTTTGATGCCCATAGTATATTTTTCACGGTTCTTGGCTATAAAATGAGCTATCTGGAATTCTTTGCCGTAATTACCGGGGTTATTTCAGTTATTCTCTCCGCAAAAGCAAGTGTCTGGAGCTGGCCAGCGGGTATCGTTAACGTATTCCTGTCGGCCTTTTTATATTATCAAAGCCAGCTTTACCCTGATATGTTTTTAATGGTTTTCTTTTTTGTAACCAATATTATGGGCTGGTGGCGTTGGACAAATCCGAAACCCGGGGAACAAGATAAAAATAAGGAACTCAAAATCAGTTTTATGCCGTTAAAGCAGTTTTTGATTTTATTGGTTGCAGGCATTTTGGGTACATTATTAATGGGTACTTTGGCTAGTCAGCTGCACAACTGGCTCCCTCTGCTGTTCAATTTACCGAGTGCCTATCCTTTTGTCGATTCGTTTATTTTCGTAATGAGTGTAATCACCACTTTTCTAATGATCCAGAAAAGAGTTGAGTGTTGGATTATCTGGCTGATTATCGATGTTGTGGCCACTTACCTGTACTTTTTAAAAGGCATTAAGTTTATGGGTATAGAATATTTCATTTTTACTATTATAGCTGCCTTTGCACTATGGCATTGGATAAAAGAATACAGAAGTTACGCTAAAACGGTATGAAAAGAGGATTGGTTATCGGCAAGTTTATGCCAATCCATAAAGGGCATATTGCCTTGATTAATTTCGCTGCTGCACATTGCGATGAGTTGATTGTTTCGATGAGTTTCACGCCTGATGACAAGATTGACCCCACTTTGCGTTTTGAATGGCTTAAGGAGATTTTTAAAGATCAGCCAAACATTAAACCAGCAATTATTCCTGATGATTTTGATGACGAAACCTTGCCCTTAAATGAACGGACAAATATCTGGGCGATCAGGATGCGGGAGGTTTACCCAAAAATCGATGTTTTATTTAGTTCTGAATTTTACGGGCCACCGTTCGCACTTAATTTACAGGCAGAACATATCTTGTTTGATGAACCAAGAAAATTCATTCCGGTTTCTGCTACTTTAATCAGAAATAATCCTTTTCAATACTGGGAATTTATTCCTGAAGTAGTGCGCCCTTATTTTGTAAAGAAGATTTGTTTCTACGGACCAGAAAGTACCGGAAAATCGACCATGGCCGAAAAAATGGCTTTACATTATCATACTGTTTTTGTTCCCGAAGTTGCACGCAAAATAATCAGCACTAACGATATTACTGTTGACGACATTATCAAAATCGGAAAAGCACAAACACAAAGGGTGAAAGAAAAAACAGGCATTGCCAATAAAATCGTTTTTTGTGATACCGATTTAATTACCACAAAAATATATTCAAAATACTATTTAAAAGAGGTTCCGGATATTCTTAACGATCTTGAAAATGAAATTAAGTACGATTTATATTTCTTATTGGATATTGATGTAGAATGGGTGGCCGATCACCTCCGCGATTTTGGCGACAGGCGCCTAGAGATGTTCAACTTGTTTAAAAGTGAACTCGAAAAACGGAGCATTAACTATATCCACATCAGTGGAAATTATAACGAACGCGAAGAAAAAATCAAAAAAATTATAGATTCTATTCTGCTATAAATAATTCTATTTTTTGTATATTCAGCTCAAATCCAAAATGATATGACAGCTAAATAAGCGCTTCCTATCATCCCTGACAATACTGTAGTTAATAAAATTTACGAGCTAAGAGGACTAAAGGTGATGCTCGATAGCGACCTGGCCGAACTTTATGGTGTCGATACTAAGGTTTTAAATCAAAGTATTCGTCGAAACATTGAGCGTTTCCCGGATGATTTCATGTTCCAGCTAAGCACCGAGGAATGGGAATCTTTGAGGTCACAAATTGTGACCTCAAAAAAAGGAAGGGGTGGAAGAACCTATTTACCCAATGTTTTTACCGAACATGGCATATTAATGCTTTCGAGTGTATTAAACAGCAAACAAGCCATTCAGGTGAATATCCAGATTGTTCGGATTTTCTCTCGTATCCGTCAGTTTATTCTAGATAGCGGCGAACTTAAACTCGAAATTGAGGAGATTAAACAAAAGGTAAGCAACCAGGATAAAAATATCGAACTGGTTTTCACTTATCTGGATAAACTGATCGATAAGAAAATCGGGCCAAGGAAAAGAATTGGCTATATGCCCGATGATTTGTGATATTCTCAAAATAAACAATGTATACATATAGAACTTGAAGTCGCAAATTGCGACCTCAAGATTTGTTTCCGCAAATTAGGTTATAAATCGCCTTTGATCATTAATAGTACCACCTTACTCAAATTTTCTAAACGGGATTGCAGCGATATCCTTTTTTGTTTTTCGCTTTAACAAATTAATAGCACTCTAGCAAAAAATTTGTCAAAGCTTAAAAAAAACAAAAAAGATTTAGCGTAAAGCCCGACTGAACCAACCGAAGAACTGCAGGTTCTGCTTTACAAAAAATCATGAAGCAGGTTACCACATCGCTGCGCACTAAGCAATGACAACAATTTTATATCAAAAATTTTCCATTCAACTATTTGATAATAAAAGTTTTCTATCTATCTTTGCAGTCCCAAATTTAATGGGAATAATAAATTGTTTAATAAATTAAATACAAGCAAGTGAATACGTTAAGTTACAAAACTGTCTCGGCCAATGCGAAAACTGTTAACAAACAGTGGATTGTTGTTGATGCGCAAGGCGAGATTTTGGGGCGCTTGTCATCGAAGATCGCTATGATCATCCGTGGTAAAAACAAGCCTGAGTACACCCCACACGTAGACTGCGGTGATAATGTAATTGTTATCAATGCAGACAAGGTTAAATTGACAGGAAACAAATTCAGCGAAAAGCAATATGTTTCTTATACTGGTTATCCAGGTGGTCAGCGTTTTATTTCTCCTAAGGAGTTAATGGCGAAACACCCTCAACGTGTAATCGAGAAAGCGGTACGTGGTATGTTACCGAAAACTAAATTGGGTAAAAAACTTTACACCAATCTTTTTGTGTATGCAGGTGAAAACCACCCTCATGCAGCTCAATCTCCAAAAACCATTAAACTTTAAGAAATGTCAGTTACTAACACTTCAGGAAGAAGAAAAACAGCTGTTGCACGTATCTACTTAAAAGATGGTGCTGGCGCAATTACCGTTAACGGTAAAGATCACAAAGTATATTTCCCAACTTTACCTTTGCAATATATCGTAAACCAAAGTTTAGAAGTTTCTGAGCTTACAGGTCGTTATGATATCACTGTAAATGTACAAGGTGGTGGAGTAAAAGGACAAGCAGAAGCTGTTCGTTTAGCTATTGCTAAAGCGATTGTTGAACTAGATGCGGAGAAAAAACCTGCATTACGTGCTAAAGGCCTAATGACGCGTGATATGCGTATGGTTGAGCGTAAAAAACCAGGACGTGCAAAAGCCCGTAAGAAATTCCAATTCAGTAAACGTTAATCACAGGAGGCAAAGACAATGGCAAGAACAACTTATCAAGACTTATTGGATGCAGGTGTACACTTTGGTCACCTTACCCGTAAATGGAATCCAAAAATGGCTCCTTACATTTTCATGGAGCGTAATGGAATTCACATTATAGATTTAAATAAAACTTTAACAAAAACTGAAGAAGCTGCGGCTGCGATTAAACAAATCGTAAAATCAGGACGTAAAGTATTATTCGTTTCTACAAAGAAACAAGCAAAAGGAATTGTAGCTGAACAAGCTAAAAAAGTAAACATGCCTTTCGTAACCGAGCGTTGGTTAGGTGGTATGTTAACCAACTTTGCTACTGTTCGCAAGTCAATCAAAAAGATGTCTAACATCGATAAAATGACTAAAGACGGTACTTATGCGATCTTATCTAAAAAAGAGCGTTTAATGATTCAGCGTGAGCGTATTAAATTAGAATCACTATTAGGTGGTATTGCTGATTTAAACCGTTTACCTGCAGCTTTATTCTTAATTGATGTTAAGAAAGAGCACATCGCAGTAACTGAAGCGTTAAAATTGAACATCCCAACTTTTGCGATGGTTGATACAAACTCTGATCCTTCTAACATCGATTTCCCGATCCCGGCAAATGATGATGCTACAAAATCTATCTCTTTAATTACTGATGTAATTATCAAAGCGATTGAAGAAGGTTTAGATGAGCGTAAACGCGAAAAAGATGATGAGGCTGAAAAAGAAGCAGTAGCTGCTAAAGCTGCGGCTGATGCTCCGGAAGCTAAAGAGCCAAGACGTAAAAAAGCTGCTGAGGCAGAAGTTGAAGCGTCAGCATCAGAAGAAACTAAAACAGAAGAATAGTAATATTTTTTATTGCAGGTTACTGGTTTCAGGTTTTAAGTTGGCTTAACATGAGTTTAACTTGGCGCTTGTAACTTGTAACCTGTAATTGTTATAACAAGATTGTAAAATTTAAAAAAGAAATAAGATGTCTACAGTACAAATTTCTGCAGCAGATGTGAACAAATTGCGTCAACAAACTGGCGCTGGTATGATGGATTGCAAAAAAGCTTTAGTTGAAGCTAACGGCGATTTCGAAGCTGCTGTTGATTTATTGCGCAAAAAAGGTCAAAAAGTATCTGCCGCCCGTTCTGGTAATGCTACTTCTGAAGGTTTGGTATCAATCAATGTTTCAGCAGATGGCACAAACGGTAAATTAGTTGCTTTAGCTTGCGAAACTGAACCAGTTTCTAAAGTTGAAGATTTCCGTAACCTGGCTCAGGCTGTTTTAGCTGCAGCAGTTGCTAACAATCCTGCTACTGCTGAAGAATTATCAGCAATTACTTTGGAAGATGGACGTACAGTTGCTGAAACCATAACTGAATTAACCGGTAAAATCGGAGAGAAAATCGTTATTCAGGAATATGCAAATATATCTGGCGACAAAATCGTTTCTTATATCCACTCTAATGGTAAAATGGGTGTTTTAGTGGTATTTGAAGGTGCTAATGGTGCAGATATTACTGAAGCTGGTAAAGATGTTGCAATGCAAATTGCTGCAATGAACCCAATTGCTGTTGATAAAGACGGTGTTGATCCTGCTACTATCGAACGTGAAATCGAGATTGCTAAAGACGTCATCCGTCAGGAAGGCAAACCAGAAGAAATGGTTGAGAAAATTGCTGCCGGTAAATTAAACAAATTCTACAAAGACAGTACTTTATTAAACCAGGAGTTTGTTAAAGACAGTTCTATCGATGTTCGTAAATTTTTAGATAACACTTCTAAAGGTTTAACCGTATCTGCTTTCAAACGTGTACAATTAGGTGCATAAGCATTAAAAACATATTTAAAAAAGCTCCAGGAAACTGGACTGCCCCCAAAAAGTTAGACACTATTTGGGGGCATTTTTATGAGAAAAAACAGAAGTCACACAGCTGAGTTTAGGCTAAAAATTGTGAAAGAAAAGCTACGTGGTATTTCTATCCGCGTGCTATCAACAAAGTGGAAACTTTCCACTTCTATCATCAGGAAATGGGTTGACCATCATCAGTCTTCGGGTGCATTAGGTTTATTACGCAAAAGCTATCATTATTATACTATTGAATTCAAGAGAAGT
>Ga0308159_1001309_pt1 | contig 37498 bp, 29 predicted proteins | sample PhyCR1_FD_201040 | JGI IMG/M metagenome (GOLD analysis project Ga0308159, IMG submission 201040) | Phyllosphere microbial communities from UC Gill Tract Community Farm, Albany, California, United States - DLSLC.R1 | ecosystem: Host-associated > Plants > Phyllosphere > Unclassified | place: USA... | reverse complement strand
CGGGCGCAGGTAAGGGTACTCAGGCTCAATTCATCATGGAGAAATACGGGATTCCGCAAATTTCTACCGGTGATATGTTGCGCGCAGCTGTTAAGGCCGGAAGTGACCTCGGCAAGAAAGCCAAAGAGATTATGGACGCCGGTAAACTGGTTACCGACGAACTGGTTATTGCACTGGTAAAAGAACGTATTACCCAGGAAGATTGCCGTAACGGTTTCCTGCTGGATGGCTTCCCACGTACCATTCCTCAGGCCGATGCCATGAAGGAAGCAGGCATCAGCGTTGATTTCGTTCTGGAATTCGATGTGCCTGACGAACTGATCGTAGACCGCATCGTAGGTCGTCGCGTACACGCGCCTTCAGGCCGCGTCTACCACGTTAAATTCAACCCACCTCAGGTTGAAGGCAAAGACGACGTAACGGGTGAAGAACTGACTACCCGTAAAGACGATCAGGAAGAAACCGTGCGTAAACGTCTGGTCGAATACCATGAACTGACCGAGCCACTGGTTTCCTACTACGGGAAAGAAGCCGAAGCCGGTAACACCCAGTATGTCAAAATCGACGGCACCAAAAAAGTCGCCGAAGTACGCGAAGAGCTGGCGACTATCCTGGGTTAATCCCGTGCGCCACATCGACGTTTTCAGAGGCGGCTCCGGTCGCCTTTATTTTTCTATTTCTCGCGACCCCGTTTCACTTCTCCTTTCGAAAATCCCCACTTAATCGCATTGATTGTTAATCCCATTTACTGTTATCGGTTCCGATTTGCCCGAGTTTGGTTACAATAAGGGCGCATTCAGACAGGTCATTTGCCCTGTGTTAAAAATTTAGCAATATTATTTAGGGAATTCAGCATGATGCAGACGAAATTCGGTGTATTGATGGTTAACCTGGGTACTCCGGAGGCGCCAACTACGCCGGCGGTAAAGCGTTTTCTGGCTGAGTTTTTAAGTGATATTCGCGTCGTGGATACCAATCGCCTGCTTTGGTGGCCGATTTTACAGGGCGTGATTTTACCGTTCCGTTCCCCGCGCGTGTCCAAGCTCTATAAATCGGTATGGATGGAGGAAGGTTCTCCATTGATGGTGTATAGCCTGCGCCAGCAAAAGGCGCTCGCGGCGCGTTTTCCGGATACCCCGGTCGAACTGGCAATGAGCTACGGCAAGCCGAGTCTGGAAGAGGCGATCGGTCGTCTGCTCGAGCGCGGCGTGACCAAGATGGTGGTGCTGCCGCTTTATCCGCAGTATTCCTGCTCAACCAGCGCATCCGTCTTTGACGGTGTAGCCCGCGTGCTGAAACAGCAGCGCCGTTTGCCGTCGATAAGCTTTATCCGCGATTACGCCGATCATCCTGCCTATATCGCGGCGTTGAAAGCCAGTATCCTCGAATCCTTTGAAAAACATGGTATTCCAGACCGTTTGGTGCTCTCCTTCCACGGCATTCCAAACCGTTTTGTCGATGAAGGCGATGATTATCAGCAGCGCTGTCAGGTGACCACACAAGCGCTGACCACCGCGCTGCAACTGCCTGCGGGCAAAATCATGCTGACCTTCCAGTCGCGCTTTGGTCGCGAGCCGTGGCTGACGCCGTTCACGGATGAAACCATGAAAGGCTTGCCTGCGCAGGGCATCAAGCATATCCAGATTGTGTGTCCCGGCTTCTCCGCCGACTGTCTGGAAACCATCGAAGAGATCAACGGTGAAAACCGTGAGCTGTTCCTGCACGCAGGCGGCGAGAAATTTGAATACATTGATGCACTTAACGATCGCCCCGATCACATCGACATGATGCAGCAACTGGTGGCTCAACACTTCCAGTCTTAATCCACGTCGGCGACTCATCATTTGGTTGGCGAATGCTGCCAGCCAAATGATTGAGGGCCAAAAGACAACTCCCCTGAATCACCCGTTCGCGTATGGTATTATCCCCCGATATATCCTCAGCTCGTGCCCAAATTCATGAAATTTCCCGGTAAACGTAAGTCCAAACACTATTTCCCTGTCAGCGCCCGCGATCCTTTGCTGCGTGATTCGATGCTTAACGAGTCATTGCAAAAAAGTATGCAGCCGCAGTCGGATGCCAGCACTTCTTATATCGTCGGCATCGATCAGACGCTGGTCGATATCGAAGCCAAAGTGGATGACGACGTTATCGCGCGCTACGGTTTGGTCGCGGGGCAGTCGAACCTGATTGACGACGAACGTGCCGACAGCCTCTATCTCGAGCTGACCAGCCAGGCGCTTATCACTCATCAGTTTGCAGGCGGCACTATCGGCAATACGCTGCACAACTACTCCGTGCTGGCCGACGACCGTTCAGTGCTGCTGGGCGTAATGTGCAGCAATATCAAAATCGGCAGCTATGCGTATCGTTATCTGTGCAACACCTCGAGCCGCACCGATCTCGACTATTTGCAGGGTGTGGATGGCGCAATGGGTCGCTGTTTTACCTTGATTAACGAGAGCGGCGAGCGCACTTTCGCCATCAGCCCGGGCCACATGAACCAGCTACGCCCCGAAAGTATTCCGGAAGATGTGATTGCAGGGGCTTCGGCGCTGGTCCTCACTTCCTATCTGCTGCGCGGCGAGGCGCAAGACCCGATGCCGGACGCAACGATGCAGGCTATCGCCTACGCCAAGAAATATCAGGTTCCGGTAGTGCTGACGTTGGGTACACAATACGTCATTGCCGAAGATCCCAAGGCATGGCGCGATTTCATTCGAGAAAATGTCACCATTTTGGCGATGAACGAAGACGAAGGCTGCGCATTGACCGGTTTTAGTGACCCATTGATGGCGACTGACGCGGCGCTCGAATGGGCGGATCTTGTACTTTGTACGGCCGGTCCTAGCGGGTTGTATATGGGAAGCTATACCGAAGAGGCGCACAAACGCGCAACCAATCATCCGCTGCTGCCGGGCGCGATTGCCGAATTCAACCAGTATGAATTCAGTCGCGCAATGCGCCGCGAAAGCTGCACCCAGCCGTTGAAAATCTACTCGCACATTGCGCCATACATGGGCGGCCCGGAGAAGATAATGAACACCAACGGCGCGGGTGACGGCGCACTGTCGGCCTTGCTGCATGATATTGCCGCCAACGGTTTCCACCGCATGTCAGTGCCGAATTCAAGCAAGCATACCCGCGATTATCTGACGTACTCCTCGCTGGCCCAGGTGTGTAAATACGCCAACCGCGTGAGTTATCAGGTGCTTAATCAGCATTCGCCGCGACTGACGCGTGGACTGCCCGAACGGGAAGATAGTCTCGAAGAGAGTTACTGGGAGTACTGATCCTCAAAGCTTCAGGTCATGCCGCTTTGTTGGCGGCATTCGCGCACCCGAATCACTGTCAGTTCATCGGGATTTGCTTAGTTGCCGCCGCGCGCACGCGAATCACGGGCTAACGGGTATTTCCATGCCGAGGTTGATGGAGTCGAGCATATTGTTGGCTATCTCGCGCTCGCCCATCACCACTTTGTTGGCACCGCGCGCCATGATGTAAGTGACCTCATCGTCATAGTGGGCGCGGGCAATGATTTCGAGCGTGGGGCGTTTGGCGCGGGCGGTGGCGATTATCTCGCCCGACTCGTAGCCATTGGGAATGGTCAGCAGCAGCCAGCGGGCGCAATCCAGACCGGCGAGGGCGGTGATTTCGGCGTTGGCGGCATTGCCAAGCACAGCAGAAATGCCTTGTTCGCGTAGCGCTTCCACGCGCGGGCGCGAATTCTCGATAACCACCAGCGGGATCCCCTGCTGAAGCAGTTTTCCGCCAAGCAGGCTGCCGACGCGGCCATAACCGACAATGATTGCGTGATCGCAAAACGACACGGGCATCTGGGCTTCGTCTTCAATAATCTCTTCCATACTTTGATCCTCGATTATCTCGGTTTTCGCGAGATACTTCTCAAGCAGGGAAAACAGCAGAGGATTCAGCATAATAGACAGAATAGATCCCGCCAGCACCAGATTGCGCGCGTGTTCTGACAACATGCCGAGCGAGATGCCGAGTCCGGCGAGAATAAAGGCAAACTCGCCGATTTGCGCCAGACTGACGGAAATGGTCAGGGCGGTGCGTGTGGAGTGGCGGAACATTTTGACCAGCACAAAGGCCGCCGCAGATTTGCCAAACAGGATGATAGCAAGCGTTGCCAGAACCGCCAGCGGCTCGTGGACGAGAATCAGGGGGTCGAACAGCATGCCGACCGAGACGAAAAACAGCACGGCAAAAGCGTCGCGCAGGGGCAGGGTATCATGCGCTGCCCGCTGGCTCAGTTCGGAGCCGTTGAGCACCATACCGGCAAAGAAAGCGCCCAGCGCAAAGGAGGCGTCAAAGAACTCGACTGCGCCGAAGGCGATGCCCAGCGCCAGCGCCAGAACTGCCAGCGTAAACAGTTCGCGGGAACCTGTGCTCGCCGAACGGGCAAGGATCCACGGCACCAAACGACGACCCACGACAATCATTAAAATAATAAAGGCCACGACTTTACCGAGCGTGATGCCGAGTTCGATAAACAGGTCACTCATGCTGATGTGCTGACTGCCCATCATTCCGCTTAGCGCGGGCAGCAAAACCAGCGTCAGGACCATTGCCAAATCTTCGACTATCAGCCAGCCAATGGCGATTTGCCCACGCTGGCTGTCGATAAGTTGCCGCTCTTCCAGCGCGCGCAGCAGCACGACGGTGCTGGCGGTGGATAAACACAGACCAAATACCAGCCCGCTAATCAAATCCCAGCCCATGAGTTTCGAGAGGCCGATGCCGAGAATGGTGGCTACCGCAATTTGCGCGATTGCGCCGGGAATGGCGATGGATTTAACAGCCAGCAAATCTTTGAGCGAAAAATGCAGCCCAACGCCGAACATCAATAAAATAATGCCGATTTCGGCCAGTTCGGGGGCAAGCGAAGTATCGGCGACAAAACCGGGCGTAAAGGGGCCAGCCAGCACACCGGCGGCAAGATAACCGACAAGAGGAGAAATACGCAGGCGATTGGCCAGCATGCCGAAGAGGAAGGCGAGAACAAGACCGCCAACAATAGTGGTAATCAATGGGGTGGAATTATGCATCAAGACTCCCTCTCGTTATGCACGGCACGGCGTGAAACTGGTATTTTCAGTTTATGTTAAAAAATGTGTCTTGGGTGAGAAAATATTTCAGAAAACGAGATAAATGCGACTAATGCCGGGGAATAGCGGTGAAGAGTGTATTTGTGTTGCATTAAGATGAAAACAGCTGATAAAGCACGGTATCTGATGATACCAAAAGTGCAATATCAGCCGGTGAATGCCATCTTTACGTAGATTTACGTTCGAGATTGGGCAGGAAGGCAGTCAAAATCCCCAAAAGCGGCAGGAAAGCACAAATCTGGTAAACCAGCTCGATGCTTGTTCTGTCGGCCACATAGCCTAGAACGGCCGCGCCAAGACCGCCCATGCCAAATGCCAATCCAAAAAACAGGCCGGAAACCATGCCGACTTTTCCTGGAATAAGCTCCTGTGCGTAAACCAGAATCGCGGAAAAGGCCGAGGCCAGAATCACGCCGATGATACCGCTAAGCACGCTGGTCCAGAACAGATTGGCGTAGGGCAGAGCCAGGGTAAAAGGAGCAACGCCGAGTATTGATACCCAGATGACATATTTGCGGCCAATCTTGTCACCAATCGGACCGCCGACAATGGTGCCGGCGGCAACGGCGAGCAGAAAACCAAACAGGTGAAACTGTGCTTGCTGAATAGACACGCCAAACTTGTGGATCAGGTAAAAGGTGTAATAGCTGCTGATGCTGGTCAGATAAAAATATTTCGAGAACACCAGCATCAAGAGAATGCCCAGCGACAGCACAACCTTGCCCCTCGGCAACGGGCTTACCGCGAGAGGGGCCGGGCCCCGCTTTTTCGCCAGCTGCTGCTGGTGGCTGTACCAGCGGCTCACCTGAAGCAGCAGCACAATGCCCAGCAGGGCAGCCAGCGAAAACCAGCCTACGTTGCCTTTGCCGTAGGGAGCAATGATCACTGCCGCGAGCAGTGGCCCGAGAGCGCTGCCAAAGTTGCCGCCCACCTGAAACAGCGACTGCGCCAGCCCATGACGCCCGCCGGAGGCCATGCGCGCCACCCGTGAAGACTCGGGATGAAATACCGAGGAGCCGGTACCTACCAGCGCGGCAGCAATCAGAATCACATCAAAACTCTGGGCTACCGCGAGCAGCAGCAGGCCGGCCAGCGTAAAGCCCATCCCGACAGGTAACGAGTAGGGTTTTGGGTGTTTGTCCGTGTAGTGACCAATCAGCGGCTGGAGCAGTGAAGCCGTGATTTGATACGTCAGGGTTATCATGCCTATCTGAGTAAAACTCAGGCTGAACTCTTTTTGCAGCAGCGGATAAACGGCCAGAATCAGCGATTGCAGCATATCGTTGAGTAGATGCGCTGCACTGATGGCGGACAATATCTTGAAGGCAGTGCCACGTAGCGCGCCTTGTTGGGCGGGCATCGGCGTTTGAGTCTGTTCTGTCATACGCGTTACCGAATTATTATTTGTTGTAGGTGTACAAAGTCATCAACGGCTTTCAGTCACGTTTTGCGATATCGGCAAAGCGGCCATTGAGCAATCGGCAAAGATCGGCGGCGGCAAGTTCGAGGTCCAGTCCGCGCTTGCCGCCTGACACATAAATGGTCGGAAATTGCTCGGCGGGGCTGTCTATCACGGTAGGCAACAGCTTTTTCTGCCCCAATGGACTGATGCCGCCAACCAGATAGCCCGTGACGCGCTGGGCGAGTTGCGGGTCGGCCATATCGGCTTTTTTGGCACCGAGCGCCTTGGCGACTTTTTTCAGGTCAAGCTGAGTGGCTACGGGCGTGACGGCAACGGCCAGATTTTTGGCTTCGCCGTTGAGGGCAACCAGAAGCGTTTTATAAACCTGAGCGGCATCCAGACCCAGTTTTTTTACGGCTTCGTCGCCAAAATGGGTTTCGTCGCTGCTATGTTCATAAGGATGTAGGGTAAAACTGACGTTATTTTTTTCCAGAAGCTTTACGGCGGGCGTCATTTTTTATTCCATTTAACAGAGCCGCTTTCCTGCAACAGGCGGCGTAATGAGCAAAAAAATTTTATCAGGCACAATGTTTTGATACTAAAGAGTAAAGTACGAAAATCAATCATTCAGTGTGATTATTAATCAGAATGAGAGTTGCCAGACCTCTTTCGCGTTGCTAACCTACGCGCGCCGGCATGGATTCCTCAAGAGTTCCATGCTGCCGCGATAATTAATAAAAATGAAATTCCTCTTTGACTGGCCAATAGAAATATTGGCCATTTTTTTGTCTTGAATCTGATGAGTGATGAAATTTATTTTTTGTTATTCAACAAACTAGGCAAGTTCCCTTCACCGTAAAGATGCAAGGCGCCCACTGCAACCACGTAGTTTCCGGCGGGCATATTCTCCAGCTGTTTCTTCCATCTCTGGTTACGCTGATGCATTAAAACGTCATAAAGTGCATTGCCAAAGGTGGCGGGCAGTTGATCGATGCCGACCGAAGGGCGACTGTCGAGCCACCAGCTGATCATCGTTTGCAGTAACCGGGCATTAGTGTGCCAGTGGGTCAGGGTGTCATCAAGCAGGCTGCGGCCATCTTCGGGTAATTGTTTAAGCAAATCGAGCTGCTGCTCTGCGCCCTCAAGTTCAATGACTTTCTTGTCCTGCGTTTTGGCCAGTGAGAGCAGCTGAAAATCGACACCGTATTCGCCGCGCAGCCCCAGCCGTTGAGCCTGCGTGGCTTGCAGCATCAGGGCAATCTGCCAGCAGGGGAGGCTCGACAGAGAGTAGAGCGACATTCCCAGCTCCTCGCAAAGTCGTTCAATCTGTTGATACTGACTGGCCTCTATGCGCTCGTTAAGCGGCGCTATTTCCGGCGCGTCGCCAAAGGGAGAATCGCTGCTGCTGATATCCGCCTCGACAATCAGCGCATCGGCCTGAGTGACTTTACGGGTCAGGATCCTGGGCAGCGGGGACATATTCTGCGTGCCCATGTGAATACTGCCCACGAGATGAAAATGACGCCCGCCCGGCAAAGACACATCCAGCGCGGGGTAGGGATAGTGTGTGGGAGAGAGCAGACCGGTCCAGCGACCCAGCCTTGTCAAAAAATCCCGTATCATAGATTGTCTCCCTGTTCAGTTGGCCTCCATGCTAGCGCCTGAAGGCCCTTATAAACAGAAGAAAAAATCCTAACCTCGCGGTTTGAAATGTAACAATCGGTTGGCGTTGGCTACGACCGTAATCGACGACAGCGCCATTGCCGCACCCGCAACAATCGGGCTAAGCAGGGTTCCCGTCAGCGGGTACAGCACGCCTGCCGCAACGGGGATGCCGATAACGTTGTAGATAAAGGCACCAAGCAGGTTTTGCTTCATGTTTTGCAATGTACCGCGAGCAAGCGAGAGCGCATCGGCGACGCCGTGCAGGCTTGGGCGCATCAGTGTGATGGCGGCCGTTTCAATGGCGACATCGCTGCCGCTGCCCATGGCAATGCCGACATCGGCCTGCGCCAGCGCCGGGGCATCATTGATGCCGTCGCCTATCATCGCGACCCGTTCCCCGCGCGCCTGAAGCGTCTTGATAGCTTGCGCTTTACCGTCTGGCCGAACACCGGCAATAACGTTGTCGATTCCTGCCAGTTTGGCGATGGCATTGGCCGTAATTTCGTTGTCACCCGTCAGCATCACCAGTTTGTAGCCGTGTCGATGCAGGCGCTGGAGCGCCGGTAGGCTGTCATCGCGCAATGCATCGCGCAGTGAAAACAGCGCGACAATCTGGCCGTCGGCCGCGAGCAGGACCGGCGTAAAACCTTCGGCTGCCTGTGCCGCCATGAATGGGTCTACGGCAGAACAGTCGATTTGATGCTGTTCGAGCAGCGCCCGATTGCCCAGCAGCAGCGTGGTATCAGCGCTAATGCCGCTTACCCCCAAACCGCCGAGCGTGCGAAACGCGCTCACGGGGGCGCGAGGCAGGTCAGCCGCTTTCTCGGATATCGCCTGCGCCAATGGGTGGTGTGACCCCTGTTCAAGTGAGGCCGCCCAGATGAGTGCCTGCTGTTCGGTGACATCGTGGAACAAATGAACGGCGGCGACCCGTGGTCTGCCCTCCGTCAGCGTGCCGGTCTTGTCGAACACCAATGTGGTCAGCGAACTGGCTTGTTGCAGCGCATCGGCGTCTTTAACCAGAACGCCCAGTTCTGCGGCGCGACCTACGCCCGCCGTGATAGACATGGGCGTTGCCAATCCAAGCGCACACGGGCAGGCAATGATAAGCACGGTAGTCACAATGACCAACGTATACATCAGCTGGGGTTGAGGGCCAACTAGATACCACACGGCCCCACTGATTAGCGCAATCAGGACCACTGCCGGAACAAAGACCGCCGAAATTCTGTCGGCGAGTTTACCGATTTCGGGTTTGCTGCTCTGCGCTTCGCGTACCAGTTTGATGATGCGTGAAAGCTGAGTCTGCCCGCCTACCGCACGCGCATAAAATTGAACGCTGCCATCGTTGACTTGCGTACCGGCACTGATTTTTTCCCCCGTTGTGCGGTGCTGGGCAATCGGCTCGCCGGTCAGCATCGCTTCATCGAACCAGGCTTCGCCCTGATGGATTTCACCGTCGACCGGCACGCGGTCGCCGGTCGTCAGACGCAGCAGCATGCCTTGCTGCACATCGGCCAGAGGAACCGTGCGCTCACCTTCGGGCGTGATTATGCGCGCGGTCGGCGGCGTGAGGTCAAGCAGCCTTTCCAGCGCCTGAGACGAGCGCTGACGCCCGCGTTGTTCCAGCGCATGACCCAGATTGATAAGGCCGATAATCATGACACTGGCTTCGTAGTAGAGATGCCTTGCCTGCATCGGAAAGGCTTCGGGCCAGAGCGTGACGAGGAAAGAGTAAAGCCAGGCGGCACCTGTACCCAGAGCGACGAGGGTATCCATGTTGGCTCTGCCGTGCAGCAGACTTTTCCAGGCGCTGCGATAAAAATGCCCGCCCGCCACCACCATGACAAGCAGAGTGATGAGACCGACGACAAGCCAGCCGGTCTGATTTTCGCCGGTCACCCCCATTTCACCGCCGAACAGACCCCAGCCCATCAACGGTATACCTGCAGCCAATCCCAACGCCGCCTGCCAGCTAAAACGGATCATGCTGCTGCGGGCGGTTTGCTGCTGCCTTTCTCGACGCAAGGTTTCATCAATAATGATTTCGGCGCCATAACCCGCTTTTTCGACCGCAGCGACCAGCGCCTGCGCATTTTTTGCGCCTCGAACCAGCGCACTGCGCTCTGCCAGATTAACGCGGGCCAGCGTTACGCCGTCGACGCCTTCCAACGCCTTTTGCACATTGTTGACGCAACTCGCGCAGCTCATACCGCTGAGCAACAGCTGAATGTTTTCTTCTTCGGCAGGTGAAGCGGAGGGATGACGAGAAGCCGGAACAGAAAAAGCGGCCGCTGACTGAGGTTCCGGCGAGGAGGTTTCAGACAGAGTCAGCGGCTCAGACTTTGGGACGTCGCCTTCTGCAAGCGTCGCGTGATAGCCTGCTTCGACCACGGCGGCAATCAGCGTTTCGCTGCTCGCTTCACCCTGAACCACGGCTTTTTCGAGGGTGACATCGACATCCCGAGCGCCGGGAACGGCTTCGAGTGCCTTGCGTGTGGATGCAACACAGTGGCCACAGGACAACCCCTGTAAATCCAGTACGATAGTGTTTGTCATCGACTTCTCCTTTAGACAAATTGTGCCTCGCTGCTCAAGGCTCGCTGTTCAATTCCTACTCGTGTTATAGAATAAACCTTCCAGCAAGGGGAGGGTCAAGGAGCCTGTATGAATATCAGCGATGTGGCAAAAATTACCGGTCTTACCAGCAAGGCAATACGCTTTTACGAAGAAAAAGGCCTGGTCACCGCGCCTTTGCGCAGCGAAAACGGGTATCGCAGTTACGCACCCAGGCAAATCGAAGAACTTACCTTGCTCCGTCAGGCTCGTCAGGTAGGTTTCACGCTGGATGAGTGTCAGGAGCTGGTTGCCCTGTTCAACGACCCGCAGCGCCACAGTGCCGACGTTAAGGCGCGAACGCTAGAGAAAGCGCAGGAAATTGGAAGACACATCGAGGAATTAAAAGAAATGCGCCAGAGATTACTGGCGCTGGCCGAATCCTGTCCGGGCGATGACGGTGCCTATTGCCCCATTATCGATAATCTCAGCGGGTGCTGTGCTTCCAGGGTCGGAAAATAAACGGGGTTCATCAGTCTCGCTACGCCGTTAATACCGACTCGGGACGGGCAGGCATCATTTGTACTTGAGCCGGTGAAGGAATGTATTCGGTAATCGACAGTACCGCGCCTTGCAAGGCACTGAAATATCCATAGGGATAGGACATATTACTGTTTAGCTCAATCAATGCTTTTAATGGCTTGATAACCTCCTCCGGCGCAATAATCATCGCGACGTCTGCCTGGGCAACACTGTCTTGCGTGCGGTTTACGGGCAAATAAGCGGTGGGTTTTTTAAGGGCAATGATAACAGGGGTGTGAATATCATCCCTCAGAGGCTGATTGCTGCCGACCAATCCCGCATGGTAGCGGTCCAGCAAGTACTGCGAGTGGGCAATCATCTCGGTAATATCCACTTCGGGCGCAATTAACTGATTGTCAATCTGCGGATGCCTTTCATCCTTTATTAGCCTCAATGCCTCATGGCGAGCTGTTTCAAGTCTTGGGCTCCAATGGGCGCATTGGTTGGCCTGCTCGACAGCCCCCGAAATAGTGTAAGAGGACGCGCGCGCCTTTTGATCTTGAGTCGTCAGGGTATCGACATCCAAAAAACGGGTAAAAGTAAGGCGGGAGCCATTAATCGCGATGCCGCGAAGGTCGGTACCGATAAACATCAGGCTATGATTACGCGGCAGAGTATTTCCTGCCTCATGAGGGATAATAAGCGCGCTGAGAGGACGCGTTTTATTCTTGGCGACGAGGTTAAACCATTCGCTAAGTACCGGTTTACCCCACAAATTCGAATAGACATTAAAGAGAGAGTTGGGCAGCCAATCTCCAAGGATCTCTTTTTTACTCATGAGCGCCATCCTCGACTCGGCGCTTATTCTGAGTTTCCTTGCCCTGTTAACCAAATGACTCTGATATTTTCGCCGTCTGAAAGCGAGCTCTTCCATAAGTAGGGTGGTTTTTTGTGAAAGGCGGCGGGAAGCGTATTGATCAATGTGGGGCAGGTCTACTACCGAGCCGATATTTAATTTATTCACACGCTGGGTCTTTATATTAAATGTGCGGGTTATGTGCCGGAGAATATCCTGCTTGAGTTTGCCGGGCAGTTGTTTGTTCGAGAGATATATTTTACCTGCCGTCTTGATCGTTGCACCGACAGCGAGCGCTACGCCTTCTCCGGCAAGCGCAAGCACGGCATCGGTTAGAGATTCACTGGCCTCGAGGGTACGATCGGCAATATGCGCTTTTACCAGTTTGGGAATAACAGAGGTAATTGAGGTCAGAGCCAGACTTGAGGAAATATGGGCTATTTTGAGAATGGAGATTTTAGTCGAGGCACCAAAGGTTAGGGGAATCGAGGCGATAGTCAGCATCGTTCCTATCATATCCAGAGTATTGAATATCGAGTCCCAATATATTTCCCGGTCAGAACGGGCAAGATAATCCATGTCGGATTGCAGATTGGCAATAAACTTATGGTAAAAAATCTCGCCCAGATTCTCGGGCATTACAAAAGTCAGTCTTGGCAAATTGATAACTTCGTCCAGATTGCCAACAACGTATTTTGCATTGGTGGCGAGTTGAGGCGAGAGGTAATTAAATGGCTGGTGGCTATCCTGATTATCAAAAGAGAGATGACTCGACAAAAACGAGTCAAAATCATGACGAGTCAAGAATGAAACCAGATTATCATTGACCGCCAGGCGGTATGTGCGGGGATCAGACGTAGAGAAAATCATTCCTGAAATTTCCACCTGCTGTTCCTGGGTGTCTGAGGTGATTTTTTGTGAAAAGGGAACAAGGAAGAGATGACCTACTGCTTTGTTATCCCAGATAATAACGCCGGGCTTGCCGCCGTTTTCGAGAAATTGCTGAATAAAGGCGCACTCTTCACTGCCCGGTTTTTCCTCGTTATATCGAATGAATCGGTGCAATCGGGCTTTCCAGGAGATATCAAAATATCTCTTTAAATTATCCACAACGCCTGACGACGTGAGATGCTGATTCAATTCATCAAGATAGCGGGTTTGTACGTCTGATCTTTCAAATGTTTCTCTCATGGAGGCCGTTATTGCCTCAGGCCAGTCGAAAACGAGATTCACGTCTTTATAAGGTCCTCGCAGATAATCTTTAGTGATAATCTGGTTAAGCGAAAAATCGGGCACTCGCCTTTTTCTATCAAATGGCGGTAACTCTAATATCGAGGGAGGAAGGTAGGTCTTTATCAGCGTCGAACCGGTAATAACCCCGGCACTCTCGCCTGACGCCTGCAGAATATTTTGAATAAATTGCTCGAGCCACGAAGCAATATGCAATACTGGCGCATTAATGGCGTTCAATACGGTTTCGTATTCTGCCATGGCAGTCGTTAATGCTTTTTCTGCAATGGTTGCCGTTTTATTGATATTTTCCGGGGCCTCGAAATAAGTGGTCAGCATCGATTCAACCGGATCAGGCGTCGTTATTTCAATCACTGAAGGGATAGCTGGCGTCGACTCCGCAATAACATGTGCAGACGTCATCCCCTTTTTGACAGGTTTATGATCGCGATGAATAAAGTGCGGAAGTTCAAACAGTTTCTGCCTGTATTCTTGTTCATGGATGGAGTCTGCATTTGCGCCACTCCACAACGCCGACGACCCTCGACTGTGCGCTACCATGCCGCGTAACCTGTCACTTAATGAACTCATCGTCTGCTGAATATGTGCGGCAAGATGTGAAGGTATCTCTTGTAGGCGGGAGGGTAAAGGAAGTGAGGCAGTCGCGTTGGGCGGTAAAAATCGGCGAGGTTTAAAGGTGTTGGAATGGAGCGTTTTAGCCTTGTTTCTTGCCCATGTCCGGCCATCTGGCATTTTCATTTGGCTTTTAAGATGCGCCTGTGCATGAATATGCTTTTCGACAGTTATTTTCTCGGCATCCAGGCCAAGCGCTCCTTGAATATATAATAACAATATCGCTTGCGACCAAGGATCAGAACGAAGTTTTAGAGGGGAAGGCGATATAACGGGATTGCGGTATTTTAATTCTCTTTTGCTATTAAATAACTCTGTAATTTTATTATTGTTAATGTACGAGGCGGGCATAATTTCCTTTGCTTTATGTAGTGATGTATTGTCCCTTATGGACAATAATCCCGACGTTTATAAACGAAGCAGGGTAATTAAGTCAACGCAAGTGCAGCGTAATAATGGCATAAAACGCTGTAATGTATTTTATTTAAATTTTGTTAAGCCGATTTTATTTTCAAGGTGTTTCCCTCAATGCCGATAACAATAACTTCATCGCCGATATCAAGATTATCGAGACAATAGACTCGCCATGTACTGTCGCCAATCCTTATGCGGCTGTAGCCGTTTTCCGGTTGCTCCAGCAAATGCCCATGCAACCCTACCAGTTGTAAACCGCGCTGGTTAAGGCTCTCATTCGCGCTGTTGTCGGCTGGCTGGCGTTTTAACCAATTGGCCCAGAGCAGCGCTGCTACGACGGTCAACACCGCAAACGCTACTCCCTGCCACTCCCACGACAGCGGCACCAGCCAGATAAGCAGCCCAACCAGAGCCGCCGCGACACCGCTCCACAACAGATAGCCGCTGGCACCCAGCATTTCGGCCGCCAGCAGCAGGCCGCCCAGCGAGAGCCAGAAAAGATGAGGATTTGCCGCCAACTGTTGAAACATGATTATTTTCCGCCTCGGGTTTCATTCAGTAATTCGGCGATGCCGCCTATCGAACCCATCAGGCTTGTGGCATCAAGTGGCATCATGATCACTTTGCTGTTGTTGGCAGAACCGATTTTGGTCAAAGCTTCAGTATATTTCTGAGCCACAAAATAGTTGATGGCCTGTACATCACCGGCAGCGATGGCCGCCGAAACCATTTGCGTGGCTTTGGCTTCTGCCTCGGCGCTACGTTCGCGGGCTTCGGCCTGTAAAAATGCGGACTGACGTTCGCCTTCGGCTTTCAGAATCTGCGACTGTTTTTCCCCTTCGGCGCGCAAAATGGCCGACTGACGTACCCCTTCGGCCTCAAGAATATCGGCGCGTTTAGTTCGCTCGGCCTTCATCTGCGCATTCATGGCAGACACCAGTTCGGCCGGCGGGCGAACGTCGCGGATTTCGATACGGGTTATCTTCACGCCCCACGGGTTGGTCGCTTCATCCACAATGTGCAGCAGGCGGGCATTGATGTTGTCGCGCTGCGACAGCATTTCGTCCAGTTCCATTGAACCCAGTACGGTACGGAAGTTGGTCATGGTCAGATTGACAATCGCCTGCTCGAGATTACTGACCTCATAGGCCGCACGGGCAGGGTCGGTAACCTGAATAAAGCATACGGCATCAATGGCGACGTTGGCGTTGTCGCGTGAAATGACTTCCTGGGAGGGGATATCGAGCACTTGTTCCATCATGTTGATCTTGCGACCGATTCTGTCCATAAAGGGCACAACCAGGTTCAGACCCGGCATCAGCGTTTTGGTATAGCGGCCAAAGCGCTCGACGGTCCACTGATAACCCTGAGGCACGATTTTAACGCCGGCAAAGACCACGATCAGTGCCAGCACCACCATAACGGGGATAAACGTCAGCATGATTAAAACTCCTGTAATGAGATGTCCCGAAAAATTCGGTAATACCGTTTCCCTGTGCAGCGGGCAAGCTGCCGCGGCGCATAAATCATCGCATAATTACAGTTGGAGGGGGATGACTAAAGCATAGTTTACTCGGCAATTGCCGTTTCGCGAGACGTCTCGCAGAAACAGCACGCCGTTCTCGAGAGAGTGAAAAACAGCGTGCGGTCAGTGTGGCGAAAGGGTAAAAGTGACTTCCCGAAAGCGCGGAAGCCTCATTGAAATCAGTAAAGCAAAGAGTAAAGCTGACGACGGTATTTAGCGGCAAGAGCATCGCCCGTGCCCAATGCTGCCAGAATATCCATCAGCGTTTTACGTGCCGCACCGTTACCGGCAGAGAGGTCTTTTTTCAGATGCGACAGCAACAGTTCCAGCGCTTCTTCATTGCGGCCCACCTGATGAAGCTGCAAGGCGAGTTGCACGGCAAGCTCGACGTTCTGCGGGTCCTGTTCAATCTGTTGCTGTAACAGCTGAATTTCAGGGGTGTCGGCAGCCTGCTTGAGCAGCTCGATTTGCGCAACGAGGCCGTGATAGCGCGTATCGCGGTCCTGTAGCGGAATGGTCGCCAGCACAGTTTCGGCATCTTCGCTACGGTTAAGCAGAATCTGCGCTTCGGCAAGGGAAAGCCCAATGTCGCTACGCTGATTGCTGAGCTGCCAGGCATCTTTCAGCAGCGGCAGGGCCTCAGTGACTTTGCCCTCCTGCATCAGTTCGGTAGCCTGGGCAACCTTGAGTTCTTCTTCTTTCGGCAGCACTTTGCTTAGCAGTTCGCGGATGACCTCTTCCGGCTGCGGTCCCTGGAAACCGTCAACAGGCTGGCCTTCCTGGAACAGGTAAACGGCAGGAATGGAGCGCAGACCAAACTGACCGGCGATAGCCTGCTCGGCATCGCAATCAACCTTGGCCAGTACAAACTGACCGGCGTATTCGGCTGCCAGTTTTTCGAGAATAGGGCCGAGGATCAGGCAATGTTGGCTGCGTTCGGACCAAAAATAGAACATCACCGGGACCGTCATGGACTGGTCGAGGGTTTGATGCAAATTGGATTCGTTAATGTCGATAGTTAAAGGTTGTGCAAGCATGAATTCATTTCTCTCTCGTCCGTTCCGTTTAGAAAGTAGATTGGGGCAACGCCATCATCTTTCAACCGGAAGATTAACTATTACCGCGCAGCACTCGGTCCATCAGACGGTCAGGCAGTAAACGACGCAAAACTGTCAATCCGTGGGCGATGAGCGTGACCGGATAACGGAGTTTTGGCCTTGGGCTTTCTAAAGCATGGCGCAGTTTGGGTAAAACGGCATCTGGTCCCAAAGTGAATTTTTCTGCACGTTCCGGATTAAGAATCGGCTTGTCGGACTGGGTATGATGAAGGTTGCGGGTAAAGTTGCTGTGCAGCGGGCCTGGCTCAATCAGGCTGACGTGAATACCGGTGCCGTTTAGCTCCATGCGCAGCGTGTCTGACCAGGCTTCAAGCGCGAATTTGCTGGCCGCGTAGATCCCGCGGTTGGGCGTAGTCACTCGACCCAAAATGGAACTGGTTTGGATGATGCGACCCTCGGCATGGGCAAGCATGGCTGGAAGCAGCAGTTGCGTCAGTTGGTGAGTGCCAAACAGGTTGGTCGAAAACTGTTGCTCAAACTGTTCGCGGCTTACCGTATACAGCGGACCATAAATCCCAAAACCTGCATTGTTGAACAGGGCGTACAGACGATTTCCTGTTAATTCAATGACTTTTGACGCTGCACGCTGAACACTATGGCGATCGTCGAGGTCCAGCTCGAGAGTCTCGAATCCCTGCGCGCGCAGATTCTCAAGGTCGAGAGGTTTACGGCAGGCCGCCAGCACACGGTAACCGCGATTTCGCAGATAGTGCGCCGCAGCCAGGCCAATTCCACTGGAGCAACCGGTAATCAAAATGGCTTTTTGCATAACTTTACCTGTTAAAGGCCCCAAATTATTGAAGATTATGGTTTACTCAAGGATGGAGACACGAGCGGAGCCAGCTTGCCGGACATCCAGTCAGCAATGAAGTTTTGCGCCGACTGATTCGGGTGAAGCCCGTCTTCCTGCATCCACTCCGGTTTTATGGCGACTTGCTCCATAAAGAAGGGCACGAGCGGGATATCGGCCTGTTTGGCAAGTGTGGGGTAGATTGCGTAAAACGCATCGCCATAGCGCCGGCCGTAGTTGGGGGGCAGACGAATCTGCATCAGCAGCGGTTCGGCATCGGCCTGTTTAATCAGCGTGACTATCTTGCCGAGCGTCTGGCTGATGGTCGGCGGAGCAAAGCCGCGCAGCCCGTCATTGGCACCCAGTTCAATCAATACCCAGCGCGGATGATGCTGTTTCAGCAGCGCTGGCAAACGCGCCAGACCCTGAGCCGAAGTATCACCACTGATGCTGGCGTTAACAATTGTTGGCAGGCCACCCTGTTTTTTCCACTGATTATTCAGCAGGCTAGGCCAGGAATTGTTCGCCGGTAAACGGTAAACAGCACTTAAACTATCGCCTACAATCAGCAGCGTATCAGCAGCAGCGGCGCGGAAACTTAACATTCCCATCAATAGAAGGAAGGGAAGATGCCAGCGGAAAACGTACTTGAAGTTCATCATCTTAGTAAACACGTCGGTCAAGGGGAACATGAACTATCCATCCTGTCCGGTGTTGAGCTGGTTGTCAAACCCGCTCAGACTATAGCGCTGATCGGCGAGTCGGGTTCGGGGAAATCCACCTTGCTGGGCATTTTGGCCGGTTTGGATGACGGCAGCAGCGGGGAGGTCACGCTGCTCGGAAAGCCGCTGTCTTCATTGAATGAAGAGGGGCGGGCGGCGCTGCGAGCCAAAAATGTCGGCTTTGTCTTTCAGTCTTTCATGCTGGTTCCGACTCTCAATGCGCTGGAAAACGTGCAGCTTCCTGCCTTGCTGCGCGGTGAAACCGATGCCAGCAGTCGCGACCAGGCCGTGCAACTGCTAAACCAGCTTGGACTTGGGGAACGTTTGCATCATCTTCCGGCGCAGCTTTCCGGTGGCGAACAACAGCGCGTTGCTCTGGCTCGTGCCTTTATCGGCAAACCCAGGTTGCTGTTTGCCGATGAACCCACCGGGAATCTCGACCGCCAAACCGGTGAGCGTATTGCCGAACTGCTGTTCTCGTTTAACCGCGATAACAAGACGACACTGATTCTTGTGACCCACGACGAACAACTGGCCGCGCGTTGCCAGCGGCGTCTGCGGTTACGCGATGGAAAATTGTGGGAGGATGCATGATCTGGCGATGGTTCTGGCGTGAGTGGCGTTCGCCGTCACTGCTGATTGTCTGGCTTTCCCTGACGCTTGCCGTCGCCTGCGTGCTGGCGCTGGGCAGCATCAGCGATCGTATGGACAAAGGGCTGAGCGAGCAAAGTCGCGATTTTATTGCCGGTGACAGAGTGCTGCGTTCTGCCCATCCCATTACCGAGGCCTGGATTGAAGATGCCCGTCAGCAGGGGTTGAAAGTCAGCCGTCAGCTGTCGTTCATGACCATGACGTTTGCCGCCGACTCGCCCCAGCTTGCTTCCGTAAAAGCGACGGATTTGGCCTATCCGCTGTACGGGAATCTGGATACACAACCGCCCGGTGTCAAACCGCAGCCCGGTACCGTGCTGGTTGCTCCGCGCCTGCTGGCACTGCTCAACCTCAAGGTCGGCGATAATCTCGACGTCGGCGATACCACGCTGCGCATTGCGGCCGTCATTAATCAGGAGCCTGATTCCGGTTTCAACCCTTTCCAGACCGCTCCGCGAATTATCATGAATTTGCAGGATGTGGAAAAGACAGGTGCGATTCAGCCGGGCAGTCGTCTGACCTACCGCTATATGTTCGCCGGTTCGGCCGAGAATATTGCGCGCTATGGCGAAGCGATAAAGGGGCTGTTGAAACCCGATCAGCGCTGGTACGGCATGGAAGAGTCAGACGGCGCACTCAGCCGTTCGCTGCAACGTTCGCAGCAATTTCTGACGTTGTCGGCCCTATTGACCCTGATGCTGTCGATTGCCGCCGTTGCGGTGTCGATGAATCACTACTGCCGAAGCCGCTATGACCTCGTTGCGGTGCTGAAAACGCTCGGAGCAGGGCGCAAGGCGTTGCAAAAACTAATTATTGGTCAATGGGTTGCCGTTTTATTGCTGGCGGCAATCGTGGGTAGCGTAGTCGGACTCGGTTTCGAAGCTATCCTGATGAGAATGCTGGCGCCGGTGCTGCCGAATAAATTACCGCCGGCCGGATTATGGCCGAGGGTGTGGTCGATGGGCGCGCTGGTGGTGATTTCGCTGCTGGTCGGTTTGCGGCCTTACCGACAATTGGCTGCCACGCTGCCTTTAAGAGTGTTACGTCAGGATGTGGTCGCCAATGTTTGGCCGCTGCGCTATTTTCTGCCCATCATCACTCTGGTTGTGGTTGGTCTGCTGGTGGCGCTGGTCGGCAATAGTCCGCTGCTATGGGCGCTCCTTGCCGGTATTGTCGTGCTTTCGCTGCTGCTGGGCGGCATTGGCTGGTTGAGTCTGCTGTTGCTGCGCCGCCTCACCGTCAGTCATTTGGGGCTGCGGCTGGCGATTAATCGTCTCCTGCGCCAGCCCTGGGTCACGTTGAGTCAGCTGGCAGCCTTTTCGATGTCCTTTATGCTGCTGGCATTACTGCTGGTGCTGCGAGGTGATCTTCTCAACCAGTGGCAGCAACAGTTGCCTCCCGACAGCCCGAACTATTTCCTGCTGAACCTGACCAAAGAACAAGTGCCTCAGGTCACGGACTTCCTGCGTCAGCGCAAGGTCGAGCCCGATACCTTCTATCCCATCGTTCGCGTCAGGCTGACCAAAATCAATCAGCAGGAGGCGACCGACCTGATTCGTCCGGGCGACTCTGGGCGCGAGGCGTTGGAGCGCGAACTCAATCTGACGTGGATGCAGGGCCTTCCTGCGCACAACACGATTCTTGAAGGCAGCGGGGCTCCCAGGGCGGGCGAGGTGTCGATTGATTCAGGCATTGCCGACCGTTTGGGCATCGCGCTTGGCGATACCGTGACCTTTAGCGGTGATACCCAAGATTTCAGCGCCAAGGTGACCAGCCTGCGCAAGGTAGACTGGGATAGTTTGCGGCCCAATTTCTACTTTATCTTCCCGCCGGGCGCACTGGATGCCCAGCCGCAAAGCTGGCTGACCAGCTTCCACTATGAAGGCGACGGTAAACTGCTGGTTGAACTTAACCGTCAATTCCCGACCCTGAGCCTGCTGGATATTGGTTCTATCCTGCGCCAGATAGGCGATGTGTTGCAGCAGGTCAGTCGTGCGCTGGAAGTCATGGTGATTCTGGTTATCCTGTGTGGCGGATTGCTGCTTCTGGCGCAGATTCAGGTCGGCATGCGCCAGCGTCGTCAGGAGTTGGTGGTATACCGCACTCTGGGTGCCAGCAAGAAATTACTGCGTAGCACACTGTGGTGCGAGTTTGCGGTACTCGGGCTTGTCGCCGGGATTGCGGCAGCCGTGGGCGCGGAGGCTGCGCTTTGGCTGCTTCAACGCAAGGTGTTTGATTTCCCGTGGCAGCCAAACATGGTGCTGTGGTGGTCGGTGCCGGTAACCAGCGCAATATTGTTGTCACTGTGCGGCGGTTGGCTGGGGATTCGACTGCTTAAGGGCAAAGCCCTGTTCCGCAGTTATCAGAGCTGATTTTAAGACATGAAAAAGGGCACCTGAGTGCCCTTGTTTTTTCCGATTACAGCTTGTCGAGCGCCCACTCGATGCCGCTGGCGTATTCGGCAGGCAGCATCGGGATCAGCGCCTGCAAATTGTCTTTCAGCAGCAGCGGGTCGGCGTCATTGAGGTTAAGGTGTCCGACTTTACGGCCTGCACGGACTTCTTTTTCATACCAGTGCAGATTCACCAGCGGCTGGCTCAGCCAGTCGAGGTTGACGTCGGTACCAATCAGGTTGACCATCACCGACGGCGTACTGACGACCGGCGTTGGCAGCGGCAAGCTCAGAATGGCCCGCAGGTGCAGCTCAAACTGGCTGATGGACGCCCCATTCTGTGTCCAGTGGCCGCTGTTGTGAACGCGTGGCGCCAGTTCGTTAATCAGCAGGCCTTCTTCGACGATAAAGCACTCCATCGCCATCACGCCGACATAGCCCAGCTCGTTCATGATGGCAGACAACATGGATTCCGCCTGTTGCTGCTGCGCGGCATTCGGCGTAGGCAGTGCCACGCTGGTGCGCAGAATGCCGTCCTGATGCAGGTTATGCGTCAGCGGATAAAACACCGTCTTGCCATCGTGGCCACGTGCGCCGACCAGAGACACTTCACCGGAGAAGTTAATGCCCTGTTCAACGATACAGTCGCCGTAGCACTCTTGCGGCAGGGTAGTTTCTTCACCCTGACGGAAACGCCATTGACCGCGGCCGTCGTAACCGCCTACGCGGCGTTTGACGATAGCCAGTTCACCCAGGGTGGAGTAAATATTGCTCCATTCGGTGGCATCGGCCAGTAACTGCCAGGGCGCGGTCGCCAGGCCCAGTTGGTCGAGCAGCTGTTTTTGGGTCAGACGGTCGGCCAGACGCGGGAAGATATCGCGATTCACAAAGCCGGTGTGGCTTGCCAGTTCGCGGGTCAGCGCGGTTTCAGGCCAACGCTCGATTTCGGCGGTGATAACGCTGTTTTGGAACGGCACGGCTTCAGGTTCGGCATCAATGCCGACCGGATACACGGCAATTCCCAGAGGTTCACCCGCCTGACGCAGCATGCGACCTAACTGGCCGTTTCCGAGTACGCAGACCGGCTTCATGCTTCCTCCCGCGGATCGGGGTTGTTCAGCACTTCATCGGTTTGCTCTTTACGCCAGGTCGCGAGCGCCTGGGCAATGCGCGTGTCGTGAAGCGCCAGAATCTGTGCCGCCAGCAGAGCCGCATTGGCAGCGCCCGCCTTGCCGATAGCCAGCGTGCCGACAGGAATGCCGCGTGGCATCTGGACGATGGAATACAGGCTATCCACGCCGCTCAGGGCTGCGCTCTGCACTGGCACGCCCAGAACGGGCACCAGCGTTTTTGCAGCGATCATGCCCGGCAGGTGTGCTGCACCGCCGGCACCGGCGATGATGACATCCAGACCTTTTTCAGACGCCTGCTCCGCAAAGCTGAACAGTTTGTCCGGCGTGCGGTGAGCGGAGACAATCTCGACATGAAAGGGAATATTCAGCGTTGTGAGGACGTCAGCAGCGAACTGCATGGTAGCCCAGTCACTTTTAGACCCCATGACGATAGCGATTTTTGCCGGGGTAACGTTGGATGTCATGCCTGTAAAGCTCCTGTGATTATGCAAGCGTTGTCAGGTGGCGATATAAACAAAATGATTACCTGACCGAGAGGGCGCAAATAATAGCACGGCAAAACCGCTAGGAAAACGGTTGCGTCGCCGTAATCAGGTGAGAATCCTGTAATGACTTTGTATAATCGGCGAATCCCCTTTCGTTGCACTTTATCTGGAATTTACGCCATGAATAAGGACCTGCTGGCCCCTATCAATGACTTTCTGCACTGCGAAACACCTGGTCGCTGGGTCGATGTCGCACTTGAAAATCAAGAGATTATGCTGATTGACCATGCCAATTGCGAAAAGAAGGCCGCCGCGTCGGCCATGAGTCTGATGACCCGTTATCTTGACCGCACAGAACTGCTTTTCTGCGCGGCCCGACTGGCGCGTGAAGAGTTGCATCATTTCGAGCAAGTGGTCGAGATCATGCAAAAACGCAATATCCGCTATGAAGTCCTGACGCCATCACGTTATGCCAACGGCATGCTCAAACATTCGCGTCATCAGGACGAGATGCATTTGCTGGTGGATCGCCTGATTATCGGCGCCTACATCGAAGCCCGTTCCTGCGAGCGTTTTGCCAAAATTGCTCCGTATCTCGACAGGACGCTATCGCGATTTTATACCTCGCTGCTTCGCTCCGAGGCGCGGCATTTTCAGGATTATCTGTCTTTGGCGCAGCAGTATGCCGGTACCGACATCAGCGAACGGGTCGAGGAGTTGGGCAGGGTAGAGGCGGAACTGATACTGACGCCCGACGAGCAGTTCCGTTTTCACAGCGGGGTGCCGGTTTAATTTTACCTTGTTGCCAAAGGCGGTTGAAACTAAAAGGGGAAGGTCACAAGTTCGACGCCGTCGGCCGTAACTTTCACCATCGAGCCTTCTTCATGCCAGGCCCCAAGTACCGCGCGGTGTCCGAGCTTGTCGCCAAGCGGAACGTCGTGAATGGCGGGACGATGTGTATGGCCGTGGATCATCCATTCGACGCCGTGCGTCTGCATCTCCTGCGTCACGGCATGCTGATTGACGTCCATGATGCGCAGATCTTTATGGCTGTTCGAGGCCTTGCTGTCGGCGCGCATTTTCGCGGCAATTTTCAGACGCCATTTGAGCGGCAGGGCCAGAAAAATGCGTTGAATCAGGGGATTATGCACTTTTGTACGAAATTTTTGGTAGCTCACGTCATCAGTGCAAAGCGTATCGCCATGAAGGATAAGCACTCTGCGTCCGTAAAGTTCGAGTACTTTTTTCTCGGGCAGCAACGTCATCAGGCTGTCACGGGCAAATCGTCTGCCGAGCAGGAAGTCGCGATTACCGTGAATGAAGAAACACGGCACGCCTTGCTGATGTAATGCATTGAGCGCACTTGAGATTTCGGCGTGAAGCGGTTGCGGGTCGTCATCGCCAATCCAGGCTTCAAACAGGTCGCCGAGTATATAGAGCGCATCGGCTTTGGGCGCATCTTCGCGTAAAAAACGCAGAAAACCGGCAGTGATTGCCGGTTCCTGGTCGCAAAGATGGATATCTGCGATAAAAAACGTTGTCATTCCTGCGTCGCGTTATTCGCTAACGGTAACGCTTGTCACGAGCACGTCTTCTTTTGGTACATCCTGGTGCATGCCGCTACGACCGGTTGCAACCGCTTTGATTTTGTCGACAACGTCCATGCCTTCGCTGACTTCTGCAAACACGCAGTAACCCCAACCCTGCGCGTTCTGGCCGCTGTGGTTCAGGAAGTCGTTATCCACCAGGTTGATGAAGAACTGGCCGGTTGCGGAGTGTGGATCGTTGGTACGCGCCATCGCCAGCGTACCACGGGTGTTTTTCAAACCGTTGTTCGCTTCGTTTTTGATAGGTGCGTCAGTGTTTTTCTGGTTCATACCCGGCTCGAAACCGCCGCCCTGAATCATGAAACCGTTAATGACACGGTGGAAAATAGTGTTGTCGTAGAAACCTTTACGGCAGTAGTTCAGGAAGTTTTCAACGGTGACTGGCGCTTTGTCAGCAAAGGTGTTGATAACGATGTCGCCGTGATTGGTGTGAAAAGTGACCATAATAATCATCCTGCTTTTGTTGGTGTTACTCATTAATGAGGCCGTACTATAGCCTTTTCTTATACCATAACTCAAAAGTAGCCGTCAGCCTCTGCTTTTGTCGCCGCTTTTTAAGACAGAATGAAAGCACATTGAACGCTTAACTGTTATGTTATAACAAATATAACGGGCCAATCTCCCCTGCGAGGGCCTTATCCCGTTTCGGTAGCGGGTTTTTCGTTATATTATAAACCCAATGTTCTAAGCGGTATTATCTGCGCCTTTTTGCCGTTTAAGTAATTTCACACAACACAATTGGAATAGCTCGATGCTGAAGATTTTTAATACCCTGAGTCGCCAAAAAGAGGAATTTAAACCAATTCATGCCGGAAAAATCGGTATGTACGTGTGTGGGATTACTGTTTACGACCTGTGTCACATCGGACACGGTCGCACGTTCGTTTCCTTTGATGTCGTTGCCCGCTATCTGCGTTATTTGGGTTACTCACTGAAATATGTGCGTAACATCACCGATATCGATGACAAAATCATCAAACGTGCTGCCGAAAACGGCGAAAGCTTTGTTGAGCTGACCGATCGCATGATCGCCGAAATGCATGCCGATTTCGACGCGCTGGGTATTTTACCTCCTGATCTGGAGCCGCGTGCAACGCACCACATTCAGGAAATCATCGAGATAGTGCAGCAGTTGATCGACCGCGATCATGCCTACATCGCCATCAACGGTGACGTGATGTTCTCTGTTGAAAGCGATCCGGATTACGGTATTTTGTCGCGTCAGGATCTCGACCAGCTTCAGGCTGGCGCACGCGTTGAAGTGGCCGATGTAAAAAGAAATCCAATGGACTTCGTGCTGTGGAAAATGTCCAAAGAGGGCGAGCCAAGCTGGAATTCACCCTGGGGTAACGGCCGTCCGGGCTGGCATATCGAATGTTCCGCAATGAACTGCAAGCAGCTGGGTTCGCATTTCGATATCCACGGCGGCGGTTCAGATCTGATGTTCCCGCATCACGAAAACGAAATTGCCCAGTCGAGCTGCGCCCACGACGGTCCTTACGTCAATACCTGGATGCACTCCGGCATGGTGATGATCGACCGCGAGAAAATGTCCAAATCACTGGATAACTTCTTTACCGTGCGTGATGTGCTGAAATATTACGACGCCGAAAGCGTGCGTTACTTCCTGATGTCGGGCCATTATCGTAGCCAGCTGAACTACAGCGAAGAGAACCTGAAACTCGCCAGAACCTCGATGGAGCGCCTGTACACTGCACTTCGTGGTACTGATGCAACCGCTGCGCCCGCGGGCGGAGAAGCGTTCGAAGCGCGTTTCCGTGCGGCAATGGATGACGATTTCAACACCCCGGAAGCCTATTCCGTGCTGTTTGATATGGCACGCGACATCAATCGCCTGAAAAGTGAAAATCTGGAGGCAGCCAACGGTCTGGCGGCGGAACTTCGTCGTCTGGCGGGTGTATTGGGCCTGCTGACTCAGGAGCCGGAGCAGTTCCTGCAATCAGGCGCACAGTCAGATGATGGCGAAGTCGCGGAAATCGAAGCGCTCATCAAGCAGCGTAACGATGCGCGCGCAAGCAAAGACTGGGCAATGGCCGACAAAGCCCGTGACCGTCTCAACGAAATGGGCATTGTGCTGGAAGATGGGGCGGCTGGTACTACCTGGCGTCGCAAATAAACCGTCTCTTTCGCGCTACAGCGGCGTTGACTTCCTTCGCTCACCCTAGTCGCTTGGTAGTCTAAGCTTCCGGGGATTTGCTTAGTCGTCGCCTTGCTGTAACTCGAAATCTACAGGTTTATTTTACTGTCTTTCGTGCTACAGCGGCGTTGACTTCCTTTGTTAAGTCCTCGCCTAGCCTTAGCTTGAGGCTACAGGTTTATTTTTAATCTCTTCGAGCCATAAAAAAACGGCGGTTAATTGCTTAACCGCCGTTTTTTATTGAGCCTGTCAGGTGCGCCTGATTACTCGGAAGCTTTGACGACCATCTTGCTGCTGGCAAATTCGATTTGCTGGTCAGCGACAATCTTGCAGCGCTTGCGCGTTTCAACCTGACCGTTAACTTTGACCAGACCTTCGGCAATCACCGCTTTAGCTGCAGCGCCACTCTCGCACCAGCCCATAAATTTGAGCAGGTCGCAGAGTTCTACGTGCGGGTGAGATTCGAGATAAAAAGTTTCCATGCCATCCTGTCTTAGTGAGAATTCACGTCGTGATATTCCTCGCATGCCTGCAAGGTATTTTGAATAAGTGTAGCAACGGTCATCGGACCTACGCCACCTGGAACCGGGGTGATAAATGAAGCGCGCTCTGAAGCGGTTTCAAATTCAACATCGCCGACTACTTTACCACTTTCCAGACGGTTAATACCGACATCAATCACGATAGCGCCCGGTTTGATCCATTCTCCCGGAATAAAGCCCGGTTTACCCACGGCAACGACCACTAAATCGGCATTTTCGACGTGGTGACGCAGATTTTTGGTAAAACGGTGCGTGACGGTAGTTGTACAACCCGCCAGCAACAACTCCATGCTCATCGGACGACCCACGATATTGGACGCACCAATAACGACGGCATTCAGTCCGAAGGTGTCGATATTGTAACGTTCGAGCAGAGTAATGATGCCGCGTGGCGTGCAGGGGCGCAGTTTCGGCGCGCGCTGACACAGACGGCCAACGTTGTACGGATGGAAGCCGTCCACGTCTTTGTCGGGATGGATATTTTCCAGCACTTTAACGTTGTCGATACCGGCCGGGAGCGGCAGCTGCACCAGAATGCCATCGATTGCGTCGTCGTTATTAAGTTGATCAATCAGCGCCAGCAGTTCGGCTTCCGTCGTGGTCGCAGGCAAATCGTATGAACGGGAAAGGAAACCGACCTCATCACAGGCTTTGCGTTTGCTGGCGACATAAATCTCCGAGGCCGGATTGTCACCGACCAGCACAACGGCCAGTCCGGGTGCGCGTTTACCCTGCGCAAGGCGTTGCTTAACTTTTTCAGCGACTTCGCTTCTGACCTGCTGCGCAATCGTTTTACCGTCAATAATCTTTGCTACCATCTGGGGAAAAATCCATCAATTAATAAGTACGGGGGATGCGCCTATTTTGTCAGAAGCCGCGCCTGCTGTCAGGCTCAGAATCATAATAAGCTGAATAGAAAATCGTCAGATAGCCGCTATTTTAATAACTAAACTCCAAAATACCTCGATAAACTAGTCAGTTGACAGGGGTTAACGGTAAAAAATTGCCGGTATGAGATTTTTGGTTATTCCGTTTCAACCAGCAAAAGTCATAAGGCTCACTTAGCTCGCTTTCATATTGAAATTTCTCTAAATACCTTGCCGTACATCGGTTTTTTCACAGAAAGATCGGCAAATCTGCTCAGGCATTAAGCAGTAAGCGCAAAAGCCATTGACTCGGGGTAGATGGCCCGTATAATCCGAATCCGCTGTACTGCCAATTCGCAGTTCAATGCGCCCTTAGCTCAGTTGGATAGAGCAACGGCCTTCTAAGCCGTAGGTCACAGGTTCGAGCCCTGTAGGGCGTACCATTTAGATTCAACGAGTTACCTCTTTTTCTATCCTTCCTGGCTTCTCTCTCTGCGTCTCACTTGTGCCCTTGATGCTTTAACACCCGATTTCGTCTCCGAATATTCCATGCTCAAACCGACAAACTTCTGCCGCAACCGCACCCAGTGATGTGGTGATCTGTAAGCAGTTCGGTTATCTTTGTTAACAGTAATAAATTTTTGAACCTTTTAACGGAGTTTTTATGAGCACCCCTCTGAACATTGCCTTTATCAAGGCCAACTGGCATTCCGATATCGTGAATCAGACCCTGGTAGGCTTCAAGCAGCACATGGCAGACACCAATCAGGAATACACGCTGGAAGTTTTCGACGTGCCGGGCGCGTTCGAAATGCCCTTGCTGGCTCAGCGCCTGGCAAAACGTGGCGATGTCGATGCCGTCGTCTGTGCCGCATTGGTGGTTGATGGCGGTATCTATCGTCACGACTTCGTCGCGCAGGCCGTGGTAAGCGGATTAATGCAGGTTCAGTTGACCACTGAAGTGCCGGTATTCTCCGTTTCTCTAACGCCGCACAACTTCCAGCCGGAAAAAGAGTTCAACGATTTCTACCTGCAGCACTTCATCAAGAAGGGCGCAGAAGCGGCTAAAGCCGTGTGCATGGTTCACGCCCTCAAGTAATCGTGATGTTGATGAGACCGGCGCTAGAGTTGAGTGCTGGTCTCGTGCAAATGCCGCCACAAAATTTCGCCATTCCCCGTTCGCTCAAGAAGCACCGTTGAAAAACGCAGTGTGACATTGCCGTCCAATTTTTGTCTCTCCTTATAAAGTACAATAGCGCCGTTTGGCCACTCCTGTATCAGTTGCATGTCGAAAACCTCAATCTGCAACCCACGCTTTGCGCCGCCATTGGCCCGAAAAAATCGGCATAACCCGGCATGATCCAGTGCATGACCAGCGACACCTATCATGCTGTAGTGTGGATGAAAGCGCGCGATAAGCTGATCGCAGACTTCGGGAGGGGCCGAGTCGTCCCCCAGCCAGCGTTCAATCAACTGGTGAGCGATATCGATTTCATTAAAATAGGCGTGGGTCATTTCAGGTCCTCTGTTGATGTATTTTTGCCACAATGGCGCGATTGGGAAGACGCAGGCAAAGCGCAACGGGCACACCTGCGCTGAAGGCCGCGACGAGAAAACTGTCATGAAATGCCTGAATCGGCACGTTGGCGGTGAAGGTGATGAACATGCTGAAGATCACGCTCATCATTGTGACGCCCAGACAAAAACTCAGCTGGCGGTTGATGTTCCACAGCGCGCTGGCATCGGCAAGCTGGGTTGGCGTAAAGTCGAGAAATGCCGCACTTTGCGCGGTGCTGCTACATAAACTGCTGCCAAAACCCATAATCGCAAAGCCTGCTATCAGCAACGCCCCCTCATCGCCACTCGACACCAGCGCCAGACTGGCCATTCCGATGCCATTTATCAGGCAACCTCCGATAAACAGCGGGCGCGGACCCAGCCGATTAAACATTTTTCCCGAGAAGCTGATGGCAATAAATGCGCCCATTGCCCACGGCAGCATCAACTCGCCTACCTGCGTGGCCGTCATGCCGAGCTGATTTTGTAAAAATAGCATCGCCAACAGACTGACGCCGGTGAAAACACCGGGCACCCACTGATAAATCAGCATGGCGGTTCGAAACAGCGGTTGAGAGAGTAAATGCAGGTTAAGCAGCGGGTGGGGAGTGCGCAGAGAAAATCTGACGTAACAGACAATAAGCCCAAGCCCGAAAAACAGGAGCAGGGCGCCCGAAAGCCGTTGGTCATTATTTGCCAATCGGGTCAGCCCAAGCAGCAGCGCAAGCAATCCCGCGCTGGAGAGCAGCAATCCAGGGTAATCGAAAGTCTTGCGAATTGCCGGTGATGTTTCGCCGCGCAGCCAGACTGCCGCCAGTATCAAGGTGACGACTGCCAAAGGTAGTGAGGCGAAAAACACCCAGCGCCAGCCAAGGCTATCCGCAATGATGCCGCCTAGCGTCGGAGACAACGCCGGGGCCAGCAGTCCCACGAGCATGACAATGGCCGACAGCCGCGCGCGCTGATGCGGCGGATATAAAGAATAGGCCAGCGTCTGGCCCACAGGAATCAACAATCCGCCGCCCAATCCCTGCAATACGCGCCAGACAATCAACGCAGGCAGGCTATTCGCCAAACCGGCACCCGCCGTCGCAGAAATAAACAGCAGTAACGAGAGCAGAAAAAGTCTTTTGGCTCCAAGTCGTTGCGCCAGCACGCTGCTCGCCGGAATCACAAGCGTCAGCCCGATAATGTAGCCATTGCTTATCCACGCCAGCTGGTCGACGGGGGCATCGAAGCGCCGCGCAATCGCCGGATAGGCTACGTTACAGATAAACATCGTGATCAAATCGATAAAAAATCCCAGCAGATAAACAGTGGCAACGCGAACTCGATAACTCATGGCTTTCTCCCTGAATGGCCGTCGAGTTTACTGAACCTGAAGAGGGGGATAAACGTGCGGCCTGCGGTTACACTGTCAAACAGATTTTGACAATGGAGAGCGGCGATGCTGAATTTTCAGCGACTGGAGATCTTTGTAAATGTGGCCGCGGCGGGCAGTTTCACGGCGGCCGCGGCCACAATGGGTCTGACCAAGGCAGTGGTTAGTTTCAATATTAAACAGCTTGAGGCCGAACTGGGCGTCGCGCTGTTGCATCGCACCACTCGCCGCGTCTCGCTGACCGGAGCAGGCGAGGGGTTTTATCAACGTTGCCTGCTGTTATTGCAGGATGCCGAGCGCGTGCTGGACGAGGTCAGAGGCGATCATCAGGGCGTCAATGGCGTGCTGCGACTGACCACAACGCCCGAATATGGCGCGCGCGTCGTCGTGCCTGCGTTGGCGAGCTTTGCCGCTCTGCATCCGCAATTGCGTATTCAGCACGTTTCGTCGTCGCATCATAATGATTTAATCGCCGATCGCGTTGACGTGGCTATCCGTCTTGGCCAATTGGCGGACTCCAGCCATCACGCCACGTTAATCGAAAGCTTCTCCATCTTACCGGTCGCCTCACCGGGGTATCTTGCGCGACATTGGCCAGACGGGATCCAGACTCTAGAACATCTGGCGCAGGCCAAATGGCTGGCGCATAGCCGGCTGTCAACGCCGCTGAGTTGGGTGGTCAATACGCCGCAGCAGCAGAGTTGTCTGTTTAATGTCGAGTCTTCGGCATCGATCATGGCCGACAATGCGGCAGCGCTGCTCTCTTTCGCATTATGCGGCGCAGGCGTGGCTTTGCTGCCGGAATGGTTGGTGAAGGAGGAAATCACGCGGCACAATCTGGTGGCACTGCTGGCAGATCATCAGTTTCCCAGGCAGGGCGTTTACGCGCTTTATCCGAATACACGCTATGTGCCCGAGAAGGTCAGGTTGTTTATTGACCATCTTAAAAAGAGGTAATGTCGTATCCAGAAGTGTGATCTACGTCACAGTTAATCGGTTTGGCTTATCTAAATTAAATAATGAATAGTTATTTCCTATCAACATGATTTTATATCTTCCGGCGAATTGAAAATTGACAAAAATATTCGCCAAAAATCGCGAGACAATATTCTTTCAAAATCCCCTCGTCGAAGGATAAAAATGGCGGCATTGTCGGCTTTTGTAAAGACCCACTAAGTGAAATTACGTCTAATAATCCGGCATCGCAGGGAGTGAGCGGTTACATCATTAGGCGGTTTTTCGCGGATAATAACCCGTGCGTGAGTAATGACAAAACCGCGGTTAAAAATCATAAAATGCCGCAAAGCTATTAATGAACCCTATGGTTCATTATTTTTCAGGGGCGGCGGCAACCGGTTGCCTTATTTTAACGTTATGTTTTTAATAGGTTTATGAAATTCATTTCAGGTGAATAATAAATGTGGGTTTCGTTTCAGTGCTATTTAGTTTGGATATTATCTTTCACGCATGATAAGTGTAATCGGTTACACTCTTTCGGATATACATATTTTCTACTTCTGGATAACCTTTAAAATTAGCACCGTTAACCCTGCGTGCTATATTTTTTAAAATCCAGCGATTCTGTAAAGTTGCGTATATACTCTGCGACAGATTAAATTTATATTATGCCGCTGCGAAACACGGTACCTGGGGATTATGTTTTCTCTCTCGTCAAGGCGATTGCAGAGAAGCATAAGCAGGCTTAACTTTACAAATCGAAAATCTTCCGTGAATAACAAAACTTCAATTTCAACATTGGTGCTGCTGTCGCTGTTTCAGCCGGTTTCAGCCAGTTTTGCGCAAACCTCTGCGCCTGCCGATCCCGCGTCGGCAACGGATAAAAAGACCAGGACCGATGCCTCCCAGGACAATACCCTGCTGATTATCAAACAGCAGGACAACGGTCTTTCCGAACTGGATACCCCCGCCGCCGTCAGCGTTGTCAACGGTGACGACATGCGCGACAGCAAGCCGCAGGTGAACCTTTCGGAAAGTCTGACCGCCGTTCCGGGCCTGCAGGTGCAGAATCGTCAGAACTATTCTCAAGATTTACAGTTATCCGTGCGCGGCTTCGGCAGTAGCTCAACCTACGGCGTGAGCGGCGTGCGAATTTATGTCGATGGCATTCCGGCCACCATGCCAGACGGGCAGGGCCAGACCTCGAACATCGATCTCAGCTCTGTAGATAAAGTTGAAGTCTTGCGTGGACCGTTCTCGGCGCTTTACGGCAATGCGTCGGGCGGCGTCGTCAATGTTGAAACGCAGAGCGGTTCCCAGCCCGCCACCTTGACGGCCGGCACCTATTTCGGCAGTTACGGCTCGTTTCGCAACAGTGTAAAAGCCACGGGCGCGACCGGTGACGGCACGCATGCGGGCGACGTGAATTATGAAATCTCCGGCTCCCGCTTCACCACCCAGGGTTTCCGCGACCACAGTTCGGCGCGTAAAAATCTGGGCAACGGCAAGCTGGGCGTACGCCTTGACGATCGCAGCACCCTGACGCTGATGTTCAACAGCGTGTCGGTCGATGCGGGGGATCCGGGCGGATTGACCGAATCAGAATGGAAGGCCAACCCGACGCAGTCTCCGCGTGCCGATCAGTACAACACCAATAAATCCATCGATCAGACTCAGGTCGGACTGCGCTATCAGCGCGAGATGACGGATAACGATCAGCTCTCCATCATGACCTACAAGGGTGAGCGCCATACGACGCAGTATCAGTCCATCCCGATGGCGCCCCAGCTTAATCCGGCCCATTCCGGCGGCGTGATTGTGCTCGAACGCCGTTATCAGGGCATCGATACCCGCTGGACTCACCACGATCAGGTCGGCAGCGTGCCGTTCACCGTGATTGGCGGTCTGGACTATGAAACCATGACCGAACGTCGTCAGGGCTTCGAAAATTACAATGTCATGGCGGATTACACCGAATACGGCGTGAAGGGCGAACAGCGTCGCAATGAAAAGAACAAGATGTGGAATCTTGACCCGTATCTGCAAACCAGCTGGAAACTAACGCCGCGCTGGACGCTGGATGCAGGCGTGCGCTACAGCACCGTCAGCTTTGATTCGACAGATTATTACATCGCGCCCGGCAATGGCGATGACAGCGGCAGCACCCGTTATCACAAGGCGCTGCCGATGGGCTCGCTGAGCTATGCGCTGACTCCGGCATGGAACCTCTATGTGTCTGCCGGACGCGGGTTCGAGACGCCGACCATCAATCAGCTGTCTTACCGTCCTGACGGTTCGTCGGGTCTGAACATCAATCTCAAGCCCTCGACCAGCAATACCGTCGAACTCGGCAGCAAGACCCGTATCGGTTACGGCTTGCTGACGGCGGCCGTTTTCCAGACCGATACCGACAACGATCTGGCGGTAGCGACCAGCAGCGGCGGACGCACCAGCTATGTCAACGCCGGGAAAACCCGTCGTCGCGGTCTTGAGCTGTCGCTGGATCAGCAGTTTGCCTCCGACTGGCGTCTGCGCATGGCCTGGACGCTGCTCGATGCAACCTACCGCAACGACGTGTGCGGCACCAGCAGCTGCAGTGCAGCCGACATAACACCGGCGGGCAACAAGCTGCCGGGCATCGCCCGCAACTCGGCCTATGCATCGCTGGGATGGGCGCCGCCCGAAGGCTTCCATGCAGGCACCGATATCCGCTACATGAGCGATATTCAGGCCAATGATGACAACACGGCGCAGGCCCCGGCCTACACGATTGTCAGCGCCAATGCCGGTTATCGTCTGAACTGGCGCAGCAACTGGTCACTCGACCTGTTTACCCGCGTCGATAACCTGTTTGATCGCCACTATGTCGGCTCTGTTATCGTAAATGAAAGCAACGGTCGCTACTTCGAACCGGCACCGGGAAGAAATTGGGGCGGCGGCGCTACGCTTACCTATACTTTCGAATAATTGCCGAAAAAGACACAGGCTTCCGCCAGGGAACAGGAAGAGGCCTTCAAGAACCGAGAGTATGTCGACCCGCGATACCGGTGGTTACCGTTCAGGTAATACCGTTACCGAGGGGGTTGGCTTGCCCGAGGAAGGACATTCCGAGTTACGCCGAATGTTTTTAAGATCTCCTTTAGAAGGCGAGATCGAAGACAATGAAAATCTTGTAAGGTTAATAATATGACAACTAAAGCTTCGTTATCGCGCATCGTCGTAATAATTACCGCTTTGTTCGCCGCGTTGAGCGGAATATATTTATTGGTCGGCGGAATATGGCTGGCGGCAATAGGGGGCTCCCTCTATTACATCATCGCCGGTGTTGTTCTGCTGGTGACCGCATTTTTACTTTATCGTCGTCGCGCATCGGCTTTGCTGTTGTACGCCGTCTACCTGCTGGCAACCACTATCTGGGGCCTCTGGGAAGTGGGATCCGACTTCTGGGCGCTGACACCGCGTCTTGATGTGACCTTCTTCCTGGGTCTGTGGATTGTCCTGCCTATCGTTTACAACCACATGAGCGTCAAGAACGCCTTCGCACGCGGTGCGCTGGCTGTGTCTCTGCTGTTCACCGTGGCGGTGCTGGCCTACTCGGTATTCAACGATCCCCAGGAAATCAACGGGACTATCCCTGCTGCGGATAACGCGCCGGTACAGTCTACGCCGGGCGTTGCCGACGGCGACTGGCCTGCATATGGCCGTACTCAGGGCGGTACCCGTTACTCGCCTCTGAAGCAGATCAATGACAAAAACGTCGGCGAGCTGAAAGAAGCCTGGTCCTTCCAGACCGGTGACGTGAAAACGGCCAACGATCCGGGTGAAATCACCGATGAAGTGACGCCGATTAAAATCCGCGACACCCTTTATCTGTGTACTCCACACCAGAAACTGTTCGCGCTGGATGCCGCAACCGGTAAGCAGAAGTGGGTCTTCGATCCGCAGCTGAAACAGAACCCGACCTTCCAGCACGTGACCTGCCGTGGCGTTTCCTACTATGAAACACCGGCTGCTGCCGAAAACACCGCTGCCAACGGCGCGGCACCGGCTATCTGTTCACGTCGCGTTATTCTGCCGGTGAACGACGGTCGCATGTTTGCGCTGGATGCCGAAACAGGCGCACGTTGCCCTGAATTTGGCAACAACGGCGAGCTGAACCTGCAAAGCAACATGCCTTACCCGGTTGCCGGTCACTATGAGCCAACCTCGCCACCGATTATCACCAAGAGTGTGATCATCATGGCAGGCGCGATTACCGATAACTACTCGACCACCGAGCCTTCCGGCGTTATCCGTGGTTTCGACGTCAACACCGGTAAACTGCTGTGGGCATTCGATTCCGGCGCGAAAGATCCGAACAAGATCCCGGGCCCGGGCGAAAACTATACGCCTAACTCGCCAAACTCATGGGCACCTGCGGCCTACGATGCGAATCTGGACATCGTTTATCTGCCAATGGGCGTGCAGACGCCGGATATCTGGGGCGGCAACCGCACACCAGAGTCAGAGCGTTATGCAAGCAGCCTGCTGGCGCTGAATGCAAGCACCGGTAAGCTGGTGTGGAACTATCAGACCGTACACCATGACCTGTGGGACATGGACGTACCGGCTCAGCCTACGCTTGCGGACATCAATGACAAGAACGGCAACAAGGTTCCTGTTATCTATGTTCCGACCAAAACCGGTAACATCTTTGTTCTGGATCGTCGTGACGGCAAACTGGTTGTTCCGGCTCCTGAAAAACCTGTACCACAGGGCGCGGCCAAAGGCGACCACACGTCTCCGACTCAGCCATTCTCTGAACTGACTTTCCGTCCTTCAGCCAAGCTGACCGGTGCGGATATGTGGGGCGCCACCATCTACGACCAGCTGATGTGTCGTGTGATGTTCCACCGTCTGCGTTATGAAGGCACGTTCACCCCGCCTTCAGAGCAGGGTACTCTGGTGTTCCCGGGTAACCTGGGGATGTTCGAGTGGGGCGGTATTTCGGTAGATACCGATCGTCAGGTGGCTATCGCCAACCCGATCGCGCTGCCATTTACCTCTAAACTGGTTCCACGTGGTCCGGGCAACCCAATGCAGCCACCGGCCGGTGATGCAGGCGGCAGCGGTACCGAGTCCGGTATCCAGCCTCAGTACGGCGTGCCATACGGCGTTGAACTGAACGCGTTCCTGTCTCCACTGGGCTTCCCGTGCAAGCAACCTTC
>Ga0308159_1001308_pt1 | contig 37507 bp, 33 predicted proteins | sample PhyCR1_FD_201040 | JGI IMG/M metagenome (GOLD analysis project Ga0308159, IMG submission 201040) | Phyllosphere microbial communities from UC Gill Tract Community Farm, Albany, California, United States - DLSLC.R1 | ecosystem: Host-associated > Plants > Phyllosphere > Unclassified | place: USA... | reverse complement strand
TTGATTCAAAATATTCTTGATGCCAATGGTATCAATGTTAAAAGAATGGGTGTACTCATCTAAACTAACGCCAGCCTGTTCGAAGGCAACATGAGTACGCTCTTGCCGTGAAACGCGAAGGCGCAAATGATCTATAGCCGTGTTTCTGGCAATATTAAGCATCCAGGTAAACAAGCGAGCCTTACGCTCATCATAACTATGAAAATTTCTTCTGATTTTTAGAAACACTTCCTGAAGCAAATCCTCGGCAGTTTCCTGTTGATTAACAATCTTAAACACCACACCAAAAAGGTTTGCTGCATATTTATGATATAAAAAATTAAATGCAGGAAGCTCTGCTTTCCGAAGCGCCTCAATGAGAACCTGCTCCGAAGCATCCGTAAGCGGCAATAGCTTGTGCTTTAATTCGTTAGGGTATGGTAAATGTGCAATCATGGGCGTTGATATGATGAAACAACAATACATTTTTAGATAAGTTTTCAGTATTCCTTGTTGCTATATCTTTTTTGATGAAACAACAAGAGCACTACTAAAAAAAGTGCTATTCCTGAACCAAAATATAACCCTAATCACCGACGAACCTGGTTAGGTTTGTATTAAGTTGATCGGCTCGCCTTTGTCACAATATATTCACACCAGAGATAATCGAGGCAGCCTGCTAACCCCTTTCTTTAATTGGTACGGTTTAGTCTTCAACTCCATGAATAGCCAAAGTTTATATCAATCGCCAAAATATCTCAAATCTGCGTATATATTTAGGAAACTCTACTTCTAATAGATTTTGATCTATAATGCTGCAATGAGAATATTGTCGGTACACCATTTCGTTCCCGAAAATCAGCTTAATTCCAAAACAAATTTCTTTAACGTATTGAGGTTATCATAAGCATCACCCATGGTATTATTAAAATATACAAAAACCTTTTTACGATCCAGTAACCATTCGGCTATGTAACCAGCGTATTCATAAAGTACGTCATCACTATAACTACCCCGATAATTACCGCCTGGCCCATGAAAGCGGAGGTAAATAAAATTGTGATCAACAGCATCAAACGGACTTGCTACTGAACCCTTATCATGAATAACCATCCCAAGATTGTGTGCTTCCAATAGCTCATAAACTTCCTCAGTATATAAAGATTGATGCCTGAATTCAAGGGCAATATTCCAGGCATTATCAGGATTATGCTCCTGTAACCTAAACATTAAATCGGAAAGCTGACCTAAATTTGCATTTTTTATACTTGGTGGAAACTGAACCAGAAGACAGCCTTTTTTCTCTGCCACCTGGTTAATAACATTCATAAACTTAGCGATATCGCCAACCTGGAATCCCAATTTCGGTGAATGCGTAATCCCCTTAAAAAGTTTAAAAGTAAATCGGAAATCATTCGGTACTTCCTCACTCCATTTTTTCACAGTAGAAGCCAATGGAATCTTGTAAAATGAGCTATTAATTTCAATGCTGTTCATAAGTGAACCATAATAACACAATCTAGATTTATTTATATAAGCCTCTGGATAATGCGATTTATTTGGCACTGGCAAAATTAAACCACTGGTACCTGAATAATAATTTTTCACTTCGTGCTTCATAATTCAGGCAACAACAATAAGCATGTAATTGTTGTGAGTCCGTTTATTTATTTGATTAGCTTAAACAACATGAATGGTTAAAAAAATCGCCTGGATAATTGATATAAGTATAAATACGGTAACCATGTTATATACGCATTCACAACGCAAAGGAGGTAAGAACTCAATTTTGGCGGTATGGGTTTTGTTTTAATTGGTTATACGCTAAAACAAAAACTTATGACACAGAAAGAATTCAGCGATTGTATCACCATTCACACGTCGTCATTGAGATTACATGCGCTCAATTTCACCCGCGATCCCGAAGATGCTAACGATCTGCTGCAGGAAACACTCCTTAAAGCCACCCGTTTTTTTTCTAAGTTTGAAGATGGTACCAACATCAAAGGATGGCTGTTTGTGATTATGAAAAATACTTTCATAAACAATTACAGAAAAGAACAAAAAAGCCGCGAACGCACTGTACAGGAGGCTGAGATTACTTCCGCTAACCTTCATTTCAGCGCAACCACCAATGGCTCGGTAGGCAGTTTTGCCATGCAGGATATCAGCAAGGCACTATGCACATTACCCGACAAATATTCTGTTCCATTTATCCGCTACTTTGAAGGTTATAAGTACCATGAAATTGCCGACGAGCTGCAGATTCCTTTAGGCACGGTTAAAACTTATATTCACGAAGCCAGAATACTTCTAAAAAAACACCTTAAACAATACCAGAACTAAAGCAAAAAAGGAGAGCAGGTTTAAAGTTGCTCTCCTTTTTTTAGTGCAATAAGGTATTTTTTTAGTGCAAAAAGATAATGCTTCTTAAAAACCAGAATGTATTTGCAAGTGGAATATACCTTTTTTTATGAAGCAAAATACCCAAATATCAATTTTTAGGTAGTGAAATAAAAAACGTTGTCCCCACATTTTCTTCACTAACAAACCAAATCCTACCACCGTGCAGTTCAACAATACTCTTAATAATCCCCATTCCTAATCCACCCGATTCTGCTCCGTTAAGTCCTTTTCTTAAAACTTCCTTATTGTATTGAAAAAGTTGATTACGCAATGCTGCTGGAATACCAATACCATTATCACTAACGGAAACAATAACTTCATCTGTCCGCTCTTCCGCATAAACTTCTATAGTTCCGCCTTCTGCGGTAAATTTTATGGAGTTGGAAATTAAGTTATTAATCACCTGCAAAAACTTCATGCTATCCAAAAACAAAAAAATCTTTTCCTGGGCACTCGAAAAAACAAAATATCTCACCTGCTGAAGGTGCGAACGGTTATAAAACCGCACAACATCTTGTAGTTCCCAAACCAAATCGGCCCGCTCCTTTTTAATCGCAACAACCGAAGATTTCAGAAACTCATGGTTAACCATACTACGTACCAATTTCAGATTGCGATCGCACATTTCATTTATAAACTGTAACGATCTTCTTAAATCGTTTTCGTCTAAAGTTCCGATATTATTTTCCAGCGAACTTGCGGTCATACGGATCATACCCATCGGCTCTTTTAAATCATGAGCCAGTACTTCAAGGGTAATATTTTTATGTGCATTAATTTGCTCAATGTGAATTTTATTCTGCTGGTCGATGGTAAAATCTTCAATAATCCCATATAGGTAATCCCCATCTTCCGAAACCACTAACGAACACCTGAGGTATTTTTCCTCTTCATTGATATAGAGCTTAAACAAATATTTTTTTGCTCCGCCATCCGTGATTAGCTCCTCATAACAGTTCATTACATGCTCAACATCATCGGTGTGGAATTTTGCCATCAGCCAGTCCATCGATCCGTTTAACGCTGCAGGCTCGAGGCCAAAAATCCTGAAAAATACAGCATTATGATATTCAAAAATAAATTCGCGTAGATTATAAATAAAGTAGCCATCAGGCGATACGCTTCCCATCTGGCAAAAAATCTGTTGATTAATTGATAGCATCATATACATTTCACTATGAAGTGAACAAATAATTAATTTAGAATACCTTTACTATAAGCAAAACGGATAAGTACAGCGGTATTTTTCGCCCCGGTTTTGTCAATAAGGCTTTGCCTGTGTCCTTCCACTGTACGCCTGGAGATAAAAAGTTTGTCCGCCATTTCAGCGTTAGTAAGTCCTTCTGCAATAAGTTGCAGAATCTCGATCTCCCTCGACGAAAATTCTCCAGGTTGTATATTACAGGCTGATGAAAGCTTAGCATCTATTACTTCATCTATAATTCTGATCGCAAATGATGAACAGACATAACGCTCTCCCTTTACAATTCTTGATAAGGCAAAGAAAAGTTCTTCAGAATCTACCGATTTACTCAAAAAACCTTTTGCTCCTGCCTGGATTGCCTGATAAAAATGAGCATTATCTTCCATCATCGACATGATTAAAACAGGTATTCGAAAATCTTCCTGTTTCAAGGCAGCTGTCATTGCAATACCATCCAGAACTGGCATATTAATGTCTGAAACTATGATATCTGGTTTTGTTCCATTACGAATTGCATCCAGAACTTCCTGTCCGTTACTGGCTTCAAATATAACTTTATATTCGTTTGTTGATTCGAGGAGCATTTTAATCCCATTCCTCACTACTTTGTGATCTTCTACTAAAACGATTTCTTTCATTAGGTTTAATGCGTATTCCAGACAATGCATTGTTGGATTGTCAAAATGGTTAGCATGGGTAAAACAATACCTACTCCATAAAGTTTTAAATAGATTTTAATAAATAAATTCGATGACTTTTATGCATTAAGATAAAATCTATATCTGCTCGATACTTCCATTTATCAAAAAAATATAAGCCAGTTAATTAAAACAGGTAGCTGGCACAATTAGTTATAAATACGGATTAACTATAAGTTCGATACCCGTTTTTTATTCGCGACCAAACTATCTGTGGCAGAGCGGGTTCTTATCTATATAAAAATTAAACCTATGGAAACTTCAAAAAAAACACCGAGCAAAACTGGTAGCAAAGCAACAACTACCAATGCTGGAAGTAAAGCAACAACTAAAAAATCAAATAATACGACTGGTAAAATCGAACATGCTGAATTTCACGAATTCTTTATAGATGAGTTGAAAGATATTTACTGGGCCGAAAAACACCTGGTTAAAGCACTTCCAAAAATGAAAAAGGCAGCTACAAGTCCTGAACTTGCTGCTGCATTCGAAAAACACACACAGGAAACGCAAACCCATATCGAAACTTTAGAAGAAGTTTTCGCCTTGCTGGATGAGAAACCAGCCGCAAAAAAATGTGATGCTATGGCTGGCTTATTAGAGGAAGCAAATGGCATAATCGAAGATACCGACGCGGGAACAATGATTAGAGATGCAGGACTAATTTTGGCTGCGCAAAAAGTAGAGCATTACGAAATTGCTACCTATGGAACATTAAAGGTATTTGCCGAAAATATGGATCGTACTGATGTTGCAGATCTTTTAGATCAAACATTAGAAAACGAAAAAGCGACTGATGTTGCTCTAACGGAAATTGCAGTTGCTGCAATAAATTCCGAAGCTGCAGCCGAATAATTGTTTTAAAAAACATAACGAAAATCAGATTTAGAAGTGCAATGCGGTATATCCGAATATTAAAGATATCACTCCTAAATTAGAAGAAAAGGCAGTGCCATTGGTGCTGCCTTTTTCTGTATTTCCTCAAAGAAAGAAGTAATTCCCATGTTTAAATGGCCCTTAGAAACTTATTTAATTAAACAACTAAATTATAAATAACCCTATCATGGTGCTGTACGCTAGATTAACAGCAATTGATACGAACAGCTCTGCCACAACGATAAGAAACATCGAATTAATTACCTAACTTGTTGTCCCATCCACTATTTATACTTCCCGACATGCTGTCCACAACTAGTGAACAAATCAATAACCTCAATCAACTGAATGAGGAACTGGAAAATTATTTCAGCAACACCATTATACCACAAATTTTTGTAGATGCAAAACTCATCTTAAGAAAATTTACCCCTCCTGCAATGAAACAATTTAACCTGAAAGCGGATTTTATTGGAAAGCCATTGGAGGAAATTAAAGAGAACTTCCGGTTCCCAACGATTATTGATAATATTAAAACAGTTATTGCTACCGGTAAGATTTTAGAAAAAGAAATTCAAACCACCGATATGCGGTGGTTTCAAATGAATGTACTTCCATACCTCATACGAAAGGAAAACATCACTAATGGTGTGATCATTACTTTTGTAGATATTAATTCAAGAATTCGCGATTTAAATGAACAGGAGAAAATGTTGGCTGAACATGAACTTCTGCTTGATACAATTGCCCACGATATTAAAAACCCTTTATTGGCACTAAGCCTTTCGGTGCAAATGATGAAAAATTTACCCGCCCGAAGTCTCGAAGAATTATCCCGATTAACCGAAAATCTTGAAAAAAGTATAGACAATATGAAAGGGGTTGTAGATAGCATGCTCGATTCCAGATGGCAGAAGCAGCGATATCATGCAAGAGAAGAATTACTGGATATAGGTAGCGTACTGGAAGATGTGCGGCTTACCATTGCACCGCAGATAATAGAATCTGATGCCGAAATTACGACTGATTTTAAGATTTCGGAAATTACTTTTGTACGCCGCAAACTGAGAAGCATACTGTATAACTTACTCAACAATGCCATTAAATATACTTCGAATGGAGTGAAACCGATAATTAAAATTACTACAGAAAAAATTGATGGGTATATCGTAATCAGCGTATCGGATAATGGAATAGGCATAAGCGAAGAAGCAATTCAACATATTTTTTCTAAGTTTCAACGCATCAAAACCAATGTGGAAGGTTCGGGCGTAGGGCTATATCTGGTTCACACAATTGTTACAACTTCTGGTGGTAAGATCAAAATCGATAGCTCAGAAGGTAAAGGCACAGTGTTTCAGGTATTCTTAACGTTGCATAATCAGGATAAATTATAGAACTGCAAAGTTACCTACCCTGACAAATTATTCTTGTTAAGACAAATTCAGCCCTTGCTGATTTTCTTGTCTTACTGAAAAAAGATTTCCGTCTAAAAAAAAGAAAGTGCCCTAGGTATTCCTGGGGCACTTCTTGCTGTAATTATTCAGTTAAGGTATTATTTTATGGTATATATAAAAACCATATTTTTTTTATACTGATTACCAGCGAGACGGTTATTGGTTATGTGTGGTAATGGCTTGTCCAATCTCATTTACAAATCTTTCATCAAGATGATCCATTGTTCTCCATTGTACTACTTCATCAACAGACTCTGCGTATATAACACCAACCTTTTCTCCATTCTCTATAATTCTATAGGTACCGTTATCCTGAGGTTCAACCGTAAATACCCCATGCTCATTCCTAATTTCGAATTCATCAAGGTTCGCCACTTTCGGAGATTCTACTTGCTGCTTATTTTCTGAATTTATATGAGAATGATCAATAAGTTCATGTATCGTATTCACCTCTTCCCTACGATCTTCAGGTGTTCCTGCTGAAATGGCGTTCTCATCTGAAAAACTGCTCTTCGCTTTCACAACATTTCTTCTGTCAAAATGGTGGTGATGATAAAAATCAGAATTATCGATTTCTACAATCTCTTCTTCAATTCTTAAAGCAGCTGGGCTTCCAATAGCCTGTCTGATTTTAAGCTCCGTTTCTCTGGTTACCTCACCGATAATGTATTGCGGCAACTCCACAAACTGACTATCATGCATAACTGGTAGTACAACTGCTTTCTCATCATTGGCTACCTCCGCAAAACCTATTGGTATTAATACGGCTTTATCCTCTGTTCCCGAAACCACATCTTCCAGCTCGACAATTAGATAACGGATTGCATTTTGCCCTGGATCAAACAATAAATCCCTTACCTTACCCAAGTTACGTCCAGCCTCATCTTTCACAGGCCAACCTGTTACATCGGCCTCTCCATCGACTATTTTATAGTCTACATTCGACAATTCTTCTAATCTGATGTATTCAATATTTCCTGTATTCATAAGTATTTCATTTACGGGCTTCAATTACACGCCCAAATATTAAACACCTCCCTGCCCAAATGGTTTTGTTTAACATCAATATCTGTTTCAGCATCGACAGGTAATTACATCAGATAGAAAAAAGCAAATGCAGAAATTCTCAACCAACAACATGACTAATGAAAAAAAGCCGGACCAAACCAACTTATCGAATTTGTTCTATGTTAGCAAATTTGATTTTAAAGGTCGAATCAGAGCCCTATCCCTGGTTTCAGCTTAAAAAGTTGTAAGAAATAAAAAACCAGCAGAAAAAATAGATGTTTTGTTTTAAACTAAAAATCATGAAACACAATTTTTTAAAATCAACGCTTTTAGCCGGGATTTGCGCAATCACGGTAAGTGCCTGCTCTTCAGGAACAGGCAGCGGAACTGCTGGCGATAGCACAGCGGCTGACACAAGCAGCAAAACCGAAATTAAGCCATCAGGCGCAGCTCCCGACTGGGGTAAGAGCATTAAACCCGAAATGCAGGCCGTTATCGAAAAGTTAGGCAGTTACGGGGATAAACCTATTGAAAGTTTGAGTCCGGTTGAAGCCAGAAAAAATCATACGCCAACGGATGCCGTTATGGATCTCGTTGCAGAAAAAAATATTCCAATACCAGCGCCGCAGGTAGATACGGTTGGAAAAGATTTAGCCTTAAATGGCGGAAATATCCATGTTCGTATTTACAAGCCTAAAGTAGGTAATGGCCCTTTTCCAGTTATTGTTTACTATCACGGTGGCGGATTTGTAATCGCCAACCTGGATGTGTACAATGCATCTGCCCAGGGTTTAGCTGAACAGGTAGGTGCCGTTGTAGTTTCAGTGGCCTACAGACTTGCGCCAGAAAATAAATTTCCAACGGCCCACAACGATGCTTTCGCAGCTTATGAGTGGGTAGTAAAAAATGCAATGAGTATAAAAGGCGATGCTAAAAAAATCGCAGTGGTTGGGGAAAGTGCAGGCGGAAATTTAGCAGCCAACGTATCGATTATGGCAAGAGATAAAAAAATAACCTTGCCCCTGCACCAAGTTTTGGTTTATCCGATCGCCCAGTCAGATATGAATACAGAATCTTATGTGAAATATGCCGCGGCAAAACCATTGAATAAACCAATGATGGCCTGGTTCACCAAGCATTATCTGAATACGATGACTGAGGCGAAAGATCCAAGGATTTCGCTCATCAATGCAAATTTGAAAGGACTTCCACCAACAACAATCATCACCGCAGAGATTGACCCTTTAAATAGCGATGGAAAAATGCTCGAAGAAAAATTTTCTGCTGCTGGAGTAAAGGTAGATAGCAAGAATTACGATGGGGTAACTCACGAGTTTTTTGGAATGGCAATCATCGTTCCGCAGGCTAAAGATGCGCAGGGTTATGCGGCCAGCCAATTGAAAAAAGCTTTTCAATAAGCAAATCTTTAATTAATAATCTAAGCTCTGGAATCTTCCAGAGCTTTTTTTGTTACGTTAAATGGTTTAATCCTTGTAAAACCATCATCATTAAGATTACGGAGCAAAGTGATGTCATCCTGAGCCTGACCTCACTGTCATCCCAAGACCATCCAACTCCTGTCACTCTGAACCTATCGTATTGTCATCCTGAGTGAAGTCGAAGGATAAAAATATTAGCCATATAGGTAAATATGAAATATAGATTCTATCGCCACATCGTTCAAAGATCAGTCTATCGGCTGGTGTCCTCACCTGCCGAAACTCCAAAAGATGTCATCGTGAGCGTAGTCGAAGGATAGAAACATTAGTCATATAGGCATATAGAAAATATAGATAGAATGTCGAAATCGCACCGTCTATCGGCTGGTGTCCTTCGACTAAGCTCAGGATGACAAGTTGAAAGAAGCAAGCTTAAATTACCTGCTAACCTTTTCCCAACCAAATGTTTCTTTCTTATATACGAGCGGTGTGGCATTCAGGGAGAAATCATCCGAAAAATCATGATTAAATACCTGGAATTTTATTGCCCACTCATCTTTAAGCAGGCCTGGCACGAAGCGGGAGAATATGCGCTCGAAGCTTTTAAAGCTAATGCCTTCTTTGCAGATGACCATGTACGCGGTATCAGATTGTAGCACAACTTTCTCGACCAGGTTTGGCCATCTGGAGCAGATCTCCTGGGGCAGGCTATTGAAATACTGATCGTCAATATGCTGGGTGATACCATTAAAAAGTTCTGTGCTGAGGTCATTTCCGCTATCTTGCCTCCAGGTGTCATGCAGCTTTTCAATGCTACCTAGTAGTTCCCCATCCAATACAATGCTCCAGGGTTCATCAGTCGCAAAGCGGATCAGCTGATAAACTTCTACTACCCCATTTTTGCCATCAAAAAAATATTCCAGCTCAACCATAAAAAGAGTTTTATATCATTTTCAACTTCAAATATAATTATTAATACTAAATAAATTAGTATTTATTAACATTTTTAAAAGCACTAAACTTGCCTGTTGCTATATTAAAACCATTACAGGATATTTTTGTTAACAATTATAAATACTAATATTTTTAGTATTATTTTTGTTGTGTGGCATGAATATAATGTTTATGCCTTGGGAGCAAAAGGAAATGGCGGCAATTAAAAGGGACATCATCCATAAACTTCAGGAACAAATCCTGAGTTTGCAAGGCTTTAAGTCTGAAAGGAATGGCCCTGTTCTGGATTTTGGTCTTGCTGAAATAGCGGCCTCTTTCCCAGGTAAGGTATTTCCACTCGCTGCCATACACGAATTCCTGAGCACCAACCTGGAAGATGCAGCGGCCAGTGGCGGCTTTATCTCGGCATTACTCGCTACACTGATGCAAAAGGGCGGCCTTTGCCTGTGGATCAGTACCCAAAGAAAAATCTTCCCGCCATCACTCATTACTTTTGGCTTGTCGCCCGAGCGAATCATTTTTATCGACCTGGCTACGGAGCGGGATGTATTATGGGCAACCGAAGAGGCCTTAAAATGTGAGAGCCTGGCGGCCGTGGTTACTGAACTCGACGAAATCAGTTTTGCGCAAAGCAGAAGGCTGCAACTGGTAATCGAAAAAAGCCGAGTAACCTCCTTTATCATCCGAAAAAATGAAGAAAAACTCAGTTCTACATTGGCAGCGGCAAGGTGGAAAATATCGGCATTACCGAGCGAAGCGATTGACGGCATGCCTGGGCTGGGTTTTCCAAGGTGGAACATCGAGCTGCTCAAAGTTAAAAACGGATTGCCAGGCAGCTGGACGATTGAATATGCGGGGGGGATTTTTAAGGTCCTTCACGAAACCTTTATCGAAAACATCGAAATCAGAAAGGCTATTTAATGCAGAAAAGGTACATGTCTATATGGTTTTCTACCCTGCTTACCGACTGGATTCGCATCAAGCGACCAGCGCTTAAGGCTCTGCCACTTGTCTTTTCAGATAAGGCGGGCAACCGCATGGTGATTACCGCCACGAGTAAGGAGGCTGCTTTACTCGGAATCCATACGGGCATGCCCTTGGCTGATGCCAGGGCAATTGTTCCTGATCTGGAGGTCATCGAAAACCAGGGTCACCGTATGGGAAGACTGCTTAAAGCACTTGGCGAATGGTGCATACGATATACGCCACTAGTGGCGGTAGAGGCAGATCAGGGCCTGATCCTGGATATTAGTGGCTGCGCCCATTTATGGGGTGGAGAAAGGGAATACCTGCGGGAGATTGTAAACCGTTTGCGTGGCCTGGGCTATCAGGTCAGGGCAGCCATAGCCGATACCATGGGTACCGCCTGGGCCATTTCTCGTTATGGGAAGCTTAGCCCGATCATTAAAAGTGGTGAAGAATTAAACGCCCTGCTCCAGTTGCCTCCGATGGCATTACGGCTTTCGCCTGTAGCCAGCCAAAAGCTAATCAAACTTGGATTAAAAACCGTGGGCAGCTTTATCAGCATGCCCCGATCGGTATTGCGCAGGCGTATCGGGGAGGAAAGCATGGAAAGGATCGAACAGGTTTTAGGACAAAAGGAAGAGGAGTTTTCACCGCTGGTGGTTCCAGAACTGTATAGCGAACGACTGGAAAGCATGGAGCCGATCAGAACACGGAAAGGAATTGAGATTGCCATCGAAAAACTATTGACCCGTATTTGTAACCACCTCGAAAGGGATGGTATGGGACTTCGGTCTGCCCTGCTGCAAAGCTATCGGATTGATGGCAAAGTAATTAAAACCGAGATCGGCACCAATAGTGCAAGTGCACATATCAGCCATCTGATGAAGCTGTTTTCACTGAAAATCGATCAGATTGAACCAAAGATGGGAATTGAACTTTTTACGATGGATGCCGTTAAGGTAGAACCTGTCGATCCCCATCAGGCCGCTTTATGGAGCGCAGAAAAAGGCATGGAAGATCAGAAAGTGGCTGAACTTTTAGACAGGCTGGCGGGAAAAGTTGGTACGCAAGCTATTCAGCGTTACCTGCCCCAGGCCCATCACTGGCCAGAGCGGTCGATTATAAAAGTAGATTCGCTGCTCGAAACGCTTTCGTTGCCCTGGCGTACTGACCGCTTACGGCCTGTGCAGTTGCTTAAGGTACCCGAGCCTGTGCAGGTTTCGGCACCCATCCCCGATTATCCGCCTATGCTCTTTCGCTATCAGGGCATTACCCATCAGGTAAAAAAGGCAGACGGCCCCGAGCGCATTGAGCGGGAGTGGTGGCTGGAAGAAGGTGAGCATCGTGATTACTATCAATTAGAGGATGCCGAAGGCAAACGATATTGGCTGTTCCGTTCAGGGCACTACAGCTCGGAGAAAACCTCTGGCTGGTTTATACATGGATTTTTCGCATAAAAGGTATGGAATACGTCGAACTTCAGGTCACCAGTAATTTCAGCTTTCTCCGCGGTGCCTCGCATCCCGAAGAACTGATCGAGCAGGCAACGGCTATGGGCTACCGCAAACTCGCCATTACCGACCGCAATACGCTCTCTGGCATTGTGCGTGCGCACGTGGCCGCGAGAAATCATGATATCAATCTGATTCCTGCTTGCAGGCTCGACTTGTTAGATGGCCCCTCGCTATTGGCTTATCCAACAGATCAGGCTGCTTATGGGCGGCTTTCTGCACTGCTCAGTCTTGGTAATATGCGGGCTGAAAAAGGGAGTTGTCACCTCTACCTGGCAGATGTATTTGCTTATAGTACGGGAATGAAGTTTATCGTAATCCCACCAGAGGCCTTGAATTCACTCTTTGATTATGAAGCCAGCTTTAAATCGCAGTTGGTTGATTTCAAGGGAAAAATGGGAAATGATCTTTTTCTGGCAGCAACAAGGAGTTATAGCGGAGATGACCATAAAAGATTGTTCAGGCTCAATCAGTTGTCGGAGCAGTTTGGTATTCCACTTATAGCCACCAACGATGTGCATTACCACCATCCCCAGCGACGGGAACTGCAAGATATTCTTACCTGTACCCGCGAAAAATGCACCATCCATAATGCGGGTTTCCTGCTTTATCAAAATGCGGAAAGGCACCTGAAAGACCAGGAAGAGATGACCAGGCTCTTCAGGCAGTATCCAGATGCCATTGCCAACAGTGTACGTCTGGCAGAATCCTGCAAGTTTTCTTTGGATAGTTTAGAATATGTGTATCCCGAAGAAATTACTACAGATGGCAGAACACCACAAGAGGAACTCACTTACCTCTCGTGGAAGGGTGCAAGGGAAATGTTCGGCGAGCAAATCCCCGAAAAGATTTCTGCCAATATCAATTATGAGCTGGCCTTTATGGAGCAAATGAATTACGCCTCCTATTTTCTTACGGTATATGATATCGTAAAATTCGCCCGTTCGAAAGGGATTTTATGCCAGGGCCGTGGTTCAGCCGCCAATTCTACGGTATGTTACTGCCTGGGCATTACCTCGGTAAATCCCACAAAATTCGACCTACTTTTTGAGCGTTTTATATCCTCGGCCAGAAATGAACCACCCGATATTGATGTGGATTTTGAGCATGAGCGAAGAGAGGAAGTGATTCAGTACATCTATCAGAAATATGGCCGCGACCGTGCTGCTATTGTGGCTACGGTAACCCAGCAACATCAAAAGGGTGCCATCCGTGATGTAGGTAAAGCCATGGGACTTTCGGTAGATACAGTGAGTAAGTTATCGGGTGCAATCTGGGAATTTACCGATGAATGGTTTGAGGAAGCCCGTATCCTAGAGGCTGGCCTTAATCCAAAAGATCCGCTACTTAAAAAGGTACTGCAACTGACCGGGCAAATGATGGGCTTTCCTCGGCAATTGGGGCAGCATACGGGTGGATTTGTAATTACCCGTGGAAAACTGACCGACCTCTGCCCCATCCTGAATGCACGTATGGCAGATCGTACCAATATTGAGTGGAACAAAGATGATATTGATGCCCTTGGTTTTCTGAAAATCGATGTGCTGGCGCTGGGTATGCTTACCTGCATCCGAAAGGGCTTTGACCTGGCTAAACAACACTACGATTTAGATTTAACCCTGGCTAAGATCAATGAAAAGGATGATCCAAAAGTATATGAAATGATTAGTCATGCCGATACCATAGGGGTTTTTCAGATTGAGAGCAGGGCGCAACAATCCATGTTGCCCCGCTTACGTCCAAACTGTTTTTACGATCTGGTGATTGAAGTGGCAATTGTTCGGCCAGGTCCGATTCAGGGCGATATGGTACATCCCTATCTCCGCAGGCGAAATGGTGAAGAAGCTATAGAATATCCTTCGCCAGAACTGGAAGAAATATTAGGGCGTACGCTGGGCGTACCGCTTTTTCAGGAGCAGGCCATGAAAATCGCTATTGTTGCTGCGGGCTTCACGCCTGCCGAGGCTGATGCTTTGCGGCGCAGCATGGCCACTTTTAAGTTTAAAGGACTGGTGAACCAGTTTGAAAGGAAACTGATCGATGGCATGTTAGAACGTGGCTATAGCGAAGATTTCGCTAAAAGAATATTCAGGCAACTGGAGGGTTTCGGGAGTTATGGCTTTCCTGAGAGCCATGCGGCCAGCTTTGCCTTACTGGTATATGTTTCCTGCTGGCTGAAATGTTATTATCCTGATGTGTTCGCAACAGCGCTGCTCAACAGTATGCCTATGGGTTTTTACCAACCTGCACAGATTGTGATCGATGCCAGGAACCATGGCGTAGAGGTTCGGGAGATTGATGTAAATTATTCTCTTTGGGATAATCTATTAGAGGAGAAAAGTGGAAAGTACCATGCCATGCGCCTGGGTTTTCGTCAAATTAAGGGGATTGCTGCTGAGGAAATGGAATTGCTTGTGGTAGGGAGAACGGTTCCCTATCGAACGATACATGAGATTATGGATGCGGGGGTATCGCAGGTTACATTGGAAAGATTAGCTGATGCAGATGCTTTTCGTTCACTTGGTATGGACAGGCGGCAAGCACTTTGGGAGGTTTCGGCACTTGCCGACCGACCAGTTGGCATATTTGAAAAACAGGCCTCTGAAAGTGAAAAGGAGCCGCAACTGTCTTTACCATTAATGAGCGATTCGGAACATGTGGTGCAGGATTATGCAACAACAGCCTTGTCTCTAAAGGCACACCCGGTAAGTTTTGTAAGAGAAAAATTAAGCTTGCTTAAAATCCTGGCAACCAGAGAAGCTTCGGAATCCTGGGATGGCAGACTGGTGAAGGTAGCGGGTTTGGTTTTAGTACGCCAAAGGCCTGGAACCGCTGGCGGTGTTTGCTTCATAACGATTGAAGATGAAACGGGCGTAGCTAACCTGGTGGTTTTTCAGCAACTTTTTGAAAAGTATAGAAAAGAGATTTTAGGTGCCAGACTGCTGATGGTAGAAGGTAAACTTCAGCGTGAGGGCGAAGTGGTACATGTAATTGTTAAACGGTGCTTTGATCTAACTCGCATGCTGAAAGAATTAACGGATTCAGGGCAGGAAGAACTCCCTCTATTAACCCTTTCCAGGGCGGATGAGCGATCGCCTTTTCCATTTGAGAACAAAAAAACACTTAAAAGAGAGCCCGCTGATGGAACGGTATTTCCTGCGGCCAGGAATTTTAAATAAATAATATGGAACAATTAGCTTTTTTCCCTGAATGCGGCCAAACCAAGGGGCTGCCCACCGAAGTGCTCGAGTATATGCCAGGCATTTTTGCTCCTGAACTCGGTTATCAGCTCATGGATAGGTTTATCACCGCAACCCCATGGACACAAAAAGTAGTGAGCATGTACGACAAGCAAGTGATCACCCCACGCCTATCGGCCTGGTTTGCAGATAGCGATACCTACGATTACACTTCACTACGCAGATCGGCTCCCAATCCCTGGACCCCAGAACTGTTAATGATTAAATCGGTTGTCGAACCCATTGCAGGTGTTATTTTTAACAGTGTGTTATTAAACTACTACCGAGACGGTAATGACTCAGTGGCCTGGCACAGCGATAATGAAAAGGCACTAGGTTCCCATCCCACGATTGCTTCTGTCACCTTTGGGCAGGTGCGCTCGTTCGACATACGAAACAAGGCCAACTATAGCGAAAAATACTCGGTCAGGCTTGAACATGGTTCTTTGCTGCTCATGAAGGGTGATCTACAATCAAAGTGGGACCACCGCATCGCCAAATCGACCAGGATCATGAAGCCAAGGCTTAACCTTACTTTTCGCGTAGTGGTGTAGATTCTGGCACCTCTCTTAATGCTAAAAGTTCAAACTGTTTGCCTCTGAGACCTAGCCTTACCACCTCAAATGATGAATAGGAGATGCGGTGTAGAAAATCTTCAAGAGCAGAAATCTGAAACCTGCAGAGTATGAAATAATCATGTTGGACGAGATTTGTAATCTCGTCCTGCTGTATAGATGCATTCGTTCTATCGGCTGATGTATTCACACGCCGAAACTCCAAAGACCTCATCCTGAGCGGAGTCGAAGGATAAATGTTAGCCATATAGGTATATAGAAAATATAGATAGAATACCGAAATCGCACATCCTATCGGCTGGTGTCCGCACCTGCCAAAATCTCTTGGTTACAGTTGAGATGACGAGTTATGGAATGGAGTAAGCCAATTAAGAGTGAAACGTCCTTCGACTACGCTCAGGATGACACTATGTTTTTGATTTGCTTCGACTACACTCAGGACGACAAGTTGGAAGAAGTAAGCTTAAATTATCGGCTCCACTTGCTGGCGCACGCGTGCCGCGTGTGAATTAATAAATGGGGTACATCCTCTGTTTCTTTATAATTATTTTCTGATTTAAGAACATTTATCGATTTGTAATGTTCAACATCCAAACCAGCATTCAAATGAAAAAAGAGTTTCCATTCTACATTAAGGCTCCAGCTATCCTTTTAGGGATTGTGATCACAGTATTTATATTGAGTATTCTCCGCGATATTCTGGTTCCACTAGCATTTGCGGCCTTAATTGCAATATTGCTCAACCCATTAGTGGTGAGACTGGAGAAAAGAATGCATAAAATTGTGGCAATTATTATTTCGATGCTAATTGCATTGATAGCTGTTGCAGGCCTCGCCTATTTTCTAAGTGCACAGATTGCCCACTTCTTTGATAATGTTGATGCGATGAAACAAAAGTTTTCTGAACTGTTGAGTATTATACAGAAATGGTTGGAACAGACATTTGGAATCGGCGCCAGAAAACAGGTTCAGATGGTTAATGAGGCGGCCAATAACAGCAAGGCCGTAATAGGTCAAACCTTAAGTGGAGCACTGGGTGTGTTAAGTGTAATTTTCCTGATTCCTGTATACACCTTTTTGATCATGCTTTACAAAACCCTGATTCTTAACTTTTTGTATGAAGTTTTTTCTGAGGAAAATCAGCAGAAGGTTGGCGAAATTTTGACAGAAACTAAAGCTGCGATCCAGAGTTACATTGTGGGGCTTTTAATTGAAACAGGCATTGTTGCGGTAATGAACTCCTGTGCATTGCTTATCCTTGGCGTTCAGAATGCGATACTAATTGGCGTAATTGGTGCGATACTAAACCTTTTACCATACATTGGTGGCATTATTGCTATAGCTTTACCAGTTCTGATGGCTACGCTTACCACGGATGGCTTTACAACTCAATTACTGATTATAGCTGCCTATGCCCTGATCCAGTTTATTGATAATAATATTTTAGTGCCCAGAATTGTATCGTCGAAAGTGCAGATTAATGCGCTAATTTCAATTGTAGTTGTGCTACTGGGTGCAGCACTTTGGGGTGTGCCTGGAATGTTTCTCTCCATCCCATTTATTGCAGTATTGAAAATTGTTTTCGACCGTATAGAGGGGCTAAAGCCTTGGGGTAAATTGCTCGGTGATAACATACCTACAGAACATATGGGGCAATTAAAAAGGTTGCGTAGACGGAATCCAAAAATTTCAAAAGCGTAAGCATAGGTAAAAGAGAAAAATTATTTAAGTGGTTGACTATATTTGTTGCTACTTGTTGCCTGGATACGCTGGCCTTCCCACGTTGGTCGGGATTTGTAATCTCGACCTGCCGTTTGGCTGCATTATATTTTCAGCTAGTTGGCATAAACTCAGGTTGGACTTATTTAGCTTGTCCTCCATTAAAAAAGCTAAAGATGAATCAACATCTTTAGCTTTTTAAGTTCAATTAGTTTATTTATTTTAAGGCATAACCGATGTAACCACCATCAATTAGCAAATCAGCACCTGTGATAAAGCTTGCCTGTGCTGATGCTAAAAACAATACTGCATTGGCTACCTCCGTAGCTGATCCCATTCGCTGCAAAGCAGTAGTGTTTGCAAATTGTTTCTTAACAGCCTCATCCGTTACCGCCTTATCAAACCCTTCAGTTTGTGTCGGTCCTGGACTAACGATATTAACTCTTATTTTTCGATGTGCCAGCTCATTAGCTGCGATTTGAGCGATTTTATTTATTGCCCCTTTAGTGGCTGAATATACGCTACCATTCATCTGTGCAGCAGTGGCAACTGTTGAGGACGTAAATAATACAGACGAACCCTCAGCCAAAAATGGCATCAATTTCTGAAGTGTAAAAAAATAGCCTTTAACATTCGTATTAAACTGGGCATCGAAATCCGCTTCAGTAGCATGCTCGATTGGTGCAAAAACAGCAATACCTGCATTTAAAAATAATACGTCAAGCTGTTCACCGCTTTTTGCAAATTCATCTCTTAAAATTTCAATACCCTTTATAGTTGAGGTATCTGAAACTACTGCGTTCAAATTCTGACTATTAATTTTTTCATCCGCTTTTTTAAGATTTTCTGCGCTTCTTCCAGTTATCCACACTTTTGCTCCTGCATTTATAAATGCCTGGGCACTGGCGAATCCAATTCCTGTGCTACCTCCGGTAATCACAACATTTTTGTTTTTAAAATCTATGTTCATGACACAAATGTAGACCATGTAAATAAATAATAGTAACTTTGTAACTAAAAGTAACAGTAACCTTTGAGTAACCAAGTAACGAATGCAGGAAAATATTTGTTCTACCGATAAAAATAACAAAAGGCAGATTATGGCCGTTCATGATGCGATGGATGTACTGAATGGGAAATGGAAAATCTCCATTATCTCTTCTGTATGTTATTTTAACAAAAGGCGATTTTCGGATATTCTAAGCGATGTAGAGGGTATTTCGAATAAAATGTTGAGTAAGGAGCTTAAGGATTTAGAAATTAACAAACTTATAAAGCGTACTGTTTTGCCCACCCAACCTGTTACCGTATTTTACCAGCTTACCGAATATGGTAAAACTTTACAAACCATAATAGACAACCTGGCGGATTGGGGTATTGAACACCGCAGGGTTATTACAGAAAAACAGTAACAGGATAATGATATAATCTCTTCGAATAGGCGTGCAAGAATAATGCTTCTAAGGTCATCTGGAATTGCAAGAAGAGAAATGTCCTTCGACTAAGCTCAGGATGACATTATGTTTTTGATCGTGCTTCGACTAAGCTCAGGTGACAAGGTGGAAGATGAAAGAACTCATGTTGGTCGAGATGAATAGGTATGGATCGGTAAGGCAGTGAGAAGAAAAATGTCCTTCGACTACGCTCAGGATGACAAGGTGGAAGATGAAAGAACTCATGTTGGTCGAGATTTGTAATCTCGTCCTGCTATGTAGTTGCATTCATTCTATCGGCTGGTGTATCACACGCCGGAACTCCAAAAGATGTCATCCTGAGCGGAGTCGAAGGATAAATATTAGCCATATAGGTATATAGGAAATATAGATTTTTCATGTTGGTCGAGATTTGTAATCTCGTCCTGCTATATAGATGCATTCGTTCTATCGGCTGGTGTCCTCACCCGCCGAAACTCTAAAAGATGTCATCCTGAGCGGAGTCGAAGGATAATGTTATCCATATAGAAAATATAGATTTCCCCACTTCTCTTGGCTTGCCTGGGCTCACCGCCGCCGAGGGGCTCTAAACTTTTTCTTGATAAAAAGTTTAACAAAAATCAAGGCTTGGATCTGTTGTCGGATAAACTCGTAAAAGCTTTAATTTCGGCAACACAAGTTCCGATGAAGGATCGGAAAGGACGCGTTGCCTTGGGTTTTGCCAGATTGAAAGGTTTATGCAAAAGCTTTTAACGTTTTCTCCTTCCAACATATCCTATGCCAGATAGCAGGGTGGTTAGAGCAAGATGCAAAAACCATTTGTCATCCTTTGTATTGTCATCCTGAGCGGAGTCGAAGGATAGACTGTTTTTTCGACCATTGAACAGGTCTTCGACAATGATCAGACGGACAACATTGTCGCTTTAAGTTAATAACATTGTGACAGGTAAAGTATTTCCAACTTTGAGGGGCAACTCCCCTTCATGTTGGTCGAGATTTGTAATCTCGTGCTGCTCTATAGATGAATTACATCTAACATGGCTGACTGGTATGGACTGGATTTTCGTCTGCTGCTCGTTTCTGCTGATTTTTTTAGTGATGCTGCAATATCAGTTGCGTTTTTAGATTCAAAAATATGTGATTTAAGATCCATTGCATCACTGTTTTCTGTTACATCAGCCGATCATTTTTTTACCTGCTTCTTTTGCGCTGATTTACTTTCTCTACTTTTCATCCTTTATATTTTTATAAATAAAACAACAACAAAGGTTTTTATTTTATCGTTTTGAACTCCAGTGGCTGATACTGAGAAATACGTATAAATACCCTGATTGCGGATTTATACCCAATTTTGACAAAACAAAAAACCACGCTGTAATAAAGGCTGTTAAACTTAAAACAACTTTCACCTTAACAGATTAAATTATGGAAAATCAGGAGTTATCAGATAATCCAGCAGAAAAATACCCTAATCCACCTTTCCCAAAACAGGATCAGCCAGCACCAGGTACGGAAGGAAATCTCGAACCAAAGGCAGATCATGGCGAAGAGTCTTATCGCGGAAGCGGAAAACTTGAAGGAAAAAGAGCTGTAATCACAGGCGGAGACTCGGGCATAGGTAGAGCCGTAGCGATTGCTTTTGCACGAGAAGGCGCCGATGTTGTTATCAGTTATCTGGATACAATCGAAGACGAGGATGCCAAAACTACTGCCGAATTGGTAGAAAAAGCTGGGAGAAAAGCGGTGTTGATCAAAGGCGACATCCAGCAGGAAGAACATTGCAAACATATTATTGATACCGCAGTGAAGGAACTTGGTGGGATAGATATCCTGGTAAATAATGCCGCTTATCAAATGGCGAGGGAAAAGATCAGCGACATTACCGCTGAGGAGTGGGACAGAACATTCCGCACCAATATTACCGCCATGTTTTATCTGTGCAGGGCTGCTGAACCACATTTAAAACCAGGCAGTAGTATTATAAATACCACTTCGGTAAATGCCTACTCGCCAAGTGAACAGCTATTACCTTATGCAGCTACTAAAGGCGCAATCCAAAATTTTACGGCTAACTTAAGCCAAATACTATTGATGCACAACAAGGGGATCAGAGTGAATGCAGTAGCTCCAGGACCGATCTGGACGCCGCTTATTCCGTCGACAATCCCCAATCATGAGGAGTTTGGAAAAGACACACCCATGGGCAGAGCTGGTCAGCCTGCGGAAGTAGCGCCAGCATACGTATTTCTTGCATCAGAAGATGCCAGCTACATTGCAGGTGCAACCATACCAGTAACTGGAGGACGAATAACGATCTAATAAAAATTCAACACATTATGGCAAAGTATTCAAAAAAAGCAGGCGAAAAGGTAGAAGAAGCCATGCACGAGAAAAAAGAAGGAAAACTGAAAACCGGAAGTGGCAAAACAGTAACCTCTAAAAAACAGGCCATTGCTATTGGTCTCTCGGAAGCAAAAAAAGAAGGGGCAAAAGTGCCTAAAAAGAAATAACTATTCAAAACGGATAGTATGCAGCTAAATTTCTAATTAACTAATCCATATTGGACGGCTGTATGTCGTTCAATATTGGATTGGATTCTTCATACTGATAGAGGATATTTTATTCTAAATGCCCATATGTTTATTATGGCTTGCACACTAAAAACCCATTCAACTTAGTTGCCCTTCACTCCTGCTCTGGAATAGTCTTTGCAGCTTTAAAATCGCTATTATGAGTATAACTGTTTGGTCTGATAATAAGCCTAAGCGTTGGGTCGTTGGTTAAAAAACTCCAAATCCAGTTGAAACTAAGTTTAACTTTGTTTCTAAATCCAGCAATGGGGATGATATGAATGAAAAGCCACACCAGCCAGGCAAAGAAACCCTTGAAAAATCCTTTAGGAAGATCCACTACTGCGTGAAATTTAGAAATAATGGCCATGGAACCCTTATCATTATACGTAAAAACCTTCCAAGCTTTACCCTTATTTTCCCTATTGAGGTTTTCTCCGAGAAGGCTCCCTTGCTGAATGGCTACCTGCGCAAGTTGCGGGTGACCGTTGGGAAAAGCTGGGTCGGAGGTCTGGTAGCACTGATCACCTATCGCGAACACATCCTGAAGCCCCTGAACCTTGTTAAATTCATCAACAAGAATTCTACGGCTTTTGCCCAATGAAGTTTCTGGAATCCCGTCCACACTTCTTGCAACAACGCCAGATGCCCAAATCAGTGTTGAAGAAGAAATCTCCGTTCCATCAGAAAGGGAAACCTTTTCACCATCGTAGTTTTGTACAAGTCTGTCCAGCAGAATTTCTACACCAAGGTTTTTCAGTACGCTTATTGCTTCATTCTGGCTTTTTTTACTCATTGGCGCTAAAAGGGTTGGCAAACCATCAACAAGAAAAATTTTGCCAGGCCATACATTGGCCTCGGGGTAATCTTTACGGATAATATTCTTACCCATTTCTGCCAGCATTCCCGCCAGTTCTACGCCTGTTGGCCCTCCCCCTGCAATAACGATATTGGAATGCGTTAATCTAATGCCTGGCTCAGCAGTTCGCACAGATTTTTCCAGCTGCAACAAAATATGGTTTCTCAATTCAAGGGCATCATCTATGGTCTTCATAGGTAATGCATATTTCTTTATCTGCTGGTTGCCAAAAAAATTCGTTTCTGTTCCCATGGCCAGCACCAGGGTATCATAATTCAAATTACCATTGTCTGTTACTACCTTTTTTTCAAGCGGATCAATGTGCGCTAGATTTCCCATAAAAAACTGGATATTCCTGCCGTGGAACATCTTTCTGAAGGGATAACTGATGTTAGAGGCTTCTATGAAAGCCGTTCCAACCTGATATAGCAATGGTGGAAAAAAATGATAGTTATTTCGGTCCACTAGCGTTATTTCATGCTCTGATTTTTTAGACAAGCGTTTCGCCAGATTTATTCCAGCAAAGCCGCCCCCTATAATTACAATTTTTTTCATCTTCAATCTAATCTTAATTAACAGGCCACGCGTATGATGTTATTAATTCTTCCGAAATCCTATCATTTCAAGTCAAGCAGCCTGATTATCAAGTATAAAGATACGTTCGAAATGTATTTTTGGCTCGTGAGTTGCCTACATACTCGCTTTCCGCTTGAGCTTTTATATAAATAATTAATACGTTTAAATTAGCCACCAGGCCACGGCTTGGTAAGAAATGGGGAACTAAGAAGTGCTGGGTTATTCATTTCCGCTCGCATTACCTGCTAAATCCCCACCAACATCTTCTTCATCATCCGTTTCGCCTGTAAGGCCACGTTGTACCTCATTGGCATCTACCTGTTTTTCGTCATTTGGACTTGTTTTTGACTGGCCTTTGCTGTCTTCAGCATCCTTGCCTTTGGGTTCAATGTTGTTATTCATGTTCATCTTTTTATTTAAAAACATTGGAAACTGAAATAAGGTTTAGATAATTATAAAACTTTTTAAATTGGAGAATGACTGATGGATATTTCGAGAGTAATGGTTTGGGCTCACACTCGGTGTTCGATCCTGAAAGCCATGTCCTTGGCATGGTCGGATAAACCACACGAATGTGAGGGAGGTACTAAAAGTCGATTTTCATTTCAGCCGTTTTAGCTTGAAAGGATTTTGCCACCTCAACTCTTAAGGGATTACAGGCAATTATTAATGGATTTAAAAGCATCAAACTAGTTAATTCGCCGAATGGATGGAGAAAACTCATACAGAAGCACTTGACCGTTGCCCGATACAATGGCAGTCACATTCTTTCCTTTTTTTTGATAGGTAATTTTTTTTGGAAAATCGTGTGCGGCATTTTCGCAGACAAAATCTTTATTACTTATGCTCGTGAACTTAAATGAAACTGGTTCAGGCTCTCCAGAAATTTTAACATTATAGAAGATTTCGTCTCCCTGAATATTGATTTCCAGCTCCTCGAGAAAAACAATCTCCTTTCCTTTTAGGGTTACTCCTTTTCCAGTAATTTTGGTGGGCGTAACTTTCGCCCATTCCTCATAGCCTGATTGTCCTGGTTTGGAATTCGTTCGTTCCCACTTACCTACCAGCCATTCGAGTTTTTCAAATTCTTTCTCGACCTTAGACTGACTATAGGCCAATTGGCTTGATACCATCATAAACAGGTTACAAACCACAAATAGATTACCTTTCATTTTCATGTTTTTATTGCAAAATACGCATAGATATTCCTGATGTATTGTACAAAGCCGACAAAGCCATATGTTGCTATTTATTCAGAAAGAAGTTGGCCATATTGGAATCTTCAAAACAATAGGATGATGGGTCTTCTCCAGTAAAACGCTTAAAATCACGTATAAAATGAGACTGATCGTAATAACCAGATCTGAAGACCAACTCCATCCAGCTCATTTTCTTTTCCTTTAACAATTGAAATATATAGTTAAAACGGATGATACGGGCATAGTATTTAGGAGAAAGTCCTATATACCTTTTAAAAAGCCTTTGGAGCTGTCGCTCGTTTTTTCCTTCCAACCGACAAAGTTCGGCGATTGTTATGGAACCATTGGATTCAAAAATATGTTTCAATTCACTTGCCAACGGGTTTGCACCTGCAGATTGCCGGAGTAACAGAAAATGTTTATCCAGCCGACGAGTTAAGTCTTGTTCGTCTTTAAATGGAAATAAGATGCTATGGAGTTCAGCCAGTCGTGGATGAGCAACTGCATTAAGATCCAAGACCTGGTCTACAAATTCTTCCATATTGAGGCCAAAAAGCTGAGTCATTGCGGCAGGCTTCATTTTGATAGCAAACGAAGCGGTTGTGCCCATATTTTCCAGATAAAAGTAGCTGTTGATCTGACCAGCTAGCAAGTTTGCAGTCTGAAGCTGCCATGTACCATTAAGCTTGATGCGGTACAGGCCACCATAATTGAAAATTAGCTCTGTAAATCCATCGGGAATGATTTTCTCTACCTTGGGAGTATCATCATGGTCCTGCATCATCCAGTAACACTCGATTAATTCCGAGAGTTCTTCATGGGGCAATATCCTGGTAAATTTCATGTTAAAAAACGTTTATAAAAAAATCTGTCGAAAATTCCAAAAGGCAGCAAATTTCAAGTTATCAGGCCATTGCAATGCTAGTATAGAGATTTTCTAATTGATCTCCAAGAAACTTATTACGCGAAAGTTTGCGATAGACTGCACGATAAATAATTTTCTCACCGAAATCGGACTTGTACGGTTGTAGCTTAAAAGAAATAGACCGATAAAATCTGATTAATGGTGTCGGATTAGTTGACGATATTGAAAATCCATATATACAGCGAAGCTCAAAATCTATTAATGTGAGCATCAATTAACGCATGATATCCACATTTTTTTTAAGCATAATCAATAAATTAAAGAAACGGGATCATAAAAATATCAATCTATTATTTACCATTCAGATATCTTAAATTTATTACTTAGAACTGTAAATTGTGCGATTTATAACGGCAAAGAAAAATAAAATGTAGTGCCTAAACCTACTGTGGAGGTGTACCAGATTCGCCCCTTATGATTTTCGATGATTTGTTTTGAAATGGCTAATCCCATCCCAAAAGATTCTTCTGAAGCTGTACCTACCCTTCCATTTTCGGAAAACATCTCAAAAATACTATTTCCCATGTGTGCTGGTATCCCCACTCCCTGATCTGCAATACTGACGACTACTTCTTGTTCATCCTTAACTGCAGCGATTGAAATAGTGCTGTTTACTGAACTAAACTTAATGGCGTTGGTGATTAAGTTGTTGATTACCCGTGCAATTTTATCTTTATTTACCGATACAATGATATGATCGGCGGCTACAACGATGTTTTGCGACTTTGCTTTTACCTTAAATTGCAGGAGATTGATGCAATCGTTTAATACAGTATATAGATCCGTTGGCTCAGTTTAACCTAAAGCATGGTGTGTATGTAACATCTCATTAATTAATGATAGCGCATTTGCTCCCGCTTCCTTAACCAGGTTTAACATCTGATGATTACTCTCTGATAAACCCTCTTCCGAGAGCATTAGTTCAGCCGCATTAGTCATTCCCGAAACAGGCCCTCTTAAATCGTGCGCTACCACTTTCATGATTACCGCATTTTCCTTATGGCTTTTTTCCAGAACTTTGAATACTTGCGTAAGTTGTTCGTACTGATTTTGGATGAGTTTTTTTGAGACACTTAACTTATTGATATTTGTCCTTGAACGTTTTAAGTTTCTAAGCACCATGAATAAAATCGTAAAAATCAATATAATTACTATACCAGCCCCCATGATTAATAACCTTTTAGATTGTGCATCTTTTTTAAGCAACTCGATCAGCTGCGCTTTATCGGCATCTCTCAAACCATGTTCAATATCTACATATTCATCATTTTTAGTGGCGGTTTCAGTCGAATCTTTTAAAAAATAATATCTTTCTAAATTGGTGTAAGCTTCCGGGATATTTTTTATACGCTCATAGTATTTCCACTTTGCGTAATGAAATTTCAGGATAGATTCTGAAGACATTTGATTTTTAACCGAGGGACTCGCCTCTTCCATCTCTTTGATTAACTGTGCAGCTTTACTATTTTGCCCACTATTGTTATAGAGCACAATCAGCTTAATTTTAGCAGTTTGCGCATCGCCAATTTCAAAACCTTTTTTACTATTGATATAAATCGATTTTAACAAGAATTGTTCAGCCTGCTGGAATTCGCCCTTTTGAATTAACACGGTAGCCATATTGCCATAAATGACCCCTTTGCCATCAGTGCAAACTGCTTTCGCTTGGGAAACATTTTTTCCCGTTCATCAATAAAGTGTATGGCTTTCTGATAATAAAATATGGCACTATCAGGTTGATTCAATTTCTCAAAACAAAGCCCTAACGTATTGAGCAATGATTGGGGTAAAACAAAAACCTGTTCGAAACGAGTGGTATCAATACAAACCAATATTTCTTGGAAACCCTTTTTGAAATAGGGTATCGACTGCCTATAAGAACCCTGCCTGTAACGCAGCATCGTGAGCTTTGAAGAAAGTAAATAACATTTTGAGGATGATTTTGCAATCTTACCACCCCGCACATAGGCATCAAAGGCATCATCATATAATCCTGATTCCATCAACACATCTCCTCGCACAACTAAGGCAGAAATATATTGATTAAGTAAATCGGGTTTGTTAGTTACAACCTTAATTAAGCTATCGGCATACTTTAACGCACTATCTGGTCTTTTTTTGTACTTTAAGAAATAAGCTGTTTTGGTGTTTAACAAACTCCATCGTTCTACCGCAGTCAGCTGAAGTTTCGAAGTCGCTTTATCGAGGTATTGAATAGCGGAGTCTTGCTGCCCTTGCTCGTACATTTTGCTCATAATCCCACGGATTTGGAATACTGCGTCGGATATTTTTGTAGGCTCGTGAACGGCATTGTTTTGGCAAGCCGACAATAATATTGCAGCGTAAAGGCAGAAAAAACCACATATTAATCTCTTAATATTCCACATGCATAAAACTTAGGATAGGGATTAGTTAGAAAGGTAGCACATCCTCTAATAAATGTAAGATAAATAAATTTTTAATTATCAAGAGCGTTTTTTTTGATAATTAATAATAGAATTAACAGCAGAGAAAAGTAGAGACAAAAAGAAACAGTTGATGGAATAGTTTTCAATCCAGTCAGAAACTTTTAATAAAATTTAGTTAATATAATCCCTCGGTGTGCCTTGCAGAATAATAGTGGTGAGGTTTTGATTGGCACTAATGAAAACCATTTCCAGCTGGGCGTATAGATGTATGCCAGCAGCGTTCAACGATTGGCTAGCAAAATCCTGCATAGCCTTTTCATCCCGAAAAATAATATCTTCTGGCAGGCTTAGTGCAATAACATTGGGCAAACCAACCTTAAGTGTGATATTAAAGTTCTTCAGGAGCTTTTCCAGTTTCTCGGCCACCTGGGCAAGTTCATATGGTGTGATGCTGTCCATTTTTTATTGTGGATGCTTTAGGTAAATGTTTTAACTGTTAATCGGTTGCCCGTTTCTTTACACACCAGGTAGTCATGCTACGCATGTTTTGTACATTTGTTGTTTTAATGGGCTCATGAAGCATTCCGTTAAGCTTTTTAGTCATCCGCAGGAGCATTTCCTGATTAACCAGAAATCGTTCGGATTCGTCGGGTAAGATGTATCTGCCATTCCCAATAAAATGTACGGCAGATTCAATGCCTATATCGGAAGCCAGACGACAGAAGAGATACCCGCCAGGTTTTAGCACACGCCACATTTCATTCAGCATGCTTTCAAAATGTTCGAGATTTTCAGCAAAATGCAATACAGCACTGCTGATCACGAGATCAAACTTTTCAGCTACAAAAGGCATTTTTTCTACTGGTGCTACAGAAAAGTTTTCTATTGGGTTTAGTTTGGAAAATTCGCCAGCGATTGACTGAACCTGGCTAATCGCCTCCTGGCTACTGTCGACACCATAAACCTCGTAATTGTTTTTTAAGAAATAGAACAGGTTTCTTCCCGTACCGCAGCCTGCATCGAGAATGGTATGGCAGTCTGCATAAGTGCCTTTAAGCAGCTGGTCAAAAAGGTATATATCGATGTTTCCGAAGCTTTCCTGAATTTGATGTGTTGTACTCATTATTAAGGCCAAAGATAAAAAAAATGAAAGCGTTTAATAGTGGTAAAAAAAACAATTGATTTTCAAATATATTAGAGACTCAGGATTAAGAGATAAAGCTTTAAAATTCTGCTTCGGCAATCGCAGCATGAATCATGGTTGGTATTTTAAGTGAGGTGCAAAATATTAAAAATTATGATTAAAATTGTTTAATAAATTAAATCGGAAATTAATACCTAAAAAACTTACGGTGCGCTCTAAAAAAGATTGTATTTATATTTTTCTTGGGAGAAAAAAGTTAGCTTGTTATACATAGGGTATGAAAACAGAAAAAATAGCAATGTGGGCATTTATTCTTTTTGTACTGCTGATTTCGTTAGTCTTAATAAACCCCTCAAACAAGAGTTTATCTTACAAATACACTATTTTTTGTTTTCTTTTGGTAAGCCTGTCTTCTTATAAAAGTTTGAGATTATTCTACATTCTATATTGTTTTCTGTCAGTCGCATTAATTACTTACATTATTGTATAGCATAACATAATGTTGACTACCAGCTATTGTATTCACCTGTTGAAGATCTTGCCGAAGCTATATCTTGCTGGAGCAGGCAACAACTAAGAAAGCGTTCATAAAATTTACTTCACCTGTTCATCTTTCCATTCGCCAATTTCCATTCTTTTTGTAAGCAGCGTGAATACGCCCATAGGCAAGGTAAATCCAGGTGTATGTGTCCATCCATTTTCGGTAAGTTCCAAAACACCATGATCTGAACCATCTATATAAATTCGAAATTGTTTATGATTGGTTTCCAAGCGACTTACAACAATTGTGCGGTTTTTGAACACAATTATTCGGGTATTGGTTTTAGGATTACTGAACATGGAGGCGTTAAATGGTTAGGGCTTTAAAAAGCCTGCAAATATAATATTTAATGGTTCGTCGCAAACATTTAAACCATTTAGCTCTGCTTTTTATCTCTTTTACGGCTCGCTTTGGATAACTAAGTTATCAACGCAATACATCAGCGCAAGGCTGGCTTGCGCTGATGATATTTTCTTGTTTACAGATTATCTTTTGCAATTATGCTCCAGTCATCGCTTCCATGACCTTCGTTTATATATTTATCCATTTGCGCAGCAACAGCTGGTAAAACCGTCAGGTTAACGCCATTTACTTTTGCAGCTTCTATCATCAGCCCTGCATCTTTTCTTGCCATGTTCAGTTCCCATGAAGGCTTGCTAAAATCTCCCGCCCTAATCTTATCGAACCTGGCTGGCACGCCTGCACCTGGATTCCAGTTACTGAAAAGTGAAGCCACATCGGCCGAATCAATTCCAAGTCCTTTGGCCAGTGCGAGCACATCTGAAAGTCCTGCGGTAAGCGAAATCAAAAACAGATTACCAATTAATTTTATTCCTGCAGCTTTGCCCGTTTCGGGTCCCAGGTTAATAAGTTTGCCAGTCATTTTTTCAAGTTCAGGAGTAACCTGTGCAATCAATTCCTGATCGCCAGATACCAGCATATTCCCAGTACTTTCTAGTGCATTTGGAGGCCCCATAAAAACAGGTGCGTGCAAATATGTAAAACCCTTTTCTTTCCAGTAATTGGTTCTTTCAATGGCGCCTTCAGCAGATGTGGTCGTATGATCGATTAGGATAGCGCCTGGAGAAAAGCCACTGCTCGCAGATTCCAGCACCTCATTTACTGTGGCATCATCTTTCAGAGTAAGGTGAATAATCGTTGCACCCTTTACCGCATCTGCGACCAGATCAAATGGTTTTGCACCTGTTGCTTCAAGCGCTTGTGCTTTCGAGGCTGTTCTATTCCACACCTGAACCGTTTCGCCTCGCTTGAGCATGGCTTTTACAAAATTCGACCCTAACAGGCCTGTTCCTAAAAATGCTTTCATAGATTTTTTTATTGATTTGATAAAGGTAAGGAACGGCGAATAATTTCAGCAAACATATTGGTCATCTATTCGAAAAAACAAAATTGGCATAGGTAATAAGAAAAGCGTACTTATTTAAATAGTGCAGCTTATACCAAATCAATACTTCCTCTGCTATTGCCAGTATAATCTACTTCAGTTTAAATTTGAAAAATACAGCAAGCCTGCAAATCAGTTCAGCAAAGCTGTTTGAGAATTTTTTAATAATTATAAGGATTAATCGAGTATGGCTACTGTTAGCCTGATAATATTTCCAAAACTGATGGCGTCCGGACTGGATTTTGCCGTAACCTGCATTCCTTTTACGGCATTGAAGATAAACTTCGCGAGTACCAATGCATCCTGGGTATTTTTAATTTCACCGCTTTGCTGGCCTTTTTTAATTACCTGAAAAAAAGCAGTTTCCATTTGTTGTTCGTTTTGGCAAACCAGTTTACCAACTTCCTGGTCGTGCGGTGCAACCTCAACTTCAGCGTTTACCATAAAACAGCCTTTCTGCTGTTTATCTCCAACCAGTTCGTTGGTGGCCATTTCCATTAGCTTAATTACCGTTTGTTTTGCAGAAACAGATTGATCTACAATTTCGTTGATTTTTTCATTTCCAGCAAGCTGGTAGCTTTCCAAAGCCTTTATAAATAGCGTATGTTTATCCGTATAGGTATCGTATAAACTAGAACGACTAATGCCCAAAGCATCTACCAAATCCTGCATAGAAGTAGCATTATAGCCTTTGTGCCAAAAAAGTTGAATTGCCTTGGCCAGCACCTCATTCTCATCAAAATCTTTCGTTCTTGCCATAACCAGAAATAGCCTTGCTTAATAAAGCAAAGCTATTCATTTTAAATTAATTCTCGTAAAACGAAAGGCATTACCTTACGCCACCACTTGCAATAAGGATTTCGCCAGTTAACCAGCGCGAATCTTCGGAGGCAAGAAATACGGCGATATCCGCAATATCGTCTGGATTACCGCCACGACCCAAAGGTGTAGATGCGATGGCTTCTTTCTGAAAATCGCTGCCAATAAAACCTGCAGTATGCGTGCCTTCAGTTTCTACCATACCAGGATTGATGGAGTTTACACGAATATTTTTAGAACCAAGTTCTTTGGCCAATACATGGGTAATCGAATCAACTGCACCTTTGGTAGCCGTATAAATTGAACTCGCCACTGGCGTGATGGCGGTTACTGCCGAACCGATATTAATGATGCTGCCACCTGCTGCATTGAAATGCTTTAATGCACCTTGTGTACTCAACAATAAACCAAGTACGTTGGTATCGAACTGACGGTGAAAATCTTCTGCTGTAATGTCTTCGATTGCACCAAATTGATATACGCCTGCATTGTTTACCAGGATATCAACTGGGCCAAATGTAGTGTTGGTCTCTTCAAATAAACGGGCTAAATCTGTTGTACTAGATACGTTCGCCTGAATAGCGATTGCTTTCCCACCTGCTGCGTTAATTTCTTCTACTACCTGATCTGCACCAGCTTTTGCCGAAGCATAATTTACAACTACACTTGCACCTGCTGCGGCAAGACTTTTAGCTATACCTGCACCAATACCTTTAGATGCTCCTGTAATTACCGCTATTTTATTAACTAATTTTTTCATGTTTGTTTTCTTTTATTCCCTTATTGGAATAATCGTTCCGCAAACATAAACACTATTACGGAACGATTGTTCCGTTATTAGTAATTATTAGTTTTGGATGACAAAATACTTGCTGGCTAATCGATATTCCTTTTTATTTGGAAGACGCTAAATTTGGGACTATGATTGATTATTAGCTGACTACCTAATCCCGATATAGGCATTAAAGCCAAACGATTTAGATAGAATGCATGCTGCCAAATGAATTGTTATTACGCTACAGACCAATTTCACTTTCAGATCCATTTTGCGCAATCGCCTGTCGGAAAATATTTAAAACAAAAAAAGCAGCTCTTTTCAGAACTGCTTTCATCAGCAAAAAACATAAATTATCAGCTGCTTAGAGATCGATTTTCCCTTTCAAACGAACATCATCTGATGATGCAGAAACCATTAATTCATAGGTACCATGCTCAACTACCCATTTACTTTTTTGATTATAAATTTCCAAATCATCTTTGGTTAAAGTAAAGGTCAAAGTCTTTTGTTCGCCTGATTTTAAAAATACTCTTTTAAACTGCTTTAATTGTTTCATTGGCAAAACTACGGATGACGTTTTACTTTTCAGATAAAGCTGCACCACTTCTTCCCCATCTTTAGTACCTGAATTTTTCAAATCAAAACTAACCTTAACGGATTGATTAGATGGGTTATTTTCAACTATTAAATTTTGATAATCGAATGTAGTATAACTCAAACCATAACCAAAACTGTACAAAGGTTTTGCATCAACTTCAATATAATCGTGCTTCTCAGGGAAACGCGAATTATAATAAACGGGCAATTGTCCAACAGATTTAGGAACCGAAATTGGTAATCTTCCCGCTGGATTATAATCACCAAACAAAACATCAGCTATGGCATTTCCACCTTCCTGACCTGGATACCAGGCATCAAGTATTGCCGAAACATTTGCTTCAGCCCAGTTTAAGTTTAATGGTCTTCCTTTGATCAGCACTAAAACAACAGGTTTTCCTGTTTTAACTACGGCTTTTAAAAGTTTAAGTTGATCGCCCAACAAATCTAAAGTTGCCCGATCATAGCCTTCACCGCTTTCCATATCACTTATGCCAGATGCTGCTGCGCTAACTTTGGCCGCTCCAGTTTCAATGTATTCGGTCTTAAAATCTCTTGCACTCGAGCCACCTAAAACAATAACAACTGCATCTGCCTTTTTTGCAGCAGAAACCGCTTCTTCAATATTACTATTAGTGGTATCTCTGATACTACAACCTTTTACATAATTAATTTTTGTTGCTGATGATAATTTATTCTTTATACCTTCCAAAACGGTTACGATATTTTCTTCAGTTTGTGGCGCAGTATAATCGCCTAGCTGATTGTAAATATTATCGGCATTTGGACCAAGAACAGCAATATTCTTTAAACTTTTGCTCAACGGTAAAAGATTATCATTATTCTTTAAAAGAACAATTGATTCTCTGGCAACTTGTCGGGCAAGGTCGATATTTTCTTTTGTTCGAACATTATTTTTGGCGGTTTCTGCATTGACATAAGGATTTTCGAAGAGCCCCATGTTAAACTTGATTCGTAAAACTCTACTCACGGCCGTATCCAGTGTTTTGGTTGAAACTTTACCTGCCTTAACGGCATCACGCAATGCTTTGCCGTAGCCAACACCACTTAAATCGGCATCTAAACCCGCATTAATTGCTAAAGTTGCAGCATCAGCTGAATTTGCTGCAATATGATGATTGGCCATCAACCCCGAAATACTATTTAAATCAGAAACTACAAAACCGTTAAATCCCCATTCAATCCTTAGTAAATCATTTAATAAAAATTCATTCGAAGAACATGGAATACCATCAATAGAATTGTAGGCGGTCATTACCGATAATGCACCTGCTTTTACAGCGGCTTTAAATGGCGGCAAATAAAACTGATGTAAACTACGTAAACCAACGTTAATGCTTCCACCATTATGCCCACCTTCTGGCGCACCATAAGCTGCAAAATGCTTTAACGTAGCAACGATATTTACACCGCTTTTAAGGTTATTCCCCTGGAAACCTTTAACCATGGCCTCGCCCATTCTACTATTTAAAACATGATCTTCGCCATAAGTTTCTTCCACCCTCGACCATCGTGGTTCTCTGGCTAAATCCAATACAGGTCCATAACCAACGTGACCGCCTTGCAAACGGGTTTCTTTAGCGATTGCGGTTGCAATCTTATTAATCAAATCTGGATTAAAAGTACTTCCCTGACCGATAGCTGTTGGAAAAACGGTTGTGCCGATAGCCATGTGTCCGTGCGGGCATTCTTCAGAAAGCAAAACAGGTATGCCCAGACGTGTATTTTCTATTGCATATTTTTGAATTGCATTTGTTGCCTTCGCTGCCAGCTCTGGGTTTAAGCCATTTGCAAGTGTTTTTTTTGTCCATGGATCAGCTCTTAAAGTCGCCCACAACATACCAGTATATTCTTCTTTTAACGTTTTTTTAAATGCCTCGCTAACCTCAACCTCATTACCTGTTTTAGTGTACATTGGCCATCCTAAAGGCATAGAAATTTGGCCGACTTTTTCTTCAACAGTCATTCGGGATAGCAAATCTTTAATCCGATTTTCAACCGAGGCTTTAGGGTTTTTATATAACGGTATGTTGCTTTTAGTTTGAGCGGAAATATTCGTATTAAATGCAGCAATTACTACTGCCAGAGAAAATATTGTTTTTTGTATTGTCTTCATTCTATGATCATATTAAGCCCAGGCTTTTCTTAAAAATCTTAACCAATTGCCATGCATCAGGTTTTCTACATCCGTTTCGGTGTAACCTTTTTGCCTAAATAAATCTGGAATCTTCTGTAAATCTGCAATGGTTTCTAAATCATAAGGGCATTGCTCCTTTCCAAAAGCACCATCTAAATCAGAACCGATTCCAACATGATTTGCATTTCCTGCCAACTGACAGATGTGGTCGATGTGATTTATCATTACTGCTAAGCCGCAGTTCATTTCTTTTGGTTTAGAAATCCCTCTTTTCCAATTTGGAACCATCATCCAGGCATCTAAAGCACCACCAATAACCGCACCTCGGCTAATTAGTTCTTTAATTTGTTCATCGCTATATTGTCGATTATGGTTAACCAAGGCTCGGCAATTATTATGCGATGCCCAGACATGCCCGTTAAAACGACTTAAAGCATCCCAAAAACTATCGTCGCATAAATGAGTAGTATCTAAGATAATGTTCAGGCGTTCCATTTCTTTCAATAGCTCATGTCCCATTGCCGTCATTTTTCCAGTCGCATCTGTACCTTGGGAATAACGCCCTGGACCATAATGTGCTGGACCCACGGCTCTTAAACCATTTAACCAGGCTTTTTCCAGGTGATTAACGGTAATAAATGAATCAGCGCCTTCTAAACTTAAAATATAACCAATTGGCTTATTAGCTACGTTTTCATTATGCCAATTCGATAAGTGATTTTCGAGCGTTTCCAAATTATTTACCTGGAACATTTCGCCTGCATCTTCCATGGCTTTATACCAAGCCAACTGACCTTGAGTTTGCGCCCAGGCTTGATCTGGCGAATGCCAGCCTGGTAAGTGATTATCAGGCGCAACATAACGGGCGATTTGAGTAGCCACAACCAATCCGATATTACCTTTTCTTAACTCTGGCAAAGAAACTGTTGCTAAAGAGCGATCTGGCTTATCGGTTAATCCTTCTTCCCTTTTATTTATATCGTCAACATTTTTTGTTAAGTCTCGATTCCACTCGAGGGCATTCATACTTAAATCCAGGTGAGCATCTATAGTAAACATGATAAAATATTATATGGTGATTTTTCTTTTTCTGGAAACGATATCCCAATATTGAACATTTTTATTTGCATCCATACAAATTGCCTTTTCGTGCAGAGCAACTGTCGGACAAACATGATACGGCAAGCCGTAGAGCACATCGCCAATGTTAAAATCACTGGAATGTTCTGTTCTTAAAACCAAATGTTCTTCACTCTGACTGACGACTTCGAGGTCTGGCGCATTAATAAAAAATACACGGTTTTTTAATTCCTTTTCGGCAGCAACAGCCTTATGGCCTAAATCGGTACAAATTAAACCATTTGCAGGTTTTGAAACGATTCGGCTCACCACTAATGCAGCAGTATTAAATTTTTGCTCTGGATAAGCATCCTGATAACCTTTGTCCCACAATACGAAAGTACCTGGACTGCAGTCAAATTCTGTTTGATTAGCGTATATAGGAAACGTTGGTGTTCCACCAGCAATAACGGTTAGCTTAGTATTACTGATGCTTTCGCAAGACTGTTTAAGCGCTAAAAGCTGCGCAATAACTGGCTCAGATTTCTGCATTCGAATATCCATAGATGAATCATGAATATGACCATCGTAAGCATGTAAACCTTTAACGTTAAGATTAGGTAAAGAGATCACATTCGTAAATAATTCTGCCGCTAAATCAGGTAAAACACCTGTTCGGTTCATTCCAACGTTTAAATCTATATAAAGGTTAACAACCAGATTTGCTGAAACTGCCTTTTCAGATAGCTTTTTTGCAGTATCCAAATCATCAATTAAACAACTAAAAACCGTTTCACTGTACGTTTTCTGAAGTGTTAGAAACCTGTTAATATTTTCGCCAACAGGCTGATAAGCCAGCAAAACATCCTTAGCCTTTGAAATCCCAAGCATTTCTGCTTCGGCAATGGTTGCACACTTAAATTTGTTAATTCCTTCAGCTATCAAAATAGCAGTAATTTCTAAACACTTATGCGTTTTTACATGAGGACGTAATCGCTCTACATC
>Ga0308159_1001307_pt1 | contig 37514 bp, 43 predicted proteins | sample PhyCR1_FD_201040 | JGI IMG/M metagenome (GOLD analysis project Ga0308159, IMG submission 201040) | Phyllosphere microbial communities from UC Gill Tract Community Farm, Albany, California, United States - DLSLC.R1 | ecosystem: Host-associated > Plants > Phyllosphere > Unclassified | place: USA... | reverse complement strand
TTGATCGGGCCTTAGACTGCCGCCCCTCGTAAATTGAGTGCCGGGTGGCGTTTGCAATAAAACGATGCCTTTTCGACGGCCCGACACGGTTCGCCGAAACGCTCCCTTATTCGCCTTAATGCACGTTTTTTTATAGAGATATCAATGACAAAGGACAAGTTGCTGGCCATGCCGGCAGATGACTACATGAATGCTGAGCAACACGCTTTCTTCACTGAGCTGTTGCAGAACATGAAAGTCGAAACCCACGAGCGCATTGAGCAAAATCGTATCGCCATTGAAAGCCTGGACACCCCGGCTGACCCGGCGGATGCGGCTTCGGTTGAAGAAGAGCGCACCTGGCTGGTCAACGCGATCGATCGCGACCAGCGCATGCTGCCGCAGTTGGAACAAGCCCTTGAGCGCATCAAGGACGACAGCTTTGGCTGGTGCGACGACAGCGGCGAGGCCATTGGCCTGAAGCGCCTGCTGATCAGCCCGACCACCAAATACTGCATCGAAGCTCAAGAACGTCACGAGCAGATCGATAAGCACCAGCGTCAGGCCTGATTCTGTGGGGTGACCCTCTCAAAAGAGGGCACCTTGAAAAGATCGCAGCCTTCGGCAGCTCCTACACGGGCGTTGCTGAAGGCTGCGATCTTTGTTTTTGCTCGTCTGCATTTTGCCCAAGCGGTTTTCATTGACCTGCCACAAACCCCCACGACTAACGGACCATGGATAATGGCGTTGTAGTGGCGTTTAATGCAGTCACAACAATGACAACGAGCGTGGGGTGATGAACATGACGAGAGACGGATCTCTGGTTGGGGTGCTGCCTGCACCAGTGCTTTTGCCGAAAAACCGCTGGATTGCGCCAACCCTGCAAAGCATCGCCCTGATGCTATTGCTCGCCGGCATGGCCATGGCCGAATGGTCGCTGTACATCGGCATGCCGCTGGCGGTGCTGATCGTCTGGCTGCCGCGCCTGCGTTCGCGCAGGGTTGCTGATGCAGCGCCGGTCGATACTGCCGGCGAATTATCTGCGCTGACTCGTGATCTTTCCTACACCACCAGTCACAACGCACTGTCTGCGGCCGGCGTCGCGTTCTCGGTCAAGGCCCTGGCGAGCAAGCTTGAATCGCAACTCGACGCGGCGGCGCAGATCGTCAGCAACGCCGAGGTGATGATCGCTACCGAACAGGCGACTTCACAGCTCAGCCGCGAGGCGCTCGATGCCGCCAGCGAAGCGCATCACAGCAGCGCGGCGGGGCGTAGCGAGCTGCTCGATTCGATTTCGCGCATGCAGCAACTCAGTCAACGCGCCAATGCCAGTCGCGAGCTGATCGAAGCCTTGAGTGTGCGCAGCGACGACATTCAGCGCGTGACGCTGGTAATTCAGTCGATTGCCAGCCAGACCAATTTGTTGGCATTAAACGCTGCGATCGAAGCAGCCCGGGCCGGTGAGCACGGTCGCGGTTTCGCTGTGGTCGCCGATGAAGTGCGCGGATTGGCCGCGCGCACGGCGGCGGCAACGGGCGAAGTCGGGGAGATGGTTGCCGACATTCAGCAACGCACCGCGCAAGTGGTGGCGCAGATTCGCGAGCTGTCGAGTGATCTGCACACTGGCGTAGAACAGGTCGAGCACACCGGTCAGCATCTTGAGAACATTGCACGACTGGCGGCCGGCGTTGAAACCCAAGTCAGCGAAATCGCCCGGGGCGCGCAAACCAATCGCGAGCAGCTCGACGCGCTGTTCAACGCGATTGAGCAAATGCGCAGCGATTTGGCGATCAGCGATCAACAGACCCGCCGCCTCGCCGAGGCAGCGGTGCAGATGGAAGGGCAGGCGGAGACCATCAGTGAGCGTCTGGCCGAGGTGGGGCTGGACGATTATCACCAGCGCATCTATGACCTGGCCCGCGAAGGTGCGAGCCAGATCGCAGCGCGCTTCGAGGCAGATGTCGAGCAGGGCCGAGTCAGCCTTGATGATTTGTTCGATCGCAGCTACCAGCCGATCCCGGGCACCGAGCCAGCCAGGTTTCAGACCCGGTTTGATCGATACACCGATCAGGTCTTGCCGGCAATTCAAGAGCCTCTGTTAGCGCGTCATGAAGGTTTGGTGTTCGCGATCGCCTGCACGCAGCAGGGTTATGTCCCGACGCATAACCGGGCATTCAGCCAGCCGCTGACCGGTGATATTCAGATCGACACAGTGAACAATCGCACCAAACGCAAATTTGCCGACCGCACCGGTATCCGCTGCGGCAGCCATCAGCAACCGGTGCTGTTGCAGACTTACACGCGTGACACGGGTGAACTGATGCATGATTTGTCAGTGCCGATCACGATCAAGGGCCAGCATTGGGGCGGGTTGCGGCTGGGCTACAAACCTGAAGCCCCGCGCTGAGATTATTACCGTTGACGCAATGAATCTGTGCGCGGCGATTGCTGTTTCCATCCGCAGGAAAGCATTAATCTTCCGACTTAGTTAGGTAGCTAATTACTTCGGAGAAGACATGCAGTGCAGGGTAGACGTGGCAGTGATGATCGGCAGCGGTGTTCCGGCCGGATTACGAGCGATGGGGCGCAGTGTGTGCTGGGTGGTTTTGCTCAATGGTGAGCGACGCGGCACAGCGTTCGCCAGTCGCGACGAGGCGGAGGAGTGCAAGGCTGCCTGGCTCGAACAAATGAACATCGAGCCCGGCGACAGCCTGCACTGATCGCCTTATTTGCCGCGATGCAAACGTACGTTCAGCTCATCGACGATCGGCGCTTCTTCGCCATCCGCACGCAGCCATTCCTTGAGCAATTGCGCCTGCTGGGGCGTCCAGAAATCGGCATCAATGAGTTTTGTGTCCTGGTCCAATGGATGGGCCTCGACAAAATCGTTGATCGACGCTTCATCAGACGGTAGGCCCAGCTGTTCGAAAAGGGTGGTCAGGTTGAGCTCGGTTGGCAGTTCCATCATCTACTCCTGGGTCGGTGCCGGTGCGGCTTGTGCATTTCACTCCCCTTATCAGAGGCAGGTGCTGGCGTGGAGTTCGATTTTTGATTCAAGCGAGCGGGCGAGGGCGCACGCTTCGTTGTGATTGCCGCGGAAACCTCTGACACGGCCGGTGGATATTTCCTTGATATGAAAGAAGGCGATGCCCGCCGGCACCACCTGAAAGTGCGGAGTCTGCTGATTGTTAGAAGATGTCGGTGGGTTATGGAGGTCGGTTACTTGCATTGCCAGAGATGGGTTGATTCGCGCGTCAGCCGACGTGGCAAAATGAGTCAAAGTGCACATATGAAGTCCTTTTCATCAGTCGGGCCGGGAATTAGCGGCCGTTGCGGGTAGTCGTAATGAGCATCGCTGCTCTAAAATCGCCAGAACCTGCTGACGACGTGGCTTATCTAAAGCAATTTTTCGCCAGCGATATGTCGGAAAAGTGCTTTTTTTCGTGAGAAATTTCCCTAAAGTTCGTAGTCAGATTTGCTCTAGTCGTACTTGAGGCTTTTTCCTTCAGGCTTTGGCGATTTCAGAGCAGATTTCACTCATGACAATCCAGTAGTCTACGAACCTCGCGATTGGAGAGCGCTTTGCTCGCGTCAGGTTTTTGAGTGTTTTGCAATTTTCATCGGCCTTGCCGTTTCTTTGCCGTGGGCGTTTTTCGCAGCGGTTTTTCAAATGTGGGGATGTTTCTTTGGCAGTCAGTAACCTCGATATGCATGCTTTGTTCGTGCTGGGTGATTTGCGTGCAAAGCTGGTCAAGCAATTCCAATCACGTTTTGTTTACATCACCGAGCAAAACGCCGAAGGCATTTACATCGCCGAAATCGATACCGAAAGTGCGTTGGTGGTCGATGACAAACCGGGACTCAAACTAAAGGTAGGCGACCATTTCATTGCATCGGTCCTCCCTAGTCGTGAAGGCGGCAAGTTGGACATTCGCTTTCGCGACATCAAGCTGTCGGTTTACGGATTGGGCGACTACGCGTTTGTCAGTACGGCCGACGGTCACGCGATCCTGTTCAAGGAAGGCCATAGTGTCGTTACCGTGTTCGCCGCCAATGAGCAGCTGCAGGAAGGCCTGACCAAGACCTTGAAAGCGGTTACCGCCAAAGCCGCCAAATGGCGCAAGGGCGAACTGGTGACCTTCAAGGCCAGCGAGTGAATCGAGCAGACTTCCATTTGCAAAACCTCGACAGCGCACGCGAAGAAGCGCAGCGGTTGTTCGCCCGAAAGGCCGATTTGCAAGGTGCCTGGCTGAATTGGGTGGCGACGCAGATTTATGCATTGCATCCGGCGGCTTACGCCAGCATGGTCAGACGTGAGCTGCACAGCCTGCAGGAAAAGTCTGAAACGTAACCTTGCGCGCATCCCATCCCGAAAAAAGCAGGAACCTCGGCTAAAGTCAGTTGACTGAGTCATTCAGAGGCTTGCGTTTCTGTCAGGCCAACTGCCATTGCTGTGAACAGCACGAGGTGCGATGCATGAACGGATTTCGACGGTTACTGGCCGCCAGCGTGGCCACCTTCGGTTTGCTGACGTCGGCGCAATTGCTGCAGGCGGCACAGACGCCGATCCACTTTGCCGACCTTAACTGGGAAAGCGGCAGCCTTATTACCGAGGTGCTGCGGGTGATTGTCGAGAAAGGCTACGGCTTGCCGACCGATACACTGCCGGGCACTACCATTACCCTTGAGACCGCACTGGCGAATAATGACATTCAGGTAATTGGCGAAGAGTGGGCCGGGCGCAGTCCGGTCTGGGTAAAGGCCGAAGCCGAGGGCAAAGTCGTTGGCCTGGGCGATACGGTAAAAGGCGCCACTGAAGGTTGGTGGGTGCCGGAATATGTGATCAAGGGCGACCCGGCCAAAGGCATCAAGCCGCTGGCGCCAGATCTGCGCAGTGTCACTGATCTGAAGAAATACAAAGACGTGTTCAAGGACCCTGAAAGCCCGGGCAAAGGGCGTTTCCTCAATAGCCCTATTGGCTGGACGTCGGAAGTGGTCAACAAGCAGAAGCTCACCGCGTATGGTTTGCAGGACGATTACACTAACTTCCGCAGCGGTTCGGGTGCCGCGCTGGATGCCGAAATCAGCTCTTCGATTCGTCGCGGCAAACCCGTGTTGTTCTATTACTGGTCGCCAACGCCTCTGCTTGGCAAATTCAAACTCGTGCAACTGGAAGAACCGCCGTTCGACGCCGAAGCGTGGAAGACGCTGACCGACGCCGATAATCCCAATCCTGAACCGACCCGCTCGCTGGCATCGAAGCTGTCGATTGGTGTGTCTACGCCGTTCCAAAAGCAGAATCCGCAGATCGCCGAGTTCTTCAGCAAGGTTGATTTTCCAATCGAGCCACTGAACAAAGCACTGGCAGACATGAGTGACAAGCACACCGCGCCTCGTGAGGCGGCGGTAGCGTTCATGAAGGCGCATCCGGATGTGTGGCAGGCGTGGCTGCCCAAGGATGTGGCTGACAAAGTGACGGCTGATCTGAAATAACACGGTCAGGCCACCGTACCGCCGACCGGTCGTGCATGGTTGGAAAACCCGACTACGATGGTTTGTTCAAATCCCTTTGAAGGATTTCAACCATGACCTTTGTATTGGCTCAATGGCTGGTGGCTGTCTTCGCGGTAATCGGCCTGATGCACGTGTATTGGGCTTTGGGTGGGCAATGGGCGGCTGCTGTGGTGGTACCGCAAGTGCCGGTGTCGGGCTTCGTCGCCACAGTGCGCCCGGCGTTCAAGCCGTCAGGCGGGCTGACCTTGTTAGTGGCGGCTGCGCTGCTGGTGATCGCGGCGCTGGTTTGCATGCGGGTCGGTTGGGGAATGCCGGCTGTGCGGCACAAGGCACTGCAATGGGTCATCAGCGCGATTGCGTTGCTGATGTTTGCCCGAGCCATCGGTGACTCGAATCTGGTCGGCTTTTTCAAGGAAGTGAAGGATTCGCGATTTGCGCGACTGGACACGTGGGTGTACTCGCCGTTGTGTGCGCTTTTAGGAGCGGGGCTTTTGGCGGTGGCTTGGGTCTGAAAGGCAGGAGCAAGCGATCGTCCGATCACGGCCCAAGCCTTGGCACCTTTGGATTGTCTAGCTACCGCTCTCAGTCCGACGGCTACTAACCTCAGCCGGCACATCATCTCCAGCCATACGCTTGCGGAACAACGCTGCCCGCGCCAGCAACAGGGTGGTCACCGGCACGGTGATCGCCAACAGGACCGGAATCAGCCACGCGTGCACCACCGGCCCGGATTTCAGCGCTGAAAAACAGATGATCGACGCCAACGCCACACACCAGGCGCCGATTGTCGAGGCCAGCGCTGGCGGATGCATGCGCTGGAAGTAGTCCTTCATACGCAGCAATCCGGTCGCGCCCAGCAGCGTGAACAAGCCGCTGAGCACCAGCAGAGTCGCCACCGGAATCTCGATCCATAAAGACAATTCGGCATTCATTCGATGACCTCTCCACGCAGCAGGAATTTTGCCAGTGCAAACGAGCCGACGAAGCCGAACAGAGCGATCAGCAGCGCCGCTTCGAAGTAGGTATCACTGGCGTAACGAATGCCCAGCGTCAGCATCATCAGCATGGCGACGATGTACAGGTAATCCAGGGCCAGTACACGATCCTGAGCTGACGGTCCCTTGAACAGACGCACCAGGGTCAGCGCCATCGCTACGCAGTACAGGAACAGCGTCAGCAGGATCGCATTCGACAGCAATGGGCTCATTCGAAAATCTCCATCAGCGGGCGCTCGTAAGTGCTCTTGAAGTGCTCGATGAACTGCGCTTCATCGTTCAGGTCCCAGACGTGCAGCAATAGAACGCTGCGGTCCAGCGCCAGTTCCGACCACACGGTGCCGGGTACCACGGTGCAGATCATCGCCAGCGCCGCCAGGCCATGAGCATCGCGCAGGTCCAACGGCACCTTGATAAAGCGTGAGTTGGGCGGGCGACGTCCGGCGTTAAGTACGCCCCAGGCGACGATCAGGTTGGACATGATCACGTCACGGCCGACCAGGAGGAACAGGCGCAGGATGGCCATGGGGTTACGGATGCGCGCACGTTTTGGTCGCAACTTGCGCATCATCAGCGGCGCGGCGAAACCCAGTGTGGCGCCGAGTAACAGGTTGCCCGGGCTGACCGACAGGTTCAGGGTCAGCCACAGAATCCACAGGGCCAGCGATAACCACGGCGCCGGAAACAGTCGATTCATGGCTGCACCTCGAGCATGTCGGCTCTGGCTTGCGGGCTCGGTACGGCTCGAGTGCCAAGGACCGCCAGCACATATTGCTGCGGATTGTTCAGCGCTTCGGCCGTGGCCTGGGTGTAGCGCAGCAGCGGTTCAGCCTTGAAAGTCAACGCGATGCTCAGCCCGAGCAACAGGAAAATCGGCGCGCATTCTAGTTTGCGCAGCAACGGTGACGGACGCTCTTCCGGCGTCCAGAAACGCTGGATGCCCAGGCGAGAGAAAGCCATCAGGGAGGCCAGACCAGTCAGGATCAACAGCGCCAACAGTCCCCATGCGCCGGGAGACAGTGGCGCCTCGGTACCCAGTCCCAGGGGGTTGAGCAATGCGCCGATCAGACTGAGCTTGCCAATGAAGCCGGACAGCGGTGGCATGCCGATGATCAACAGGGCGCAAGCGATAAAGCTCAAACCGAGAAAGGCCATGGTCCACGGGATGACCTGGCCCACCACGGCTTTCTGTTCGTCGTCGAGGTTGATGCCCTTGGGCGGCTGCAGCGATTCCTGCGGACGCGGCAGCAGTTCGCTTTCGTCCTCAAGGGGAATTTCATTGGCCGAGCGCGAGCGCTCGATCAGTTCGGCGAGCAGGAACAGCGCGCTCAGCGCCAGGGTCGAGCTGACCAGATAGAACAATGCAGCGCCAATCAGGTTTGGTTGGGCGAAACCGGTCGCCGAGAGCAGGATGCCCGCCGACACCAGAATGCTCAGGCTGGCCATGCGCTCCAGGCGTTGCGCGGCAAGAACTGCCAGCCCTGCGCAGGCCATGGTCGCCATGCCGCCATAAATCAGCCAGTCGCCGCCAAAGAACGCCGAAGCGCCGGCCTGACCTGAAAAGAGCAGGGTCCACAGGCGCAGCAGCGTATAAACACCGACCTTGGTCATGATCGCGAACATTGCCGCCACCGGCGCGCTGGCCGAGGAATAAGCCGGCACCAGCCAGAAATTCAGCGGCCACATGCCAGCCTTCGCCAGAAACGCCACCGCAAGAATCCCTGCCCCCGCATGCAGCAAACCACGGTCGGCTTCCGGCACCAGCGGGATTTTCATCGCCAGATCGGCCATGTTCAGCGTGCCGGTCACGCCGTAAATCAACGCCGCGCCGATAAGGAACAGTGACGATGCCAACAGGTTGATCGAAATGTAATGCAGCCCCGACGACACCCGCGCCCGGCCCGAGCCGTGCAGCAACAAGCCGTAGGATGCGGCAAGCAACACTTCGAAGAACACGAACAGGTTGAACAGATCCGCCGTCAGAAACGCCCCATACAGGCCCATCAATTGAATCTGGAACAACGCGTGGAAACTTGAGCCGGCGCCGTCCCAGCGAGCCATGGCAAACATCAGCGCGCTGACGCCGATCACGCCGGTCAGCACCAGCATCATTGCCGACAGACGATCAACCACCAGGACGATCCCGAAAGGGGCTTGCCAGTTGCCCGGCAGATAAACGCCTATGGAACCGGGCACACCGGTGGTCTGCGTCCATTGCAGGAGCATTACCGAAATGAACAGGCCGAGGAAGCTGGAGAAGAGGTTGATTTTGGCCTTCAGCGGCCGATGCTTCTCGCCCAGCATCAGCATGATCGCGGCGGTCAGCAGCGGCAGCAGGATCGGAGCGGCGATCAAGTGAGTCATCGCCATCATTCTTTAGGCTCCCGGCCGTCGACGTGGTCGGTGCCGGTCAAGCCGCGCGAGGCGAGCAGTACGACGAGAAACAGCGCGGTCATGGCGAAGCTGATGACGATGGCCGTCAGTACCAGCGCCTGGGGCAAAGGGTCGGTGTAGTGCAGCAGATCCTGGGTTACGCCGTCCTTGATCACCGGCTCCTTGCCGATAAACAGGCTGCCCATGCTGAAAATGAACAGGTTGACGGCATAGGACAACAGGCACAGGCCCATGACCACCTGAAAGGTTCGCGGGCGCAGGATCAGCCAGACTCCGGACGCGGCCAGAATGCCGATGGCGATTGCGATGACTTCTTCCATCAGACGGCTCCTTTGCTGGCGACGGATTTGGGCAGCGATGCAGTCTTGTGTCCGCGCACCGATTGGTGGGCGAGGGCGGTGAGGATCAGCAGTGTCGACCCGACCACCACGGCGTACACGCCGATGTCGAAAAACAGCGCACTGGCGATATGAATATCGCCGAGCAACGGCACGCTGATGTGCCACGTGTGAGTGGTCAGAAACGGATAGCCCACCAGCATCGCACCGAGACCGGTGGCAGTGGCGAACAACAGCCCAGTGCCCATCCAGCGCAATGGGCGCAGGCTCATTTGCGCCTCCACCCACTGCGTGCCTGCGACCATGTACTGCAGGATAAAAGCCACCGACATCACCAGCCCGGCGACAAAGCCGCCGCCCGGTTGATTGTGCCCGCGCATGAACAGGTAGAACGACACCACCAGTGCGACGGGCAGCAGCAGACGCACCAGCACCGCCGGTACCATCATGAAGCCAAGCGCGGTGTCACTGGCCGAACGCGGGTTGACCAGATCGGTCACCACGTCGGGTGCCAGCAAGCGTTGCTGGGCCGGCAATTGCAGGCTTTCTTTCGGCGGGCGGAAGCGGCGCAGCAGCGCGAACACGGTGAGCGCCACGGCGACCAGTACGGTGATTTCACCAAGGGTGTCGAAACCACGGAAGTCCACCAGCATCACATTCACCACGTTGCTGCCGCCGCCCTCGGGCAGGGCGCGGCTGAGGTAGAACGACGAAATGTGGTTAGGCGTCTGCCGGGTAAGCATGGCGTAGGACAGCAGCGCCATACCCGCACCGACCGCAATCGACAGCAGCAAGTCGCGCAGACGCCGAATGCGCGCCTTGCGCAGGCTGCCTGGCAGCGGAGAAACCTCTTCAATGCGTCGCGGCAACCAACGCAGGCCGAGCAGGATCAACACCGTGGTCACCACTTCGACCGCCAGTTGCGTCAGCGCCAGATCAGGGGCCGAGAACCAGACAAAAGTCACGCAGGTCATCAGGCCACAAACGCTGACCATGGTCAGGGCGGCGAGACGGTGATACTTGGCTTGCCATGCGGCGCCGAGCGCACAAGCGATCGCCAGCAGCCACAGGGTCACGAAGACGATGGAACCAGGGATTTTCGGCCGCTCGCCCCAAGTGAGAGTGCTGTGCAGCATCGGGATCAGACCGGCGAGCACGGCGGCCAATACCATCAGAAAGAGCTGCATCTGCAGTCGCTTGGTACCCAGTCTCCTTTCGACGCGCCGGGCGAGGCGCATCATCGCCACCAGACTGCGCTCGAACAGCCGCTTGCCGTTGAAGCGCCCCACCAATGGTGGGTACTTGAAGCGACCGAGCTTGAACTGCTTGCGCAGCAACAAATACAGAAGGATGCCGCCGGTCATGGCGACCAGGCTCATGATCATCGGTGCGTTCAGGCCGTGCCAGATGGCGAGACTGTATTCCGGCAACACGCCCCCAACCACCGGCAGTGCCGCAGCCGCAAGCAATGGCCCGATGATTTGCGCCGGAAAAATCCCCACCAGCAGACAGGTGAAGACCAGCAATTCTACTGGGGCGCGCATCCAGCGTGGCGGCTCGTGCGGGGTGTGCGGCAGGTCGGTGGCGGTAGGGCCGAAGAATACGTCGACAGTGAACCGCAGCGAGTACGCGACGCTGAACATGCCGGCGATGGTTGCGACGATCGGCAGACTGGTTTCCACCCATGCGGTGGCGTTGATGAATACGGTTTCGGCGAAGAACATTTCCTTAGACAGGAAACCGTTAAGCAACGGCACCCCGGCCATTGAGGCGCTGGCGACCATGGCCAGCGTCGCCGTATAGGGAATCAGTTTGATCAGGCCACTGAGTTTGCGGATATCGCGGGTGCCGCTTTCGTGATCAATGATGCCGGCGGCCATGAACAGCGAAGCTTTGAACGTGGCGTGATTGAGAATGTGAAAAACCGCTGCGACCGCAGCCAGTGGACTGTTGAGGCCCAAGAGCAAAGTGATCAGGCCGAGATGGCTGATGGTCGAGTAGGCCAGCAGACCTTTGAGATCGTTCTGGAACATCGCGCAGTACGCGCCGAGCAACAGCGTACACGCGCCGGCACCGCTGACGATGTAGAACCATTCTTCACTGCCGGACAGCGATGGCCACAATCGTGCAAGGAGAAAGACCCCGGCCTTGACCATGGTCGCTGAGTGCAAATATGCCGAGACAGGCGTCGGCGCTGCCATGGCGTGGGGCAGCCAGAAGTGAAAGGGGAATTGTGCGCTTTTGCTCAGCGCGCCAATCAGGATGAGCGGCAGAAGAACGGGGTAGAGGGCATGTGCGCGAATCAGATCGCCGGCGGCCAGGACCTTGTCGAGGTCGTAGCTGCCTACGACATGGCCGAGGATCATGACCCCCGCCAGCAGGCTTAACCCGCCTGCACCGGTGACCATCAACGCCATATAAGCACCGCGCCGCGCATCGGCGCGGTGATGCCAGTAGCCGATCAGCAGGAACGAGAAGAGACTGGTCAGCTCCCAGAAAAACACGATCTGAATCAGGTTGCCGGAAATCACCAGGCCAAGCATGGCGCCCATGAACGCTAGGAAGAACGCGAAAAAGCGCGGCACCGGATCGTCCGGCGACATGTAATAACGGGCATATAAAGAGACGAGTGTGCCGATGCCCAGCACCAGCATCGAGAACAGCCAGGCAAAGCCATCCATGCGCAAAATGAAGTTCAGCCCAAGACTGGGCAACCACATGAATTCTTCGCGGATCACCCCGCCGTGGGCGATTTGCGGGTACAGCATCGCGACCTGAACGGTACCGATCAAAGCGACCAGGCCCGCCAGCAGGGATTCGGCATTACGCGCATTGTGCGGCAGCACCGCTGCCAGACAGCTGCCAATGAACGGCAGAAGCAGTAGAACTATCAGGGACATAGGCTTCTAATCTGCGGAAGTTTGTGAAGCATCATACGTGCCAGCTCCCTGATCACCAAACGCGAGGATGTCTCAGAATCCTACAAAGTAGTCTCAAATTTTGTGTTTAGTGTTGTTTCAACGAGGCGAATTTACCGTTGATCGCCTTATCGCGAGCAGGATCACTCCTGCTATATGCAACGCGTCGAATGAGCCTGCTCGCGATAGTAAAGGGGCGCGCAACCTAGCCAAGCGTTTTCCGCTCCCGCTCATCCTGCGCTTGAACAACCTTTCCCTTGGTCTTCAGCTCACTGACAATCACCGCCACAACAATCAGCCCGGCACCCACCAGCGCAATGGCCGGCAACCGTTCCCCGGCCATCCGTCCGACGATCCCCGCCCATACTGGTTCACCGGCATAGATCAACGTCGCGCGAGTCGGCGAAACACTTTTCTGTGCCCAATTCATCGCCACTTGAATCGCCGCACTGGCTGCGCCCAGGCCTAAAGCCGTCGCGAGCAACAACCAGGAAAAATCCGGAATCACTTCACCGGTCGGCACCACCAGCAAGAACGACAACACCGCGGTCACGGCCAGTTGCACCACGGTCACGCGTCGCACGTCCACCTGCCCGGCGAACGTGCTGATCAGAATGATTTCGGCAGCAATCGCTACGGCGCTGGTCAGTGTCGCAATTTCCCCTGGGCTGAAATTCAAGGACGCACCCGAAGGGCCCGACAACAACATCAACCCGGTGAACGCCAGCATGATCCCGATGCTTGGCATCAATCCCGGGCGCCTTCCCATTACCAGCCATTGCAGCAGCGGCACAAAAGGCACATACAGCGCAGTAATGAACGCCGACTGGCTGCTCGGGATACTTTGCAGCCCGACCGTCTGCAAGCCGTAACCGAGCATGATCGCTACACCGATGAACGACCCGGCTTTCACTTCGAACAAGGTCAACTCGCGCAGGTGGCGCCAGGAAAAAAGCGCGACGATCGCCGCCGCCGCGGCAAAGCGCAGGCCGACGAAAAACATCGGGCCGCTGACAGTCATGGCGTGCTGCACCAGCAGAAAGGTGCCGCCCCAGATCATGGTGATCAGTACCAGCACACACTCGGCTTTGCTGAAACGGGAAAAGCGGATTCGGGAGGGAGAAATGTTCGGCGACATCATGACCTTGCGCACTGTAAAAGGGAGGCCGCACAATGCCGCCAACGTTGCGCAGTATACTGCCCAACCCCATCGAGTGAGCAATATAGTGCACAAAGATTCAACTCAGCGAGCCTCCGTCCTGCAACACGTCAGCCAGAACGTCCGGCGCCTGCGCCATGCTGCGGACATGAGCCAGACCGCGCTGGCAGAAAAATCCGGGGTCAGCCGACGGATGCTGGTGGCGATCGAGGCGGGCGAAAAGAACGTCAGTCTGACCACGCTTGATCGAGTTGCCGAAGCGCTCGAGGTGGCCTTCAGCGATCTGATTCAGGCGCCCGAGGCGCGCGATCCGAGCCGGATCAACGAGGTGGCCTGGGCGGGCACTATAGCGGGCAGCAGAGCCGTGCTACTGTCCAAAGCCATCGCGACCCGTGAAGTCGAACAGTGGGAATGGTGCCTGCAACCGGGTGAGGTCTACCCCTCGCAACCGGATGCCGATGGCTGGAGCGAGCAGATTTACGTGTTTGAAGGTTGCCTGACGCTGATGCTGGGCGATCAGCCGCAGCACATCCATAAAGGAGAGTTTTTCATGTTCGCCAGCAGTCAACCGCACTCCTACCGCAACGATGGCGAAGTCGCAGCGTGGTTCGTGCGCAATGTGGTGATCTGAATGGAGCAGCCTGACGACATCCTGATCATCGGCGGCGGCCTCAGCGGCACGATGCTGGCGGTGCAATTGTTACGCCTGCCTGGCCAACGGCGGATTCTGCTCATCGAGCCGCGTGATGAACTGGGACGTGGTGAGGCTTACAGCGCGGTCGAGCTGGGGCATACCCTGAACGGCAACGCGGCGCGGATGAGCGTCGACCCGGATAATCCCGACGACCTGACACAGTGGTTGAGGGAACATATTGCGGCCGGCGGCTGGCCGGAGTCGGCTGAGCAGGATGTGCCAGTCAGTGAACTGTTTCCTCCGCGTGGTTTGTTCGGGGTCTATGTGCAACAGCGTCTGGCTGAGGCACGGGCGGTCGGCGCGCAGCAAGGTTCGTTCGTTGAACACGTCCGTGCGGAGGCCGTCGACCTGCAAGTCGATGCTGGTTCAGTGCAGCTCACCTTGAGCGATGAACGGATTTTGCGCGGATCCCGGGCCGTGTTGGCCACCGGCATGTTTCCCGCCGCTCGCACGCCACAGACACAGTCCAGTGGCCTTAACGCAGCTGCGCTCGATCCTTGGGATGTAGCGACCATGCGCCAACTCGCCCCGCAATCCACCGTGTTGATCATCGGTTCCGGTCTGACCATGGTCGATGCCGTGGTGTCGCTGGAGCAGGCCGGGCATTGCGGGCCGATCGAGGTCTTCTCCCGGCATGGCCTGCTGCCGCATGTGCGCCGGCAACCGCCGGCCTGGGCAGATTTTCTGGCGCAGGATGAGCGCATCCGCACACCCCGCCAACTGTTGCGCGAACTGCGTCGGCACTGTCGCGACGCCATCGCTCAGGGTATCGATTGGCAGGCGCCACTGGACACGGTTCGGGCGCATATTGCACGTCTGTGGAGTCAGGCGACCGACGGGCAGCGTCGACAATTCGTACGGCATGTGCGGCCGTGGTGGGAGAGTCACCATCACCGCTCGCCACCGCTGAGTGCCGAATTGATCGAGCGGCTGCACAACGAAGGGCGCTTGCGCATTCATGCCGCGTCGTTCACAGGGCTTGAGCCCGGCACTGACGATGCTGTGAGGATTCGTATTCGTCCGCGCGGTGAGGCCGAAACTTGCGTCGTAAGCGGTGCGGCGCTGATCAACTCCAGCGGCATCGAATATGACTGGCGACGGGTCGCTCGGCCATTGCCGCAGCAATTGCTGGCGCGCGGACTGGTGCAGCCGGGGCCTCTGGCGTTAGGCATCGCAGCGGTGGACGGTGCGGTAGTCGATGCCGAAGGGCGCGTGAGTTCTCAGCTGTTTGCGATGGGCCCGCCATTGCGTGGGATGTGGTGGGAGAGTACGGCGGTGACGGATGTGGCGTTGCAGGCCAAGGCATTGGCTGGGCGCTTGGTGAATAGCCTGAAAGAATGATGGATTCTGTTGGGCCTTTTCGCGAGCAGCCTGCTCCCGGAGGGGGGATTGAGGTTGTGGATACAATTTACGCCACACCATAAACCCTGTGGGAGCGAGCTTGCTCGCGAAAGCGTCATCTGATTCAACGTCTCTGTTGAATGAGAGACCGCTATCGCTGGCAAGCCAGCTCCCACATTGGGTTTGTGTGACAGCCTGGTGTTATGCGACGACCTGGTAACACGGCACATACGCCGCGCCACCCGGCAGTTTCATCCGGTGCTGAGCGACGAAGGCTTTGAGTAGTGCATCGAGCGGCTGCATGATCGCCGCATCCCCACGGATCTGATACGGCCCGTGCTCTTCGATCAGACGAATGCCCTTGTCCTTGACGTTGCCGGCCACAATCCCGGAGAACGCCCGGCGCAGGTTGGCCGCGAGTTCATGCGGTGGCTGGTCGCGGTGCAGTTTCAGGTTGGCCATGTTTTCGTGGGTCGGATCGAACGGACGCTGGAAGCCCTCATCGATTTTCAACAGCCAGTTGAAATGGAACGCATCGTTACGTTCGCGGCGGAACTGCTTCACCGCTTTCAGGCCTTGATTCATCTGGCGCGCTACTTCGGCCGGGTCATCGATGATGATCTCGTAATGCTGCTTGGCCGCTTCGCCGAGGGTCGCAATGACAAACGCATCCAGCTGTTCCAGATACGGCGCGGCATGCTTCGGTCCCGTGAGGATGACCGGGAAGGGCAGGCCTGCGTTGTCCGGGTGCATCAGGATGCCGAGCAGGTACAGGAACTCTTCGGCAGTACCGGCGCCGCCCGGGAAAATGATGATGCCGTGGCCAACACGGACGAAGGCCTCCAGGCGCTTTTCAATGTCCGGCAGGATCACCAGCTCATTGACGATCGGGTTAGGCGCTTCGGCGGCAATGATGCCTGGCTCGGTCAGACCGAGGTAGCGACCGCCATGGATGCGCTGCTTGGCATGGGCGATGGTTGCGCCTTTCATCGGGCCTTTCATCACGCCCGGTCCGCAACCGGTGCAAATGTCGAGGCTGCGCAGGCCCAGTTCGTGGCCGACTTTCTTGGTGTATTTGTATTCTTCGGTGTTGATCGAGTGGCCGCCCCAGCACACCACGATCTTCGGTTCGACGCCCGGACGCAGGGTGCGCGCGTTGCGCAGCAGGTGAAACACGTAGTCACTGATGCCCTGGGAGTTGCTCAGATCGATGCGCTGGCTGTCGAGTTCGTTCTCGGTGTAGACGATGTCGCGCAGGGCGCTGAAAAGCATTTCACGGGTGCTGGCGATCATCTCGCCATCGACGAACGCGTCGGCCGGAGCGTTCAGCAGCTCCAGGCGTACACCGCGATCCTGCTGGTGAATACGGATTTCGAAGTCCTTGTAGGCTTCGAGGATGGTCTTGGCGTTGTCGACATGCGCGCCGGTATTGAGGATAGCCAGGGCGCACTGGCGGAAGAGGGTGTAGGTGCTGCCGGATCCGGCTTCGCTCAGTTGCTGAACTTCACGTTGAGAAAGGGTTTCCAGACTGCCTTTCGGGCTGACCGAGGCATTGATTACGTGTCGTTGGGTCATGCAGTGATCCTTAAAACGATGCCATCCGCAACGCAGCGGAGAGCACCCGAATAGTGTGTATCCATGAATGAAGATGGCACGATCTGCGCTGTACCGCCATGTCCCCGTTGGACGCTGAAAAGATGAAAAGGAGCCCCAGCATAGCTAAAACCCTGTGCGATGCGATAATGCGTCGGCGAGTTTTTTGCGTTGCGCCTTTTGTCACTCAGGGAAGTCATTTTTGATGTTCGAGATTCAGCCGATGGACCCCGCTACCTTTCGTCAGCAGACCCGCCGCAGCACAGTCATCATCGCTGTGCTGTTTTTGCTGTTGGCCATGTTGTTTTCGTCTGTCGCGGTGGCTCTGTTTGGTGAACCGGACGGGGATAATCTGCGCTTCAATGTTGGCGGCGTATTTGTGGCATTCCTGCTGACGGCGGCGCTGTTGCGCGGGCGTTTCTGGCACCAGACCTGGATGGCCCCGGCGGTGTACAGCTGGCGCCTCAAACGCAACCTGATGAGCATCACTAACGTGATGCATCAAGTAACCGCCGCGGTGCAACGCAACGATCCGACGGCGATGAAGGTGTTGCGTTTCTACCACCTCGGATTGCTGCAGATGCACGAGCTGGACGGCAACTCCAGCGATCACGGCCAATTGCGAGAGGAAGTCGAACAGCACAAGGCGCGAATGCAGGCGCTGGGTCTTGATCCAGACCAGCCACGCTTCGATCCGCAGTGGCTGGAGACGTTGAAAACGGCCTCGCGTTAAAACGGAATGCGCCGGGCGCGGCGCAGTTTCCACGAACGAAGCAGTCGTGCGTATACCAGCAGGTTGACCGCCAGCACCACACTGCCGAGGGCCAATTGAATCTGCGGCGTCAGACCTGCCGGATAGATGATCGGCCAGATGTAATGCTCGATAAAACCGCCAGCGTATTCGGTCTGCCCGGCCGCGTGGCGCATCAGGTTTTCCCAATAGGTCAGCGGGCAGTTCAAGTGCAGCACCTCAACCGCCACGCCCCAGGCGGCCGCTGGCAGGTGCAGCCACAGTAGCCGTGGCCAGCGCAGCACCAGCAGCCCGCCGAACAGCACGAACAAGATGAAACACAAGTGAAACAGCACCAGCCCGTCGGCGGCGATTCGGTACAGCATGGCGTCTTCCTGACGTAAGTTCGGAGAGCGCTATGGTACGCCGTGCGGAGCTGAAATCGTGGGTGAATTCGGGCGTGGAAAAATGTTCTACCCTTTCAGGGGATGATCAACTGTTCTGAGTGAGGTGGACATGGCAAACGAGCAAACGCGTCCGAATCAGGATGAGCCAACAGAGGAAGAGATCGAGCGGCAAAAGAGGCAGGAAAAAACCTGGAAGCACGACGACAGTCGCGAGCTGTCTGACCGCGATCAGGAGCGTCCGCTCAAGCCTTGAATTGCACCTGCGAAGAGCCCCGCATCAGCGGGGCTCTTTGCGTTTCAGAGGTCTTCCAGCTGCGTGAAGTCCGGGTGAGTTGCTCGGAACCCCAACGTCCTGTCGATCCACGCATTGAGCTCATTGACCATCACCGGCGGGTGGCCGGGATAACCCTCGAGGGCGTTGCGCAGGGTGCGTTCGATGTCGGGCACGCTGTGCAGGTTTCGGGTCTTGATGTAATGGCCGATAAAACAGTCGAGTTCCAGGCGTTCTGTCTTGGACAGATGGACACACTTCAGGCCGCTGACCTGTTTGATTGCAAAATCGTCGCTCACTTATTTCTCTGCAAGGCTTGAAGTTGTTGATGGATTCCTGATTTCTTTGACTCTTTGGTCAATTGGTATACCAATCGGAAAGGGCGCGCATCCTATCCGCAGCGCGCGAAAATGTATGTATGACTGTCCAAATGTCAGACAAGCGGTTAGCCAGATCGAAGGTTGTTCAAGCGTCGTTGTTTCGCGGTTGAAACACTTTTTGTAACGCGAGGGATTCTGCAGTGGGCTCGTTTGAACAACGCTGGGAGGGAGGAATGATCTAGTCGACGCGTTCTATCAAATGCGCACCATGATTACGCGTATTACCGACCGCTTTGCCGACTTTGTGCCATTCGAAGGCATCACTGGGCTCGCCTTCAAACACCAGCATCTGCTCGGCGCGCTCCTGTGACGTAGCCGGATCAAGCCATTCACGAGCATGTTGCGCATCGAAGACCACGGGACGGCGATCGTGAATATCGAGCAGGCCGCCCAGGCTGTCGGCGGTGATGATGACGAATCCGTCGTCCTCCCTTGGTGGAACTCCCGATGCAGGAAATTGGCCGATGCCAGCACAGAAAACCGGGGTGTGATCCGCCCGACGAATCAACCAGGGCTGTCGGGATTTTTCCTCGCTATCAACCCACTCAAACCAGTTGTCGACGGGCACGATCAGCCGCTGCCGCCAGATCACCCTGAAAAACGCGCCGTGGGCGACTTTTTCCACTCGAGCGTTGATGGGCGCGGCACGATTCTTCGCCCAGTGCGGGCGCCAGCCCCAGCGCAGATCGTTGGCATGAACGGACTGTTCGTGCTGATGCAGAACCGCCAGCGCAGTGGTGGGCGCTGCGTTGTAGCGATTCAGCGGCGCGTCACCAAGGTGATTGATCAACGCGTCGGGGATGCTCAGCACCGCGACGAAATCATGAATCCCGTGGTACTGGGTGAGTCTTGCGCACATGGCTGAAATCTCCTCAAGGAGTTTTCAGTCTAGTCGCGCCCGAACATCGCCTTTAACAATGTGAAAATAACGAGCTTACGTTATGCGAAATTAGAATTTAAAAATAAAAATCAAGAGCGTTAAGGTCTATGCAAACCACTTCTGCAGGACTCGCCATGAAGCTTTCTTGTGTGCTCCGCCGCGCGCTGAGCGTTGCCTTGTTGACCTCCCCACTTGCCTACGCCGCAGAGCCAGTGGTTCTGCATGTCGGCGATCAAAACTACTACAACATCCGTGCTTCGATTGAGGCATCAGGCGTGTTGGAGGATGCGCCTTACACGGTTGACTGGAAACATTTCCAGGCTGCCGCACCGCTCGCCGAGGCGTTGCAGGCCGGCTCGCTGGATCTGGGGTTTCTCGGCGATTCGGGCTTCCTGTTCCTTGCTGCCAGGCAGGCACCCGTGAAACTGATCGGCGTATCGCGGCAGAACCCCGACACCATTGCCTTGCTGGTGCCCAAAGATTCGCCAGTGAAAACCATCGCCGACCTCAAGGGCAAAAAAGTCGCTTACTGGCCCGGAGCCTGGAGTCAGCAATTGACCCTGCGTGCGCTGGAGCAGGGCGGTCTGCCGGAAAACTACGTCGATTTCGTCAAGCTGATGCCGATCGACGCGGCCGCCGCTCTGCCGCAGGGTAGCATCGACGCCTTTCCAGTGTGGGAGCCGTATATCTCGCAACAGATCGTGTTCTCCGGCGCTCGACCGATTCTGACCGCGAAAAACCTGATGCCGGGGTTGAGCGCCATCGCTGCGTCGACGCCTTCCATCGACAGCAAGCGTGCGGCGATTGCCGATTTTCTCGCACGATTGAAACAGGCGCGCGCCTGGGTGGATAACCACACCGACGAGTACGCCGACCTCTGGGCGAAGAAGGCCAATCTCGATCAACAAGTCTCGCGGCACTGGTTGCGCCAGGCGCACATGACCGTCGGGCCGGTGGATCAGCAGGCGGCAGCGGATTTGCAGAGCACGGCGGACTTCCTGTTCAACGTCAAGGCACTGCCGGCCCCGCTGGCCACGGCGGGCATTATCGACACTTCATTTCAAAACGCCTTGACGCGCTGAAAACCAGCACTGGAACCAAACCCTGTGTACCTTATCCAACCTGCGCTCGCCGATAGCGGCGCGGGGAGGGACAAGGGCGAAGGAGTTTTGCCATTCGACAACACGACGGCCGCGGCCGGACTCAGGGCAAAACATGACATCCGGATGCAAATTTTTTTGTGCTGCGCTCATCGCGTTGGGTCTGGCTGGCTGCATCGCCGCGCCGATCGAGATGACCGCGCAAACCGAAACACGCCTGCAATCCCGACCGCCCGTACGTTTTCTCCTGACGTTTGATGATGGCCCCAGCGCTTCGGGATTGTGGAACCCGACGGCCACGGTGCTCGACAGCCTTAAAAGCAATCCAGCGCAGGCAAACATCAAAGCAGTGTTTTTCGTGCAGACCCGAGCGCCGAGGGCAGGTAACAGCGAGATCGGCCGCAGCCTGATGCGTCGTGAACACGCCGAGGGGCATATTCTCGCTTTTCACACCGCAACGCATTGGCACACCAACCATCGCTTGCTTGACCCACAAGAACTGGAGCAGTCGCTGACCGATGGCAGCGCTGATATCGCCGCTATCGCCGGGGCTCCGCCCAAGCTGTTGCGCCCGCCATTCTGGAACTACGACAAACGGACATTTGCGGCTTATCAGAAACATGGCTTGCACGTCCTGCTCACCGACCTGAGTGCCAACGACGGCAAGATCTGGGGTTTTAACGCCAGCCCGCGGCGCCGCGCAAACATGTTGCGGCAGTTATCCGAAGTACGGGAACGCATCGCTGTTGGCCAACTGCCGACCGTGGATGGTGTGATTCCGGTGGTGGTGACGTTCCATGATCTCAATCGCTACACGGCACGACACACGCGAGAGTATCTGCAGATTCTGCTCGATAGCGCCGCGGCGACCGGGGTCAAGCTGGCGGACAAGCCGTTCTACGACGATCAGGCTGCGCTGGAACAAGCAGCGCTGGCGCGTACGGTCCAGCAAAGCGCTGAACCCGTGACTCTGCCCGGCATGTGGAACTGGATTTGGGATCAGGACGCGCACTGAGTGGAGCGCGCAATTTGTGATCGGCTTGGCATTTGCGGGCCGGGCAAATAACACGTCGTGCAACTATGCTCGATGGGTCAATTCTCCGCCTGCGAGGCGTCCGTCCATGCTTGCCATTGCCGATATTTGCCGCATCGTCGAGTCAGGCTTTCCCACGTACAAGTGTGATTGCACACCGAACGGACAGGGTCTGTTGCGAATCAAGGTGTATGAGCCGGGCAGCGGGCGTGTCGAACTCTTGCTTGATGGCGTTTCTCCCGAGCACTTGGTCACGATTCGGGATGTTTCCAATTTCATCGCCGAGTTGCGCACTGAAATGAGCGCTGGACGCCGGGCCTTCGCCGGCTGACCTCTATAAACGCCGTTGAAAAGCCTGCACGATGCGCCGTGTCGCGTCATTGGTTTCGAGATTGTGCACGGCATCGAGCGGGTACCAGATGCAGTCGACAATTTCGTTCTGCGGGCGTACATCATCGAGGTTGGCCACCGAAGCCTCATAAACATGATGCTGCGTACTGCCCGCCTGCAGATCCATCAGGTACAGCACTTCCTCGGCATTCAGCCCGGTTTCCTCTTGCAACTCGCGCACGGCTGCGGCCGCGCGAGTTTCCCCGGGCTCGACCTTGCCGCCGGGCAGTGACCAGTGATGGCGGGGTTTGCGCACCAGGAGGATATGGCGGTCCTGTTCGCAAATGACGGTAGCGCGTACTTTCATGAATACCTTGTAGATGCGTGTCATAAAACTGTAATTGAACTGCAATATTCGAGCCGCAGGCGGATTTAAAGGTTCCTCTTGGAGTGGGAGCTATTTGCAGCGCAAAAAGTGCCAGTCAATTGACAGGCTCAGGTGGCAATCGGGTTTACACCGGAGCGGGGACCGGGTGTAAGGTGAGTACGTACCCCAAACACCGTTGGCAAAAAGGAGGTGCTCATGAGCATTCCAATGCTGAACAAGCTGCACATGAACGGGTATGACGTGCTCAGCGTGAACAACGGCCCATGGCGGGTTTGCACGCAGGGCGACCGATTGGCGTCATTCACCAGCAGGGAGGAGGCGATGGCCTACGCCGCGGCGCTTCCCGGTTACAAAAAGCGTTCCCGGCAGGTGCAAACCCACGATGGTAGTTGACGCGTTGTAACGAAAAAGCCCCGGTTTCGACCGGGGCTTCTTGTTTAAGGCGTATCAGTGAACCTTGATTCGGCTGATCGTCCGGGCTTTTACCTCCCTGGCATAAAGCTGCAATCTTTCCTCGTCGCTTTGCAGAATTTCGCAAGACCGCAATACAGTCTGGGCGTCTGCCTCGTTGCCGGATTTGCGCAGTTGTTCAGCGATGCGCTTGAGATCGACTGCCGACCATCTCAGATCGGATGCCACGCTTTGCAAATCCCGTTGAAGTTCGTGTTCGTATTCATTGAGCCGCATGATCACCTCCAGAACATTCTCGGTAGAAAAGAGTAGCCGCATTTTTCCAGATGCAGCCAGGTCATCTGACGCTCGGCTGAATGGATGTAAATAATTGTCCAGTCGCCCGTAACGGCGGGGTGCCACGATGGATGTGCGGGCAGTTAAACGGTACATTCACGTTTTTTCTGAACAGGTAAACAGCATGCGCGTATGGATCGGCACCTTGACCCTGGCCTTGTTGGCGGGTTGCTCATTACCCGCATCGTTGGTGCCGGGCGAGCCAAACCTGAGCAAGACCAGTGAAAAGCCTCCCCGGGAATATGCCGCTTGTTTGTTACCGTTGTGGCAGAAGGACGTCGCCAGGACCTCACAGATGTCGATTTCCAATGGCTACCGGATTACCGCGCCAAGCATCATCACCGCCGATGAGATTCTCGATATCGTCAAGTACAAGGACGGCAGCAAAGTGTCCCTTTACCAAGGGCCGCCATGGGCCAAGTCCGGGTCGCTGCGCCAATCGGTGCGTGACTGCCTGTAGGCAGCTGCTTGATTCGCAAAAAGGCAGGCACCGAAGCCCGGTGTCTGCCTTTTTTCATGGGATGGAGGCTCCGGCTGACCGCCGCAATCGTCTGTGACAGTTGCCTGCGAGGCGCTGCAAAATCCTCGACTAGGCTTTGAATGTCGGCCAATGATGGGCCGGCATGACGAAAAGGAGCCTCGGATCATGGATGATCTGGTCAAGGAAATCATTCCGCTGTTGCAGTACCTCATTCCCGGGTTTCTATCGGCCTGGGTCTTCTATTCACTTACGGCGTTCAAGCGACCGGATACGTTTGGTCAGATCGTGCAGGCGCTGGTGTTTACGTTTGTGATTCAGGGCGCGGTGTTGGCGGTGGGCAACTTTGTCTGTGGATTGGCTCGAAGGGATTTTCTGCAGGCACCTGGGATGCCCGGGCACAAAGGCTTTGGGCTTTATGGCCATCCGAGTCCGGCTGCGGGCAGTTCGTGATGCAGAATCCACGTTGGGTCAATGACGACGGCCAGTCTGCGCCTTTTGGCGCCGAACTTTTGCTGATAGATTCCGCGCAAGTCAAGTGGGTTGAGTTCAGCCCGGTATCAGAGGGTTCATCATGACACCCGCCAGAGCGCCGCAGCTAATGCCAAAACAATACGAACGTCTTTTCAAAGGGCCGGACGGCAAACCGCTGGAGGAGCCGCTGATCAAAGCACCGAGCGCTCCGCCGCCGCTCAAATATGGACTGCCACGATAACTCTCAGCCCCAACCCAGCGCCACCGCCCGGCGAATCGCCTCCAGCAACATCGCGAATGCCGGGTTGTCATTGTTCTCCCGCCAGATCAGATGCAGTTCGCTCTGCACTCCTTCGCCCAGGTCGATTTCGCGAAACACTACATTCCTGAACACCACGCTGGTTGCGCAGCGCGGCACCAGCGCCAGGCCCATGCCAGCGTTGACCAACGCCAGAATCGTCAGCGATGAGCCCAGCCACTGCACGTAATCCGGTGCCACCCGCGCTGAACGCAGGGTGCCGGTCAACAGTTCGTTGAACGGTGGATAGGCTTCGTGGGAGTACATCAGGAACGGCTGTTTATCCAGATCACCCACTGACACGTCAGCCGTGTTTGCCAATCGATGCCCGCTCGGCACCGCCAGCACGAACGGTTCCCGCACCAAACATTCGGTGGCATAACCCGGTTCCTGCAATGGCGCCCGGGCAATGCCCAAGTCGATACGGCGGGCGCGCAAGGCCTCGTGCTGCTGATAGGTGTTCATTTCTGCCAGATCGATTTTCACTTGCGGCTGTTTCAGTCGCGCTTCGGCGATCACCTTGGGCAGAAACTCATACACCGCGCTGCCGACGAACGCGATATTCACCGAGCCGATGTCACCCTCGGCAAACCGGCGGGCGGTGATTGCCGCTTGCTGGGCACGCTCCAGCAGGTTCTGCGCTTCGACAAAAAAAGCCCGGCCCGCCGCCGTCAGCGCAACGCTGCGGGTGCTGCGGGTGAACAGCTCTACACCGAGGTGATGCTCTAGCAGCTGAATCTGCCGACTCAGCGGCGGCTGGGTCATGTTCAGCCGTTCGGCGGCGCGGCGAAAGTTGAGTTCGGTGGCGACCGTGGTGAAGCAGCGCAGCTGGGTAAGTTCGAACATTGATCTAATCCAGGTATCAATCGAATGCCAGTTTAGATTAGACGGGATCAATGCGCGGCACCCATGATCAGCCCATCGCTTCAAGTCATCCCTAAAAAAACAAGATCGGGAGTCGCCCCTTGAAAACCGTTCAAAGTCCGCCTGACATCACGGTACTTGCCCGCGCCGCCGCCAAGGTCAAACGCCACGTGCTGCCGCTGTTCGTGGTGATGTTCATCGTCAATTACATCGATCGGGTCAACATCGGCTTCGTGCGCAGCCATCTGGAGACCGATCTGGGTATCGGCGCAGCGGCTTACGGACTTGGCGCCGGGCTGTTCTTCATCGGTTACGCTTTGTTCGAGGTGCCGTCGAACATGCTGTTGCAGCGCTACGGCGCGCGGGTCTGGCTGACCCGGATCATGTTCACCTGGGGCGCTGCGGCCATGGCGATGGCGTTTGTTCAAGGTGAAACCAGCTTCTACGTGCTGCGCTTTATTCTCGGCGCGGCCGAGGCCGGGTTCTTCCCGGGAATTATTTATTACTTCACCCAGTGGCTGCCAGCGTCCGAGCGCGGCAAAACCATGGCGGTGTTTCTCAGCGGTTCGGCGATTGCCTCGGTCATTTCCGGCCCGGTGTCCGGTGCGCTGTTGCATGTCAGCGGGTTGGGCATGCACGGTTGGCAGTGGATGTTTCTGATCGAAGGCGCAGCGTCGGTGGTGTTGTGCGCATTCGTCTGGTTCTGGCTGCAATCGCACCCGCGTCAAGCCAAATGGCTGAGCGAGGAGGAGCGTGAAGCGCTTGTTGCGGCGATCGCCGAAGAACAGCGCGCCCGAGAAGCAGTGCAGGTCGCCAGGCCGTCGATGTTCAAGCTGCTGGCCGACCGGCAAATCGCGCTGTTCTGCTTCATCTATTTCTCCATCGCGCTGACCATTTACGGCGCAACGTTCTGGCTGCCGAGCATGATCAAAAAGATGGGAAACCTCGGCGACTTCCAGGTCGGGCTGCTCAACTCCATTCCGTGGATCATCTCGATTATCGCCATGTATGGTTTCGCAGCGATGGCCGGCAAATGGAAATTCCAGCAGGCCTGGGTCGCGCTGACGCTGGTGATCGCAGCCTTCGGCATGTTCATGTCGACCACTGGCGGGCCGGTGTTTGCCTTCGTTGCCATCTGCTTCGCGGCCATCGGCTTCAAAGCGGCGTCGGCGCTTTTCTGGCCGATTCCACAGAGCTATCTGGATGCGCGCATCGCTGCGGCGGTGATCGCGCTGATCAATTCCATCGGCAACCTTGGCGGCTTCGTCGCGCCGACCGCGTTCGGCATTCTCGAACAAACCACGGGCTCGATTGAGGGTGGGCTGTATGGCCTGGCGGCGACATCCCTGATCGCTGCGGTAGTGATCTTCTTCGCCCGTACAGGGCCTGGCGCTAATGGTAAAACCCCGGCAAAGCCTGGGGACGAGACTGCCGTTGTTGCGGCGGCTCGTCCGGCCACGAGCCACTGAATCGATTGTTGATCTGTCAGGAGCGTCATCTTGAAAATCACCCGTGTCAGCGTCACCCCGATCGCCTTCCGCGATCCGCCACTGCTCAATGCCAGTGGCATCCATGAGCCCTTTGCCCTGCGCTCGATCATCGAGATTGAAAGTGACAACGGCTACATCGGCCTCGGCGAGAGCTACGGCGATGCCCCGGCGCTGGCGATCCAGCAGCAATTGCAGAGCCAGTTGATCGGCCTTGATCCGTTCAACCTCAATCAACTGCGCGCGATCGTGCAGGCCACCGTGGCAGCGAATAAACCCGCCAGCGTCGCTGGCGCCGAACTGGCTCCCGGTTCCCACGCCAGCAAAGCGGTGAGCAACGCCTACTCGGCGTTCGAAGTGGCGTTTCTCGATTTGCAGGCGCATTACCTCAATGTGCCGCTGGTGGATCTGCTCGGCGGTGCAATCCGCGATGAAGTGCCGTTCAGCGCTTACCTGTTTTTCAAATACGCCGAACATATCGACTCGCCCTACAAACCCGACAACTGGGGCGAGGCGCTGAGCGAGCAGCAGATCGTGGCGCAGGCCGCGCGGATGATTGAGGCGTACGGATTCAAGAGCATCAAGCTCAAGGCCGGCACCTTGCCGCCGGAGCATGAAGTGGCATGTATCAAAGCGCTGAAAAAAGCCTTTCCGGGTTTTCCGCTGCGCATCGACCCGAATGGCAACTGGTCGCTGGAGACGGCAATTCGCATGGCCGAATTGCTCGGCGATGATCTGCAGTACTACGAAGACCCGACGCCCGACCTTGATGGCATGGCCGAACTGCACAAGCGCACGGGTTTGCCACTGGCGACCAACATGGTGGTGACCGATTTTGACGAGTTCCGCCGCAGCGTTGCGCAGAACAGCGTGCAGATCGTCCTCGCCGACCACCATTATTGGGGTGGCCTGCGTGATACGCAGGCACTGGCGAAAATGTGCGACGTGTTCGGCCTCGGTGTGTCGATGCATTCCAACTCGCACCTGGGCATCAGCCTGATGGCCATGGCCCACGTCGCGGCGGCGGTGCCGAATCTGGATTACGCCTGCGACACCCATTACCCGTGGCAGGAGCCGGACGAGGAGGTGATCAAGGGCGGCAAGCTGCCGATTGTCGATGGCTGCGTGAAGATCACTCGCGCGCCCGGGCTGGGGTTGGAACTGGACCCCGAACAACTGGCCAAGCTGCATGATCAGTACCTGACGTGCGGGATTCGCCAGAGGGATGATGTGCGGCAGATGCAGCGTTACAAGGCGGATTGGCGGGCGGTCAAGCCGAGGTTTTGATCGCGTCGGGACGGGCCCCATCGCGGGCTTGCCCGCGAAAAGGCCCACGAATCAAAGCGTCTCCAGCAGCCAATCCCTGAACGCCTTCAGCGAAGGCAAATTCTCATTGCGCGGCGGATACACCAGGTAATAGCTGCGCCAGCTGGTAATCGGTTCGCCCAATTGCAGCAATTCGCCCTTGAACAATTCTTCCTCGACCAGAATGCGCGGTACCAGGCCCACGCCTATATTGGCGCGTACCGCTTGAATCAAGTGCGAGGTCATTTCGAAGCTCGGCCCGATCCTCATGCGGCGATGCGGCAGCTGGTAGTGGCTGAACCATTCCGCCCACGCCAGGGCGTTACTGCTGACATTGAGCAGCAACTGCTCGCTGATGTGCCGCTCGGCCTCGTCGCGTTCAGTCGCCGACAGCTGCGCGCTGGCAATCGCCACCAGTTCTTCGGTGTGCAGGGGCAGGGCGGTCAGGCCCGGCCAATCACCGCCGCCGACACAGATGGCCGCGTCGATTTCGCTGATATCGAAATCGATGGTTTCGATCCTCGAATGCAGGTGCACGGTCATGCCCGGGTGCGCCGTATAGAAATCCTTCAGCCGTGGCAGCAGCCATTTCGAACCGAAGGTCGGCAGCGTTGCCAGGCGCAGGCTGTGAATGCCCGAACCAAACGCCATCGCCTGCAAAGTGGCGCTGCGAATCTGCCCGAGGGCTTCGGTGAGCTCGCGTTGATACATGCGTCCAACATCGGTCAGCGCCACCTGCCGGCCTTCGCGGCTGAACAGGCGCATACCGAGCATCTTCTCGAGAATCTGTACCTGACGGCTGACCGCACTCTGCGTCAACGACAGTTCATGGGCGGCGCGGGTGTAACTTTCGTGCCGAGCGGCGGCTTCGAAAGCGAGCAACAGCGACATGGACGGCGTGAGCGAGCGCGGATTCATTCGTAAAACTCATCGATAGCGGGTCGAATTTACGCTTGTTCCATGGTTCTTCAGCAAAGAACATGGGCGCATTCAGATGGCGGAGCCTGACGCAATCATTCGTTGCGCACAACTGTTCACCGCCACGCCGCCCGATTTGACCGAGATAACCTGACCAATGATTGCCCAGCTATCGCCCGCCAAAGCCCTGACCGGCGATTACCAACAATTCCTTGCCGCCCTGAAAAACATCGGCTTTCGCGGTGAAATCAGCGCCGATTACGCCAGCCGCGTGGTGCTCGCTACCGACAATTCGATCTATCAGCGGTTGCCGCAAGCGGCGGTGTTTCCGCTGGACGCCGAAGACGTCGCGCGGGTGGCGCGGCTGATTGCCGAACCGGCGTACGAGAAAGTGGTGATCACCCCGCGCGGCGGTGGCACCGGCACCAATGGCCAATCGCTGACGGACGGTATCGTCGTCGACCTCTCGCGGCACATGAACCGCATTCTGGAAATCAACGTTGAACAACGCTGGGTGCGCGTGCAGGCCGGGGTGGTCAAGGACCAGCTCAACGCCGCATTGAAATCCGCCGGGCTGTTCTTCGCCCCTGAGCTGTCGACCTCGAACCGCGCCACGGTCGGCGGCATGATCAATACCGACGCCAGCGGCCAGGGCAGTTGCACCTACGGCAAGACCCGCGACCACGTGCTGGAGCTGCAGATGATTCTGCGCGGCGGCGAGCGTTTGCACGGTCTGCCGCTGGAAGAAGACGAGCTTGAAGCACAGTGCGCTCGCGCCGATCGGGTCGGCGAGGTCTACCGTTGCGCTCGGCAGATCATTGATGAGCAGGGCGAGTTGATCAAGGCACGCTTCCCCGACCTCAACCGCTGCCTGACCGGTTATGACCTGGCGCACCTGCGTGAGGACGATCAGCGCTTCAATCTCAACAGCGTGCTCTGTGGCGCGGAAGGCTCGCTGGGTTTTGTCGTCGAAGCGCGATTGAACGTGCTGCCGATTCCCAAGCACACGATGCTGGTCAATATCCGCTACGCCGGGTTCATGGATGCGCTGCGCGATGCGCGGGCGTTGATGGCGCTCAAGCCGTTGTCGATTGAAACCGTCGATTCCAAGGTCTTGCTGCTGGCGATGCAGGACATCGTCTGGCACGGCGTTGCCGAATATTTTCCAGAAAGTGCCGAGCGCCCGACGCTGGGCATCAACCTGGTCGAGTTCTGTGGCGATGACCTGGAAGATTTGCAGCACCGCGTTGAAGCGTTCCTCCAACACTTGCAAAACGACCGCACGGTCGAGCGTCTGGGCCATACGCTGGCGGTCGGTCAAGCAGCGGTAAACAAGGTCTACGGCATGCGCAAACGTGCGGTGGGCCTGCTTGGCAACGTCGCCGGCGAGGCCCGTCCGCAGCCTTTCGTCGAAGACACCGCCGTGCCGCCGCAGCACCTGGCTGAATACATCGCTGAGCTGCGCGACCTGCTCGACAGCCATGATTTGCAGTACGGCATGTTCGGCCATGTCGACGCCGGCGTACTGCACGTGCGGCCGATTCTCGACATGAAAGACCCGCTGCAAGCGACGTTGGTGCGCCCGGTGTCCGATGGCGTCGCCGCACTGACCCAGCGCTACGGCGGCCTGCTTTGGGGGGAACACGGCAAGGGCCTGCGTTCGGAGTATGCGCCGGCATTCTTCGGCGAGTTGTACCCGGCGCTGCAAGCCTTGAAAGCGGCGTTCGACCCGTTCAACCAGTTCAACCCGGGTAAAATCGCCACGCCAGCGAACAGCGGTGCAGCGCTGCTGAAGATCGATGAAGTGACTCTGCGCGGTGAGCTTGATCGGCAAATCGACGAGAAAGTCTGGCAAAGCTACGGCGCGGCCATGCACTGCAATGGCAACGGCGCCTGCTACAACTTCGATCCTGATGACGCCATGTGCCCGTCGTGGAAAGCCACCCGCGAACGTGCGCAGTCGCCCAAGGGGCGTGCCTCGCTGATTCGCGAATGGCTGCGGTTGCAGGGCGAGGCGGGTGTCGACGTGCTGTCGGATGCGATCCGCAAACCGGCGTTTTTCCGCACGCTGTGGCAGCGCTGGCGCAACAGTCGCGATCCGTCGGCAGACTTTTCCCATGAAGTGTACGACGCCATGGCCGGTTGCCTGGCCTGCAAATCCTGCGCGGGGCAGTGCCCGGTGAAGGTTAACGTGCCGGAATTTCGCTCGCGCTTTCTCGAGCTGTATCACAGCCGCTACCTGCGTCCGGCACGGGATTATCTGATCGCCTCGCTGGAGTACACCATCCCGTACATGGCGCGGATTCCGGCGCTGTACAACGGTTTGATGGGCGCGGACCGGGTGCGCAGTGCCTTGGCGCGGGTCGGGGGCATGGTCGATGTGCCGTTGCTCAGCCGCTTCGATTTCCACGCTGCGCTGCGCCGTTGGCGGGTGCAGCCCGCGACCGTTGCGGCGCTGTCGGCGCTCACCCCGCAGCAACGCGAACGCAGCGTGGTGATCGTGCAGGACGCCTTCACCCGCTACTTCGAAGCGCCGCTGTTGGCGGATCTGGTCGAGCTGATTTCGCGTCTGGGTTATCAGGTCTATCTCGCACCGTTCAGCGCCAATGGCAAACCGCTGCATGTGCAGGGCTTTCTCTCGGCGTTCAATCGCGCGGCGTTGCGCAACGCTGGGCAATTGCAGGCGCTGGCGCAGTCCGGAGTCCCCTTGCTGGGGCTGGATCCGGCGATGACTCTGGTTTATCGCCAGGAATACCTGAAAGTGCCGGGCCTGAATGAATGTCCAGAAGTCGCGCTGGTGCAGGAATGGTTACTCAAGGTCATGCCGGAGCAGGCGCCTGAGGCTCAGCCCAAAGCGTTCCGTCTGCTCGCCCATTGCACGGAGAAAACCAACGCGCCGGCCGCGACCCGCCAGTGGGAACAGGTCTTCGAACGTGCTGGTCTGAAGCTCGCCACACAAGCCACCGGTTGCTGCGGCATGTCCGGCACTTACGGCCATGAAGCGCGCAACCGGCAGACTTCAGCGCTCATCTATGAGCAGTCGTGGGCGCGTCAGGTCCAAGCAGTGGCGGAGCAGGGCGAGGCGTTGGCGACCGGCTATTCCTGCCGCAGCCAGGTCAAGCGCCAGTCGGCTCAGGCGCTGCGTCATCCGTTGCAGGTGTTGTTGGAGACGCTGCGTGGCTGATCGTGTCGCTGGTGTCCTTGTCCCAGATCAGACGCGGGTCGAAACTCATCGCAGCGAGCATGGTGAACACCACGACCAGGCCAAAGAACAGGATTCCCGGTCGTGGCTCGATATCGCCCAGCGCCTGGAATTTCACCAGCGCTGCGACCAGTGCGACCACCAGCACGTCGAGCATCGACCAATAGCCGATCAGCTCGACGAAGCGGTACAGCTTCGAACGCTCCTTGCGCGCCCAATCGCTGTTTCGCTGCACCGTGACCAGCAGCAAGGTCAGGGCGACGAATTTGACTCCCGGTACCGCGATGCTGGCGATGAAAATGATCAAGGCAATGTCCCACGCCCCGGCCTCCCAGAACTCCAGCACGCCGCTCATGATCGTGCTGTCGGCGCCGTTGCCGAGCATCACCGTGTTCATCACCGGGAGCAGATTGGCTGGAACATAAAAGGCCAGCGCGGCGAGCATGTACGCCCAGGTGCGCGTCAGCGAATTGGTCTTGCGCCGATGCAGCGGCGCGTCGCAGCGCGGGCATTCGTGTGGCTCGTCGGTCATGTCACAGGCCAGGCCACAGCTGTGACACAGGCACAGGTTGAGTTCGCTGGCAGTCGGTGGACGCTTCATAAAATGTCCCAGAGTTCGCGGATGTCGCGGCCGGCAATGCGGATCATCATCAGGCTCAGCACCGCTAGGGCGAACAGGCCGATCCCGGGCAGCACATCGAGCAGGCCGGCCAGTTTGAACACCGCAACCATCGCCCCCAGCAGACACACTTCAAGCATGCTCCACGGCCGCAGGGTTTCCAGCCAGCGCATGCACAGATTGAACCCCGGTGCCCTGCGCAGGCCGAGGGCAAAACTCAGCACCCAGATCAGCAACACCAGCTGAAAGGCCGGGGCAATGATGATTGCGATCGCCGCGACCATGGCGATGAAAGTAATCGGTCCCTGGCTCAGCGCGAGCACCGAATCCCACAGCGTCGCACTGTTTTTCATGCCTTTGAGGCTGATGCTCATCACCGGGTAGAAATTGGCGAACAGCCACAGCATCGCCGCCGTGAACGTCAGCGCCAGACGCTGCTCGATGGTCAGCCCGTTGAAGCGCTGCAGCACACCACCGCAACGCACGCACAGGGTTTTCTGATGCTTGGCGAGCACGACCTTTTCGTACACGCAGTCACAGTGCTCGCAGATGATCAGGTGTTCGGTGGTGACCATGGACAACGCTCAAGGGCAAGGCGGACCTGTTCACTATAGAAGGCTGGAGCCGATGGGCAACCTCGATGCTGACGAGTTGCTCGCACAATGGAAATATGTTGCGCCCCAATAGACGCTGCGGTTCCCGGGTGGGAGCGGGCTTGCTCGCGAAGAGGGTATGTCAGGCGATGCAGCGGTGACTGACGGGACGCTCTCGCGAGCAGGCCTTCAGGGTGTCTGGATTATTTACGATCCAGCCACACGGTCTGCGCGTTGCAGAATTCCCGTACGCCGAAGTGCGACAGCTCACGACCGAAGCCGCTCTTCTTCACGCCGCCAAAGGTCACGCGCGGGTCGCTGGCGGAGTAGCCGTTGATGAATACACCGCCGGTCTCCAGTTCGCTGGTCAATTGCTCAGCCAGCGCGACGTTGGCGGTGTAGATCGTGGCGGTCAAGCCGAAATCGCTGTCATTGGCCAAGGCTACGGCGTGCGCACAATCGCGGGCGGTGATGATCGAGGCGACCGGGCCGAACAGTTCTTGTTTGAACGAAGTCATGCGGTCGGTGACATCGGCCAGTACCGTCGGCTCATAGTAGTTGCCCGAACCCTCAACCTTGGTGCCGCCGAGCAGCAGCGTCGCGCCTTCTTCAAGGGTGTCACGCACTTGCTGATCCAATTCATCACGCAGATCGAACCGCGCCATCGGCCCGATGTAAGTATCAGCGTTGAGCGGATCGCCCATCTTCAACTGGCGTGTCGCTTCAACGAACTTGCGGGTAAATTCCTCGACCACGCCTTGTTCGATGATCAGACGTTTGGCAGCCGCGCAAACCTGGCCGGAATTCTGATAGCGACCGACCACCGCCGCGTGCACCGCCTCATCCAGATCAGCATCGTTGAGCACGATGAACGGATCGGAGCCGCCGAGTTCCAGCACGCATTTCTTCAACGCCGCACCGGCCTGAGCGCCGATGGCCATACCGGCGCGGACGCTGCCGGTCAGCGTCACAGCGGCGATGCGCGAATCGGCAATGGCGCTGGAAACGCCTTCCGGGGTGACGTTGATCACTTCAAACACGCCCTCGGGAAAACCGGCGCGAACAAACGCATCGCGCAACAGGTAAGCGCTGCCCATCACGTTCGGCGCGTGCTTGAGCACGTAGGTGTTGCCGGCGATCAGCGTCGGCACCGCGCCGCGCAGCACCTGCCAGATCGGGAAGTTCCACGGCATCACTGCCAGAATCGGCCCCAGCGGACGGTACTCGATACGCGCCTTGCCGCCTTCAACCTGGGTGGCTTCGGCGTCGAGCATGGCCGGGCCGTGTTCGGCGTACCACTCGCAGAGCTTGGCGCATTTCTCGATTTCGCCACGGGCCTGGGCGATCGGCTTGCCCATTTCCCGGGTGATCATCGTCGCCATGGCTTCGGCGGTTTCACGCAGCGCGCCGGCGAGGGCGGTCAGTAGGCGCGAACGGTCCTGCAGCGGCTTGCGCTTCCACTTGCCGAAGCCATAGGCGGCGCGGGTCAGTGCTGCATCAAGGGCAGCGGCGGATTCGAACGCGTAGTGACCGATCTGCTCGCCGGTGGCGGGGTTGATCGAGATGGCGTGGGTCTGGCTGGAAATCTGGCTCATGACTTTGTCCTGCAGGTTCGTCGGATGGGCCTAGAGTAGGGTGGCGTTTGTTTTCTGGAAACTGAATAATAAAGATCGTTTCCTTCACGATTGGAGAATGACTGTGGATCTGGTGCAACTGGAAATCTTCAAGGCTGTGGCCGAACACGGCAGCATCAGCGCCGCCGCCACGCAGATCCATCGCGTGCCGTCGAACCTGACAACGCGGATCAAACAGCTGGAGCAGGACCTCGGCGTCGATCTGTTCATTCGCGAGAAAAGTCGTCTGCGCCTGTCACCGGCCGGGTGGAGTTTTCTTGAGTACACGCGGCGCATTCTCGATCTGGTGCAGGAAGCGCGAGCCACAGTGGCGGGAGAAGAACCCCAGGGCGCGTTCCCTTTGGGCTCGCTGGAAAGTACCGCAGCGGTGCGCATTCCCGAACTGCTGGCGGCGTACAACCAGCAGCACCCGAAGGTCGACCTCGACCTGTCCACCGGGCCATCGGGGACGATGATCGACGGCGTGCTGTCCGGGCGTCTGGCTGCGGCATTTGTCGACGGCCCGGTGCTGCATCCGGCGCTGGAAGGCGTGCCGGCGTTCGAGGAGGAAATGGTCATCATCGCGCCGCTCAATCATTCACCGGTCGAGCGCGCGGCGGATGTGAACGGTGAAAATATCTACGCGTTCCGTTCCAACTGTTCCTACCGTCATCATTTCGAAAAATGGTTCGGCAGCGACGCCGCCGTACCGGGCAAGATTTTCGAAATGGAGTCCTACCACGGCATGCTCGCCTGCGTCAGCGCCGGTGCCGGCCTGGCGCTGATGCCGCGCAAAATGCTGCAGAGCATGCCCGGCAGCGCGACGGTCAGCGTCTGGCCGCTGACGGCGGACTTCCGCTATCTGACTACGTGGCTGGTGTGGCGGCGGGGCACGGTGTCGCGCAGTCTGAGCATGTTTGTGCGTTTGCTTGAGGAGCGTGGCGTGGTGCGCGAGCAAGCCTGATCAAGCGTGTCTTTATGGCGTGCCATTGCGCCCATACAAACGATAACCATCGCGCTGGTTCAAACGATCGTAGTAGGCCCGCACCGCAGCAAAATCCGCATGATCGAGCGGCGTTTCGAACCAGCGATTGACCGACAGCCCGATCGGGATATCCGCCAGGGAAAACTGCTCGCCACCGACGTAAGCGCCGGTCTTCTCCAGTTGGCGATCGAGGATTTCCATGTTCCGCGTCCAGTTCCGGCAACCGGCGGCCAATGCGTCGCGATTCTGATAATCCGGCGACTTGCGCACCAGCGCCATCAGCGGATATGACCACGAGCGATTCAGCTCCGAGGCCTGCCAGTCGATCCACTGATCAACCCGCGCCCGGGCGATCGGCTCAGCGGGATACAAATGCGCGCCGCCGTACCGCGTCGCCAGATAACGAATGATTGTGTTGGATTCCCACAAAGTGAAATCGCCATCCTGAATGACCGGCACCATGGCGCAGGGGTTGAGCGCGAGAAACTCAGGCGTGTTTGGCGACTTGAAACCCGAACCCCAGTCTTCACGCTCGAACGGGATGTTCAGTTCGGCACAAGTCCACAGCACTTTGCGCACATTGATCGATGAGGCTTTGCCGAGTATTCGCAGCATGGGATCTCCTTGTCTCCAGATGTCGGACGCAGAAAAAAATACCATAGCGCAAAACACAAGGCCCGCATTGCGCGGGCCTCGGTTAATCAGCGTTTACTGAACGATTTCACCGGGTGGAAATCAGCGCTTGAGGAACGCCAGCAGATCCTCATTCAACGCCTGCGCATGGGTCACGGCAAACCCGTGCGGCGCGCCGGCGTAAACCTTCAACTCGGCGCCTTTGATTTGCGCGGCCGCCTGCTTGCCGGTGGTTTCGAAGGGCACAATCTGGTCGCCGTCGCCATGGATCACCAGGGTCGGCACGTCGATCTTGGCCATGTCCGGGCGGAAGTCGGTTTCCGAGAACGCGGTGACGCAGTCGACGGTGCCCTTGAGCGATGCCATCAGCGCAATGTTCAGGGTTTGCGTGAGCACGCCGTCAGAGACTTTCTGGCCCTGATTGGTGCCATAGAACGGCGCGTTGAAGTCGGCGATGAACTGCGCGCGATCTTTCAGCAGGCCAGCCTTGATGCCGTCGAACACCGATTTGTCGACGCCCTCGGCGAAGTCGGCTTTCTTGCCGAACAGCGGCGTCACCGCACCGAGCAATACCAGACCGGCAACGCGCTCGCTGCCGTGGCGGGCGATGTAGCGGCTGACGTCGCCGCCACCCATCGAGAAGCCGACCAGGGTCACGTCGCGCAGGTCCAAATGGTTGATCAGGCCAGCGATGTCATCGGCGAAAGTGTCGTAGTCGTAGCCGGTCCATGGTTGATCGGAGCGCCCGAAACCACGGCGGTCGAAGGCGATGGTGCGGTAGCCGCGACTGCTCAGGTATTCCATCTGGTATTCCCACATGTCGGCATCCAGCGGCCAGCCGTGGCTGAACAGCA